>Ga0209107_10001746_pt1 | contig 12161 bp, 14 predicted proteins | sample LakErihyJuly2011_2_FD_187460 | JGI IMG/M metagenome (GOLD analysis project Ga0209107, IMG submission 187460) | Freshwater microbial communities from dead zone in Lake Erie, Canada - CCB hypolimnion July 2011 (SPAdes) (version 2) | ecosystem: Environmental > Aquatic > Freshwater > Lentic >... | reverse complement strand
ACGAATAGCACGAAGATAAAATTCTCCACCAGGTCCCCAGTGAACTCCAGGAGTTGCACCTGATAAAAGAGAAACAGATCCTGAAGGTTTGACGGTAGTTACACGAACAGATTCACGAACACAAAGCCACTCTGAATACTTATGGTCATAATGACGAATCTTTTGATACCCCTCGTCCATCCACTCACGTAATGCTGGTAGACCACTGGTATCTGCAAAAGATGCAATGCCTGTTAGAGATGTTCCAATGCGACGGTTTCTTTGCATAATGCCATTTGTCTGTTGCCAATGTGTTGGCATTAGCGTTACAGTCTTTCCATAAAGATATGCAAACTTCAATGTCTTGAGGAAGTCCTCCTTAGATTCATGACGATTTAAGTGCACTTCTACAAGTGTACAAAGTTCATAAGATTCTAATGGCTGCTCCGCACAAGGATTGAATCCCATGATTCTGGAATCTTTATAGTCTGGTGCATCTTTTAATCTTCCATACTCTCTTGCTACGTCTAACCAAATAAATCCTGGCTCTCCATTATCTGCAATTAAATCTACATAGTCTTCATATTTTGTTCCAACTGTTGCTGAAATAGAATTATTAGACATCCAAGCCCATCCTGGTTTTTCTGAATCATAAGAGTTACGTTCTGGAAATACTTCTGGATTTTTAAGATTAATAAAACCTTCATCTTCTGCTGCGCCTAATGCAAGGGTAGCAGAACGACGAACATTTCCAGAAACAACACAGGTGCCAATAAGATTAACAAGGTCAACAATTGCACGACTATCTAACAGTTCCCCCGCTCTAGAGCCAATTACGTTTCTAATGCGTGTATGGAGATCGATAAGTGGTGCTGGACCGCTGGCTACCCCTCCAAAGCCTTTAATGGGTGCCCCTAGAGGACGGATAAGGTCATAGGTAAACTCTTGAATAGACTGGTTTTGACGAAGATAGGAATTTATTAAATATCTCACAGATTCAACCCATCCCTCACGGGTATCTGGAATTTCATAAACGATTGCTGGCTCTGTTGGTGCATAAATAGACATTTGCTTGTCTTGTCCAAGGGTATCAAATCCAACCCCAATGCCCAGCATTAATGCATCCATTACCCAAGCAAATAATGCACCAGGGTCATTACGATCAATATCTCTAGTTGAAACCATTGCACAATTTTGAAGAGATGCAGAGTTACGTTTTTCCATAGTCATAGGAGTTCCAAATGCCCAAAGACCACGCCCTGGTGGTGTCCACTTTAATTCAAACATTCTTTGAAATGCTTCTTGTGCAGATTTCTGAGCCTTGTTATCATTCCAAGGTAGACGATTATCTTTAGCATGATTCTTTTGTACTGAATACATACCCTCAATTACACGACGACAAACCTCGTGCCAACGTTCTTTTGTCCCGTCTTCTTTTACCCTAGAATATGTACGTATAAATGTAACTTCTCCTAAAGAGTTAGATCCAGCATCTGTAAAACCAAATGGTGCTGCAACATTATTATATTTATTTACAAATTCTTCTGATAGACGAAACGAAAAAACTTCTGACATTTATTTACCTTTCTAAGCAAATTTAGATGAGTACTTTGAGTTTTCCAAAGTTGTCTTAAGTATATCACAAATTTACAAAGAAAAAAACTCCACTTTATGCGGAGTTTTAATTCTTTAACTATAAAGTTAAGGTTGAGCACTTCTAATTAATTAAAGTGCACCCATCATGAGTAGTGCTAGTTCGTCAATTAAACTTCCTGGACCGTTGGTTGCAGATAAATTAATGTCACCTGATGCTATTACTGTTCCAGTTAATGTTGGTGCTGCAGATAAAACATTGTTTCCAGTACCAGTTGAAGTTGTTACACCAGTACCACCATTGGCAACTGGGAGTGTGCCAGTTACTCCACTTGTAAGTGGAAGACCAGTTGCATTTGTAAGAACACCAGATGCTGGAGTTCCGAGTGCTGGACCAGTAAATGTTGGTGATGTTAGAGTTAGACCAGCAATTGTTGTTACTGTTGCACCAGATGCAATAGATGTTGAACCAATGGTTGGAGCAGAAAATCCTGATACTGTTCCCCAAGAAGTTGAAGTTCCATCTGTTGTTAAGAACTTACCTGAGTTACCAGATTGAGAAGCAACTAGGTCTGTTCCGTTATATTTTAATGTTTTACCTGAAGCAAGATTAATGTGCTCTGATGAAGTCCAAGCATCTGTAGCATCTACCCAGTTAAAGGTTTTATCTGTTGCGCCCTTTAGTGTTATACCGCCACCATCTGCTGTTGAATCGGAAGGCGTAGCAACATCACCAAGAACAACATTTTTATCATCTACTGAAAGAGTAGTTGAATTAATTGTTGTAGTTGTTCCGTTTACAGTTAAATCTCCAGAAAGAGTAAGTGCTGCTGCAGATACTGTACCAGTAAATGTTGGTGAGGCAAGTGGAGCCTTAGCATCCATTTGAGTTTGAACTGCTGATGTAACTCCATCAAGGTATCCAATTTCTGTGTCAGTTACGTTTGTAACTCTTAATTGGACAACTGTGGAATCTACAGTAATTGTATTTGAAGCATCTGTATATGTAAGACCAGAACCTAGAATTCCTCCTACTGCATCTTGTGCTGCTTCATTAAAATCTGAAATCGTTGAGGCTGTTTGTGAGCCTGTGTGGTTTGCACGAGCAAGTGGATCTGTTGCTAACTTAGACAATGCAATTGCTGCTGAAGCGTTAATGTCTGCATCTGCAATAGTTCCATCTAGAATCATTGTAGAAGTAACTGTTCCTGAAGGAAGTGTTACAGTGCCTGTAAATGTTGGAGAAGCAAGTGGGGCCTTAGCATCCATCTGTGTCTGAATTGCAGAGGTTACACCATCTACATAGTTTAACTCTGTTGCAGTTGCTGTTACTGCAACATCTTCATTAATCTTAGGGCTTGTTAAAGTTTTATTAGTAAAAGTTTCTGTCCCTGCAAGTGAGGCTACATCTGCATCGCTAACTGCAGTATTTAGTTGAGCCAAAGTTGAAGTAACTGTATTTGAACCAAGAGAAATTGACTTGTTTGAAAGTGTAGTCGTTGATGATGCTGTTACTGTAATATCACTTGTAAGTGCTACCGTTCCTGTAGCATCAGGGAATGTGATTGTACGATCAGCCGTTGGGTCTCCTGCTGCAAGTGTAAGTTCAAAAGAATCTGCAGTAGATCCTTCCATTACGATTGTTGAAGTAAATACTCCAATGTCTGTAATGTCTGAAAGGTTTCCAGTTGTAATAACTGTACCCGTTACGTTTGGAAGAGTAATTGTTCTATCAGCAGTTGGATCTGTTACCTGAAGAATTGTTTCGTAGGCATCTGCTGTTGCACCTTCAAATGTAATACTTGAACCAAAAGATGGATTTGCTATTGAGTTTGAATCAATAAAATAGTCAAGATTTACCCAGTGATTTGTACCATCACCAATCTTAAGTTTATTGGTATCTGACTCCCAGCCTATTTCACCAGCATTAAGAATTGGGCCATTGCCAGAGTTAGTAGATGTCCACTGAGCAGCAGTACCTCTACGCTGTTGCATTCTTGTTGCCATTTATAGTCTCCTTTTAGTTTTTCAATAACATTATATCAGGTAATTAGTTAAAATTATCTATTGCTACTCCACCATTCCAGGTCATAGCCCATTCATTAAAATCATAATAGCCTGCGTCCTGATTTGAATCAAACTGTGTGTCATAAAATCCACCATCTTGAAAAATGCTAACAACTATTCCAGTTCCATCAATTGCTGTATCGTGGATATGCTGTCTTATGTCGTATGAATCTGTTATTGTTGCAAATTCAACCCACGCTGAATTTATATAAATAGTTAGTCTGCCTGTATCGGAGTCTATATATGACTGTCCTGCAACAGGATTTGCTGGAGCACTAGAGGATGTAGAAAATTTGAAATTACTTAATGACGTATCTACATAAAGTTTTGTTGCTGCGTGTGCATCTGAACTAGGAGTGCCAACTGTGACAGGTGATCCAAAAGTACCGCCTTCGGCTACCGATAGCCCATGCTTTACTTTAAAGTCTCTATTAATTGTTGCCACAGTTGACTCCCGTCACTAATTATGCTTCGATATAAGTTCTGTGTACCTTAACAGCAGTATCTGCTGCTGCAGCAGTTACTTGTAGAAGAACATTTCCTGCTGAATAAACAGCATTTGTTGTTCCAAGTTCTGCGTTGCTTTGTACATTAGCATACTCTGTTAGATAAACATTGTTAGTTCCATTTACTGTAACTAAAACTTCAATTACTTCAATGTCATCCCCCTTTGTCATCTGGACGATATACTTTGCAGATCGGTATGTTGTTGCTGACCATGTATCAATTGTAGTTGCTGATGTTCCAGCAGTTGCTGTTGCAGATCCTACTGATGACTCATTTAGTGTGATTGCTGTTGCAGTTAGTGCACCTGAAAGAACGAGAGTTGTACCAGTTGCTGCTCCAATTGCTGGAGTAACAAGAGTTGGTGTGTTAGCAAATACTAGAGCACCAGTTCCTGTTTCATCTGAAATAACTCCTGCAAGTTCTGAAGAAGATGTTGCAGCGAGTGCTGAAATCTTACTTGCTGTTGTAATACCGTTTGTTGCTGTTGCAGCATTTCCAGTGTACTGTGTTGCTGATAGAACTTCAGTTCCATTAATCTTTAATACCTTGCCAGAAGCAAGATCCATGTGCTCAGAAGATGTCCATGCATCAGTTGCATCAATCCATGAGAATGTCTTGTCTGTAGCGCCCTTAAGTGTAAGACCACCACCGTCTGCACCTGCATCTGTTGGAGATGCTACTGAACCAAGTGTTAGGTTCTTATCATCAACTGTAATTTCTGTTGAGTTAATTGTAGTTGTTGTACCATTAACTGTTAGGTCCCCTGAAAGAACCAAAGATGTACCAGTTGCAGCACCAATGTTTGGTGTTACAAGTGTTGGGGTATTAGCAAAAACAAGTGCTCCAGTACCAGTCTCGTCTGAAATAATTCCAGCAAGTTCTGATGAAGATGTTGCTGCAAAAGCATTTAACTTGTTATTTGTAAGAGCAACAGTACCTGTAGCATCTGGCAAAGTAATAGTGCGATCTCCTGTAGGATCCGCTACTGTAATAGTTGTCTCATGAGCATCTGCTGTTGCACCTTCAAGAACAATGCTTCCATCTGAAAGTGTAAGTCCTGAAACTGTTGGTGTTGTAATTGTTGGGCTTGTAAGTGTCTTATTTGTAAGGGTCTGTGTGTTAGTTGTTCCAACTACCGCACCAGTTGCACCGTGTGCTTCTGTTGCACCTGTGTGAGTTGTAAGATCTGAACCAGCAGCCTTGTTATTTAACTGAGTCTGGATTGCTGAAGTTACGCCATCAACATAGTTAAGTTCTGTTGTTGAAAGTGTTGCACCATCAAGAATGTTAAGTTCTGTAGAAGTTGCTGACATAACAACATCTTCATTTACCTTTGGTGATGTTAATGTTTTGTTTGTGAGTGTCTGTGTGTTTGTTGTTCCAACTACCGCACCAGTTGCACCGTGTGCTTCTGTAAGGTTGCCGTGAGTTGTAACATCTGAAGTAAGTGCTACTGTACCAGTTGCATCTGGGAATGTAATTGTGCGGTCTGCTGTTGGATCTGTTACTGCAACGGTTGTTTCAAAATCATCTGCTGTAGCACCTTCAAAAAGAATGCTTGAAGTAAATGTTCCAACTGCTGCTGGTGCTGACCACTGAAGTCCATATGTTGCACCTGATGCTGCTGTAAGGACCTGTCCATCTGTTCCAATGCCAAGACGTGCTACTGCATCATCTGCGCTACCTACTATTAAATCACCTTTAGCGTCAACGACACCTGCTGTGATTACGTTCTTTCCATTAACAGTCGCGGTTGATCCCTCAACCACCAGTCCTGCTTTTACTCTAAAATCTTTTGTTACTGTTGCCATTTATTATCTCCTTGTTTAGGCCTTTAATCCCATACGCATAAAACGTAAGGTTATCGGGGTCTGACCATCAACGGGAACTACAGTTAGTGATACTGTAGCACCCGCTCTAGAGACGCTAATGGTGCCAATATTCCCATCATTGTCTACTGTTCCATACTCACTAACATTTACATCTGTAGTATCAGGAAGTATGGTTAACTCTGTTGTGTAGTACTTATTTCCAGTACTCTTTTTTAATGAAATTGTATATTTAACTGATCTAAATTCTGAAGCACTAAAATTATCAAATACTGTGCTATTTTCAATACCAGTGATTGTTACCTCATTGTTACCGTCTGAACCAAGGTCTGTCGATCTTGCAGATGCACTGTCAATCAAATCTTCATAGTTTGCCTGACTTGGTCGATCACCTGATTGAAACAGGGCCTTTACGCTTGCAATTGATATTTTAGCCATGTCTGAATTATATCATATTAAAGTATATAGTTAGAGAAACCAATAACTTGTATGCCAATTCCTGGGGGATTTGAAGGACTATACCCCTCAATACCAATATTAGTTATACTTACCATAAATGGCAATATTGATGTTGCCGTAATTGTTGCTGGATAGTCTGCGGTTGCTAAAGTTTCAACAGAGCCAAATGATATATTTTCAATTGTTGGCAATATCGCAATTGTTGCTGCTGTAATTATTAAACCAATATTTGATATTAATGAAGAGTGCGTAGGTATTGATGCTGCTGTTATTGTTGGTTTTATATCGGAGATGGTTTGGCTTCTGCCAATATCAGTTATATTGGTTGTTGCCATGATTAACTTACTGTATCTTGTTCTGTAACTTCACCGATCATAATCATTTCACCCTGACAAACCGTCCAAACACGGGTAGCATCTCTTAATTGAATATCAAAGACATCACCTGTTCTTAAAATCTTAGACTGTGCAGGTGATAAGGTAACGGTAAACTCTCCAGCATCATCAAACTCTGTCTGGTCTGGATAAACCGTAAACAATAAATCATCTCCCTCATTATCAGAGTATCTTCTAAATTCTCCACTAATGTCCCAGCCAGAATCATCTCCTACGGATGTTGTATCGTAGTCTAATTCATTTCCTGCATCATCTTCTACATAAATTCTAAAAGAGGCACTATCTCCAATAACACAGGTCCAGTTAACAAGTGGAGGGATGTTTCCAATGTTATATGTTGCGGGAGCGGTTGGCTGAGGCTCTATCGGAGTCTCATTGGGGTTTCTATATACGGCCATTGTTAAATTATACCATTAGGCAAGTCCATTTTTTAATGCCCCCCAAGTTCCGTTGCCACCTACTGAGCCAACAATAATTACACCAGTTGAAGCATTTACCTTTGCCACTACTGCAACGGCTCCTGATCCACCAGCAGGTATAGAGTTTGTCAAACCTCCACCATTTGCAACATAAAGAATATTTCCAATGGTATAAGAAGAAGTGTTGATATCTTCAAATACTCCAGAGACAATAACAACACCATCTGAATTGTTTGAGATTGCTGCCTGTGTTATTCCTACCATTGGGAAAGTTGTTAAATCATCTGAATCGCATTTTCCAATTAATGGTTTTGTTGAATACCCTGAAATATATACTGGGGTTCCTTTTGCAATTGTTGACCCTGTTGTATTTCTAACTTCAAAAGAAATAAATGGAAGTCCAACATTTGATATAACGTCTTCTATACGCTCTGCTAATGACTGAATGTCCTCGTGAACATTTACGGGATCAGTTAAAACGGGATAGGGAAGGTCATAAATTGTAGTTGCGCCAGTAGCCATAATACTTATTATTATACCACTTTCCAACGTAGAAATTAAAAAGTTATAGAAATGTTACCTAAAGTTTGCCTTTAAGACCAAATTCGTGTTATAATTAATACATGCTACCAACAGGTAGCATTTGTTCTCTAGGAGGTTATTATTATGAGAAGAGACAAGAAGGCTTGGATTGGAATCCTAGCAATGGTTGGAGTTGTGGCACCCTTTAGCAACTTTGCCAATGCATCAACTACTGAAAACAACTTACTAATTAAACAGGCTGAAAACCCTGCTGCCACCCACAAGGTGGCTTTTGTTGTTTCTAAAGCAAAAATGTTAGAACGTTATGAAAATAAAACAAACCTTACGGATGTTGAATTAAAGAAGTTGCTTTCTTTGGTGGGATTTAAAGGCAACGACTTAGTAGTAGCCTGGGCTATTGCTAAGAAGGAATCTAATGGTCGTCCTTTAGCATTTAATGGAAACCATAAGACTGGGGACTCCTCATATGGAATGTTCCAAATTAACATGATTGATACATTGGGTCCAGATCGTAGAGATAAGTTTGATCTTGATTCTAACGCTGAACTGTTTAATCCCGTCAAAAATGCGGAGATTGCATACTATATGTCCAATGGTGGAAACGACTGGTCTTCCTGGAAGGGTATTACTCCAAAGACCAAAGAATGGATGAAAAAGTTTCCTAGATAATTTAGGTAATAAAATACCCCCTTGGAGAAATTCTGGGGGGTTTTTATTTTTTTATAATGTCTAAAGTGCTAACGCCATACATTAATTTTATTACATCTACACCCTTATACTCCACCTTTAGGGGCTTTCCTTTTGAATTAAGCGTTTTGCTTTTTATAAAAGCCATCTGCTTTAGATACTGAGACATAGTGTTAATATTATTTTTCATACTATATTTATTAAAAAGAAAAAGATAATCTGCCTCTTGCCTTAAAACAAGATCTTGAACGTATAGGCTGCTAACTGATCTTTTAGGTATTATATATTTATTGTCTTTAACTACCGCTTTTTTATTTAACATTGACCAGGAGGAAAGAGACATTTCAACACCCCATCCATAATTTGGAAATTCATATAAAAGATTAGACTCTTGCTCAAAATACTTAAAAAAATCAAGCAGTGTTTTTACAAGATCTCTGTGATACCAGCCAATTGTCAAATCATTAGTTGCGCTGTAAAATAAGTTTTCTTCATTGTCTACTGGTTTTAAGTATGCAATTGGAAGTCCTTGTGTTGTTTTTTCAAAACTATAGTTCCATATATCATACTTGTTTAATATTTCATATGAGCGATCTAGTATTTTATCCCATCCAATTTTGGCTCCATCTAAATCTCCAGACATATAGAGCATATAGTCATATGACATATCAAAATCTTTTAATGCTGTATAGAATGACAGATACCCCCACTTGTTACCAAGATCTATCCAATTTTCTTTATCATATACGTTGTCGGTTGTGTTTATAATTTTATATGGTTGTCCATAGTTTTTAAACTGTTTTTCTGTTTTCAAAACTATTCTTTCTACATTTACTGATCCTATCCAACTTTGTATGTAGGCAAATACTTTTACGTTACTAATAAATACCACCCTTTTTTCTTATAGATCTTTCTGCGTGACCAGAAAACAATATTTCTCCATCTTTTATTAAAGATGCAGACGCATCATGCGATGTTTCATTTATCCCAAGAATAATCATAATATCAGATGACTTCTTTATCTTCTAAACATTTCATAATTAATACTTTGTGATGGTTCTGAAAAGTTGATACAAGTCTATCATTTCTTTTAACTATTTTTTCAGCATCCAACCTTATATCAAAAGAATTAAATTTTCTTGGATGTGTAAAAAGGTAAACATCTATTGGCTCATTTATTGGTGTTTTTATTTTTTCTAATATTTTAAAAATAGCATGTTTGTTAATAACATAAGCAGCAAGATTCAAATAATGAAAAGAATGACAAACAAAGTTATTTTTTTCTATATCATATTCTTTTTTATAGTTTAAGTCGTCAAGAGGTGTTGAATAAAGTCCGAGCAACTCCCAATCATTGGGCAAACTATCTATGTATTTTGGTAATAAATCAGTAAAATTTTTAAGAAGTTTTATGTCATCTTCAAAAATTATTAAATAGTCATAATCGCTTTTAGCAAAATCTTTCCAGGCTAGAAGATTGCTTGCCCATATACCCAGTTCTCCAAATTTCCAACCCTGATTATTATAAACATTTAAATATCCATTTGGATTAATTTTTATATCTTTATTATTTAAATAGAAATTTTTTAAATCATCCTCATTTTTAATAAAAATTGTCTTTGAGTTTATCGGTTCTGAAAATCTCTTAAGTTTTTCTTCTATTTGATTTTTTAATGATAGCCTGACTAAGTCATCCTGTTTTTTAGGAATTTCTTCATTACTAAGAACTTTGTGACAAAATTTCTTCATCTTTATTTATCTTTACTTTTTTGATTTACCAGGTAAAAGTTTTTAACTTTAAAAATTATCATAACTAGTTATAGTTTTTCTTTTTTCTAATTTCTTTTTTATAAAAAGATTTTTCTTTTTTATCTCTTTCTTCTTTTGCAGCGTGAAGGCTTGTGTCAATTTTGCTATCCCAATCTTCTGTTTTAAATAAAATAACTTGGATTATTGGTGTTCCTGCTTTAATTGTTCCTTCAAAGTCTTCTTTTAAAAACATAGGAACAAACCCATTATGCAATACCATCTCTCCATCGACTACTGCACTAAGAGTTATAAAGGGAAGATCATATCTATTTAGTGGGTGAGTTAATAAAGCACTATAACCTTTTGGTATTTTTAAAACATTTTTTGTAAACCAAGAATATCCTTGATTAGAAAATCCAGGTGGTATTGGAAGCATTGGGTTATTTTCTAAAGATGTAATTGTTAAAACAGGGTTTGGGGCAGCAAGCACATTAATTGTTTTTTTACCATTTATTGTTTTTATCACAACGTCTTTTGCTAAAGGAATAAAATATCCTGTTACAAATGAATCCGTAAAGGGTCCACAACTTATAAAGTTTGTTTGGCCTTCAGGAAGTTCTTTTGATAGTTTACCAGATTTTTTATACCATTCTGGAAACACCTGCCTGGCTGGAAGTATATTAAACTTGTTTCCTGCAACTGCACAATGCTTTAATATATTTTTTTTCATGCAGAACTACCTTCTAAAAGAAAATCTAATTTAATGCGATTATTTATATCCCATGAATCTAAATAGTCTATGCCAGACAAAGAGCACCCCTGGTCAATCCTTGGTAATGGAGAATAACATTTAAAGAAGTCTGTTTTTATGTAAAACCAAGTTGTTGGTAAAAATGCTCCTGGTGGCTGTTCAAAGTAATTGATTATTTTCTTTGCTGAATTTTTTGAGACAACATAGCAGGCATAACCCTCTCCAATTGTTTCTGTTGAGGTTTCACAGATAAGTTCTGAAACACTCTTTGCTTTTTTTAAATTTTGGCTAGGTGTATTTTGAAAGAATATATCAAAATCTTCTGGTAAGTGATTAAAATATAAATTTAATAATTTGTAAAAATTATCATTAATTAATAAATGATCTTCAAAAATAACTAAGTTGTCATATTTAGAGTTGCAAAAATTTTTTAAAATAGAGTATGTATTTGCAAGAGTTTGAATCTCTGGATATATCCAACCCGTATCTACTGCCTTATACCTATGATATATTTCTGTAAGCCCTCCAAGTTTATAATCAAATCCATTTGGATCTATACAAAAACTTGGATTATTTTTTACAAATGATAAAAGGTCTTGCTTCTCATTTATAGGAACAATTTCTGTATTTAAACAGTCAATATCATCTTTTAAAATACTTTTTATAGTATTTGTATTTTTTGTTCTAATGCTTTGATTTATTGTTCTATTTTTATTTTTTATGTGTAAGACATCAAAACAAAATTTAAAAGAAGAAGTCTCCTCCGTCAATTCCATTTTCATAATCCCACCCATCAGTATATTCAATATATTTATCAGGATTTGCTGCAATTACTTCATCTTCAAGTCCAACAAGAATATTAACAACTACTCCATCTTCAATTACTGCAAAAAATCTTTGCTCTGGTTCTAATTGTACATATGTTGGTACAACTTCTTCTGTCATTTTAACTCCAATACTCTACTAGAATAAAGCCTGATGCGCCAGCGCCAGATCCTGAAACGCCGTATGCTCCTTGAGTTCCAGCATTTCCACCATTAACAAAAAATGTTGGAGCCGCGGTTGTTGCTGCACTGCCTGAAGACCATGCTGTAGTACCACTTCCGCTTGTTGCGCCAGTAAAAGATGTTGTTCCTGATGCACCTCCACTGGCGGCTCCGCCTGCTCCAATTGCATATGAAAT
>Ga0209107_10001743_pt1 | contig 12172 bp, 9 predicted proteins | sample LakErihyJuly2011_2_FD_187460 | JGI IMG/M metagenome (GOLD analysis project Ga0209107, IMG submission 187460) | Freshwater microbial communities from dead zone in Lake Erie, Canada - CCB hypolimnion July 2011 (SPAdes) (version 2) | ecosystem: Environmental > Aquatic > Freshwater > Lentic >... | reverse complement strand
CATCTGTTCCTACCTTATCTGAATGGCTGATATCCAAGCAACAATTACAAGATATTTACAATCAAGTAGTTTCGACAACGCTTTGGAAACATATGAAATATGCTTTAATTAGTTCTGAATCACAACTGCAACGTGTTGATGTTATTGTGGGTGAATTACGTTTCTTACAATCGCTTGTCCCTTTTCACACTTTTGGTGAATTGATACAATTGAAACGAAATTTATCGTTCTCACAAATAATAGAAAATGAAATAGTTAAGATGTACAGCGATCTATTTTATAAGAGTGAGGTAAGAACTAAATTTAGAAAGTATGCAAAGACTTTCAAGGAGAAAACTTTACTTTTCGAAATCGCACAGAAAGAGTTTAATTATTGGAAAATCATTCCATCCAATGAACAGGTAGCCCATTGGGAAGAAAGTTTACAAAGTGGATCTTGGTTTCAGAAAAGAAAAATCCGAAAACAAATTCTTTCACAGTTAGTAGATACGACATTAGAAATTGATCAAGTATTGCAATCTATTAAACGCTTGCATACAATTCAAGCAACTATTGACAAACACATTTTATATTTTCATCGCTTAGGAATTTTACAACCCCAAATTGAAATACCTTCAATCGAGTTAGTATTACATCACTGGGAAGAAAACGCTACTAGTGATTTTAGTAAAGTTATTGCTTGGACATCAGAACAACGCGCGTCCATTTTGAAGCAAGAAAAGTTAATACATCAAGTGGTACATTGGGTAGAAACCTATCTTTCCTTTGATGTTCAAGATATTGTTTTTGAAGTTTTTGACGAAATATTAACTCAAAATGAAAACAACGTAAAAATTAGTTTTAAATTAACTGAAATTGAACAACATTGGTATGCACACCTAGTTAGTTGTAATACTTTCAAAGAACTTGAATTACGTGTATTAAAACATTATTCTGTACAATTGGAGACTTATTTTCCAATGTTGTCTAATTTTTCTGAAAGCTCCATATACAGTCAAATAGAGGAAATCATTTCATTTGAGCAAGAAGAGCAACAATTATTTGTTAAGCATATTATTCAACGTCAAGTAATTCGATTTCATCAATATCAAGAATTATTACTCACTTCGGCTACTAAGTTAGATGAAAACCAAAAACAACTAAAAAACAAGTTGAAAAATGGTAAGAGGCTGTTAGTTAAATTGTTTGCTATGACTCGTCCGAGAATGTCAATGCGAGAATTAATTCTTTCAGATGCTTGGGAGTGGTTGCAACTATTACATCCTTGTTGGTTGCTTAGTCCTTCACAGATGGCAAATTTATTTCCTTTGGAACAAGGAATTTTTGATGTGTTGATTATTGATGAAGCGAGTCAATTGCCAGTTATTGAAACTATTGGAGCGTTACAGCGTTCTAAGCGTGCATTTATTTGTGGGGATTCTAAGCAAATGTCACCAACTTATTATTTTTCCAAGCGTCGTGACCAAATTGACGCCTTACATCAAGCATCGTTTTATTTCAAATCATTACACTTAAAGCATCATTACAGAAGTCAACATCCAGCATTGATAGCGTTTTCAAACAAACATTTTTATAAGAATGAATTATTAGCATATCCTTCTGCTGCTCATCGTTCTTTTCCATTGTATCATCATTTTGTTGAGCAAGGTCGTTTTATCAACCGCGTGAATGTAGAAGAGGCCCAAGCAGTAGCGAATGTATTGCATACGATGTTAACTAAACACGATTCAATTGGTGTTGTCGCTTTTTCTAAGGAGCAGTTGGATGCTATTTGGAAGAATTGCTCAGAAGATGTTCAATCCAAACTACTTTCGATGATTGAAAGTGGAAACGGCTTCTTTAAGACCTTGGAGCATGTGCAAGGTGAAGAGTGTGATCTGTTATTGGTTGCAATGGGTTACGCCAAAAATGAACGCAATCATTTTCATTTACGTATGGGACCTCTCAATCGTTTGAATGGCTATAAACGTTTGAATGTTTTATTTACACGTGCTCGCTTAGGGATCCATTTTTTTACTTCTGTGCAATCAACAGATTTTCCTTGGACGGACAATGAGACTATGAATCTGTTGCGGTGGTATTTGCAACAATTGGAAAGTAAATCTGATTCAACTAGTTTAAAATTTCCTTATTTACATAATTACCAGTTAGATGGGGATAATTTAAAGATTTCGAATGTTTACCAACAAATACAATCACAAGAAGAGTTAGTAACAACTATTTCCGTACTAAAATCAAGAGGTTGGAAGATCAGTTGAATTGCTGTTAATTTTCGTTAATCCATATCTTCTCAAAGGATAAAGTTTTAATTTCGACAATATACAAGGATTTACTATGAAGAAGATAAGAATGGACATCATAATTGGAATCGTTGCAATAGCGATGATTGCTTTGTTGTTGATTCAATTTTATCAAGTTTCTCAGTTGTATGATCGAAAATCAACGGAGTTTAAAGCCAAGGTTTCCACATTGATAGAGCGCATTGCTATTCGACATGAAAAAGCAGTTGAACTCAAAAAATACATGCACGTTGTTCATAAAGATTTTAGTCCAGAGTACAAAGACATCCTCAAAAAGGAGTTTCAAAATTTATTGACTGCTAAGGAGAGTATTTCCATTCGTGATACATCCATCATCGAAAATGGGAAAGCTCAAAAATATTTATTGATTCAAGGTGCTTCACATGATTCTATATCAGGTTTGAAAACCAATCATGAAGTACTTGCACGCGATGTAAAGCAAATTAATCAACTTTTAAATAAAGAAGTTAAGTTAACCAAAAGTGAAAATCAAGAAGTGTCAGCACAATTGGATCAACGTGTGATGCGTCAGATATTCAAGAAATCGAAGTTGATTAATGAGATGCTCTTTGTTGCTTTTCACGACAATAGTTATGCTACACCTGAAAAGCGCATCGATTTGGCATTTTTAGATTCTATCATTTGCCATGAAACATCCCACGATAAGTTACCGCGCAATTTTGAGTTTGTAGTTCGCAAAGAAAATAATGAAGCCGTTAAATTTCAATATCCTACCCATCGTTATCAACTAAAATTAGATACGGTTAATGCAGCAAAAACGGTATTATTTCCATCCAATATTTTAGATGAAAGTTTATACTTGTATTTGAAATTCCCTTCAAAACGTTCCTTTTTATTTAAGGAAATGGGAGTTCCACTTACAATAAGTTTGCTTTTGGTTATCCTCATTGCCGTGGTTATTTCCTATATGTTTCATACAATATTGACTCAAAATAAGTTAAGTGAGTTAAAAAATGATTTCATTTCCAATATGACTCATGAATTTAAAACGCCTATTTCTACTATTTCCCTAGCGTGTCAAGCGATGAAAGACAAAGATATGATGGGTGAAATTGTAGAAAAAACGACTCCTTTTGTTCAAATGATTCAAGATGAAAATAAAAGGTTAGAGGTGTTGGTGGAGCGTATACTGCAAAGTGCTACGATTGATAAGGGGGATGTTCCAACAAAAGTTGAGTTGTTAAATTTGACAGAAATTGTTTCGGATTTATGTAAACACGCCCGATTTAGAATGCAGAGTGTCAATGGAGAACTCATTGAAGATATAGACATACATCCAGTTTATATTTATGCAGATCGCATGCATACATCTAATGTCATTTCTAACTTAATCGATAATGCCATTAAGTATAGCAAAGAGAATCCGAAGGTAATAGTTACTTTACTTAAACGTGTGGATTCAATTTTACTTTCAATCAAAGATGAAGGGATTGGTATTTCGAAAGAGCATATTTCAAAAATATTCGACAAGTTATATCGTATTCCGACAGGTAATATTCATAATGTTAAAGGGTTTGGACTCGGTTTGAGTTATGTAAAAGCCATTGTGCAATTGAATGGTTGGAAATTGGATGTGAAGAGTAAAATAAATGAAGGTTCGGAATTTAGTATTGTTATCCCGAATACAGAAGAAAAATAAGTGATTAGTATATCAAAATTGTAGAAAAATGGAAAAGAAATTATCAATCCTTTTAGCCGAAGACGATGACAATTTAGGTCTTTTATTGCATACATATCTTAATTCAAAAGGATATGATGTAAAGTTAGTTCGCAATGGAAAATTGGCCTTAGAGCAATTCAATCTTTCCAATTTTGATTTTTGTATTTTGGATGTAATGATGCCCGAATTGGATGGTATCTCTGTTGCAAAAGAAATAAGAGAATTAAACAAACACATTCCTATTTTATTTTTAACTGCTAAAGCGCAACAAGAAGATAAATTGGCTGGATTTGCAGTTGGTGCAGACGATTATTTGACTAAGCCTTTTTCAATGGAAGAGTTGTTAGCACGTATTGAAGCAATTTCTCGAAGAACAGCAAAACCTACACAGGTATTGGGTGATCAATTGATGGTTGGTTCCTTTTTGTTTGATCCACATTCACGTATGTTGCACTTACCTTCTGGTGAAGTTAAATTGACAACCAAAGAAAATCAGTTGTTAAGTTTGTTAGCTAAAAATCAAAATGAAATCATCGACAGACAAGCGACACTAAGAGCAATTTGGGGAGACGATAATTATTTCAATGGAAGAAGTATGGACGTTTACATTGCCAAATTACGAAAACTGCTTAAAGAAGATGGTTCAATCGAGATTATGAATGTACACGGTAAAGGATTTCAATTGATCGTGAAATGAGTTTGACAAACTGAAGTTTATAAGTTGGTATTAATTTTGTTTGTAAAAAAAAGCACATCGTAAATTTTACCAATTAATGAATTAACCTTATGACTTCTTCGAAGTCAAAAACATATGAGTGAAAGACTTTAATTGTAAACTTTGTTATTCACTGACAATAATCTGGATAAGAATGGATTATTATTATTATTAAAAATAATCTATGTTTTGATTATTTACTTTCTAAGTAAAGTGTGTCGGGACAGATATCTAATCCATTGGACCAGTTTACTGTTCCATATTCAACTGTTGCTGTTTTAAAAATGGCATAATCATTTAATTCAGCGAAAAGTCCAAAGTTTAGATATGGTTTAATATCAAATTGTTTTTTTTCATCATTTGTGAAGACTAATTGAAGCATAAAATCTTTTGTAGTTCTTACTTGTTTTACTCGCGGATTCATAACAATTATTTTAAAGGATCAATAGAAAAAATTTTTTGACCTGTTGATGCTAATTCCCAATCTGCCATCAATTCATCTTGATGTAATTCAATCCATGCAGCAACTAACTTTATCTTACCCGTTGGCAAATTTCCATCTAATATTGTACCGTCAGGAATTTTGAATATAGCTTCATTATTTTGATATTTTACATGAATATGAGGAAAATGATGTTGCTTATTATCTAAGTAGTACATTGAGACAATAAGTCCATAAAACATTGAAATTACAGGCATATAGTTGATATTTATACAAAGTTAAATCTTTTAGATTTATTAGTAATAATTTTATAATTGTATTTTTGTACTATTATGAAATACCTAATTATCGGACTTGGAAATCCTGGCTATAAATACGAAGAAACACGTCATAATATTGGCTTTAAAGTAGTTGAAGCTTTTGGGGAAGAATGTGGAGCAAACTTTGAAGTAAAAAAATTAGGGGATGTAGCGCAGGCGAAATACAAAGGTCGACAAATCATTTTGTTGAAACCAAATACGTTCATGAATCTTAGTGGCAAAGCCGTTAATTACTGGATGCAAACAGAAAAAATTCCAATAGAAAATATTCTTGTTATCACTGACGATTTAGCCCTTCCTTTTGGTAAACTTCGTATGAAAGGTAAAGGAAGCGATGGTGGACATAATGGATTGAAAGATATTCAAGCAGTATTAAAATCGGTAGAATATGCGCGTTTGCGTTTTGGGGTAGGGGCAGAATTTAAGCCTGGCCAACAAGTGGATTATGTCCTTGGAGAATGGAGTGTGATTGAAAAAGAAACATTAAGTGATCGTATTCAAATCGCAACTGAATTCATAAAAGGATTTTCGACTATCGGCATCGGATTAACTATGACAAATTGGAATGGTAAATAATCATTTTAATTATTCGTAATTATTTCTGCTTTTAAATCGTGTAGCAGATTGTAAAGTCCAAAGAAGGTTCTATTCATATATAAGAAATGCTTAGATCCTCTGTTTCCATTTAGTTTTTTTAGGTTGTCATTTTTAGTAAACGATTCACCCAAACGTGCTATCTCTGAAAAGAATTGATCATCCGCGAAATCAAATGTTTTCTCTTGAAATGGCTTTGTAAATAGACTCAGTAAGTTATAGAAAAAACTTTTTATTTCTATAATATCTGATGCACTATCTTCGTCGCGGATTATCTCTAATGCAATCAATCGTTTTTCGTATTCAGATTCAATGTTTAAAATAGCTGGATCTACTAAATCAAAGTATGGGGTGTAAAATTCATCCGGAATGGCTTTGATACATCCGAAATCGATAGCGATAAGTTGGTTATTTTCATCAACTAAAAAGTTTCCAGGGTGCGGGTCGGCATGCACAGAACGAAGTTGGTGTAGTTGAAACATATAAAAATCCCAAAGTGCTTGCGCAATTTCTGTGCGTTTTTGTTTGTTTGTTTCTTGTGTGCAATACTCGGATAGATGCAATCCATCCATCCATTCCATTGTAATAATTTTTTCTGAAGATAAGTCAGGGTAATAAATAGGAAACCGCATATTTTTAATATGCTTACACGAATCTGATATAGAAATACTTTGGTTTATTTCAAGGTTGTAATTGGTTTCTTCCAATAATTTTTGTTCTACTTCAATAAAGTATTTATCTAAATCTTTTCCTTTCATGTTAAACATTCTTACTGCGAAAGGTTTTACCAAAGCTAGATCAGAGGAGATACTATCTGCCACACCTGGGTATTGAATTTTAACAGCAAGGGTTAATTCATTTTTAGTTGCTTTATGTACTTGACCAATGCTTGCTGCGTGAATAGCATCAGCAGAAAAAGTATCGAAAATTTCTTCTGGGTAAGCGTTTAAGTATTTTTTGAATGTTTTACGAACAAGGGGTGCAGATAATGCAGGCACTGAAAATTGAGATAATGAAAATTTATCTACGTAGGCTTGAGGAAGAATATTTTTATCCATACTCAACATTTGCGCTACTTTTAATGCACTACCTTTCAGATTTTGTAAACCATCATAAATATCAGTAGCATTGTTTTCGTTGAGTTTTTCTTTTGTCAACGAAGGGTTAACTAACTTCTCTCCGTAATATGCTACGTAGTTAGTTCCAACTTTCAATCCTGTTTTAACAAGTTGACCTGCACGTTCGATTTTACTTGTTGGTATGCTATTGATCGTTTTCATCGCTTACTTTTTTTCTTTCCAAAGGAATTTTCCCAAATCCAGCAGACTTTCTAGTGGCTTTGTATTTTTCAATTCTTGACTTGTATTTACCAATTTTTCAATCAATACATCTGTTTTTTCAAACCCTTTAGAATTATCGTTTAGCCAAAAATGGAGAACGAATAAAAATTGAATCCAATGTGTTTCTTTGAGAAGTGGCTTGGTAAAAGTGGCTAATTGTTCGTTAATGAAGCTCATGGATGTATTCGTCAAACCATCGTCCAGAAATGATTTAAGCGCAGGACGTAATGCTGTTAATTGTTTCAGATTTTTAAGTGCTTGTACGTCATTTGGTAAAACAGTTGCTACATAACTTCTGTTCAGTGTTAGGACTTCAAAAAAAGTGAAGTAGAAAGCAATTAATTTATTCGTGTCGCTGTATTGGTGATATGCAATATCAGCTTCTAAGGTTTGTATTGTATTTTCTAAGAATTTCACCCATATTTGTTGTTGCAAACTTTCGATAGAAGCGAAGTATGCGTAAAATTCTTTTTCTGAGATGCTGTGTTTTTTGCAAAACAGGTGAACATTTTTAGAAGTTTCTTCTTCTAATACGTCGTCCATATATTTTGTAATTATTACATCTTCAATTGATTCGTTTGCATCGAAAGTTGGATTGTGTTCAGGGGTATTCATAATATAATTCAATTAGGTGAATTTCTATTTAAACAATTTCTAATACATAAAGTTTAGATGTCTTTTGTTAAAAAATGAATATACTATTTTGCGAACCATACTTTTTGATACTTTTAACATCATAAGTGTATAATGTAAGTTAGGTATGAAGAAAAATTTTTTAATGGGTGGTTTAATAATTGCCTCTGTTTTTGGTCTTGCTGTTAGTAGATATTCGAATGATGCTAAGATTACTTTTCACATAAAGAATACAATGTATCCTAATGGAATAGGAATTGCAGGTAATACTGGGGCTCCTGGTGAAAGCACTTGTAAATCTTGTCATGGATCTAGTATTCAAATGGGAGGCACAGAAAGTAGTTTAACGATTACAGACTCAGTTGATAATACGGTCAATGAATATGTTCCGAATCATACATATAAATTAACTTTTAAGAATACATCACCTGGTTCTAAAGGTTTTCAGATCACATGTTTAACTGAGGGCGCAGTGAAAGCAGGATCATTTATTGCAGGTGGAACAACACGTGTTTTATCAGCAAATAGTAGACAATATTTGAATCATAATAATAGTTCGAATTCTAGTTGGTCTTTTCAATGGAAAGCTCCAGCTAGTGATCAAGGAAAACTTATTTTTTATGTTGCAACAGGAGGTAAAGGAACGATATTTACTTCTAAATATTCAATTACTGCTAAAGCAGGTCAAGGAGGTGGTGATCCTACTGCTAGTATCCGAGTGAATGAAAATGCTTTTGGTTTCTTTGCTTTTTATTCTAATGATACGAAGAACGTATTTATGCGATATACTGCACCAACAGATGGAAAAGGATTCGTAAATGTGGTTGATTTACAAGGAAAATCGGTTCATTATTCTGAATTAGGTGCTGTGAAGCAAGGGGTGAATACAAAAGAGTTAGATTTACCAATCAACATGCAATCAGGTACATATGTTGTTCAATTATTTGTAAATAATTATTTTGCAACGAAACAAATTGTGGTAGTTAGGTAACTACAATCACTTAATATTGATGAATAGGCTGTTTCGATTGAAGCAGTCTATTCTTTTTTAACATTAGCTCTTTTTCAACTCTCTTAGACTTTAAATCTTTCTTATCTTTACATTTCAAATTTTACTCATATGTATAGAACACATACCTGTGGCGAACTTCGCCTTGAAAATAGCAATCAAACAGTAACCCTTGCTGGATGGGTACAACGCTCAAGAGATCTTGGAGGGATGACTTTCGTGGATCTTCGTGATCGTTATGGTATCACGCAGTTGGCTTTCAATTTGGAAGAAAACGAAGCACTTTGTTTACAAGCAAGAAAATTGGGCCGTGAGTTTGTTATTCAAGTAGAAGGAACTGTTATTGAACGTTCTAGCAAAAATAAAAATATTCCTACGGGTGAAATCGAAATTATAGTTTCGACTTTGACCATATTAAATTCATCTGTTACACCTCCTTTCACAATCGAAGATGATACAGATGGTGGAGAAGAGTTACGTGCGCAATTCCGTTATTTAGATTTACGTCGTGGACCGGTACAAGAAAAATTACGTTTGAGAAATCGTGTGGCTTTAGAAACACGTAAATACTTGGATAAAAACGACTTCTTAGATGTTGAAACTCCTTATTTAATTAAATCTACGCCAGAAGGTGCTCGTGATTTTGTGGTTCCAAGTCGTATGAATGCAGGTGAGTTTTATGCCTTGCCTCAATCACCACAAACGTTCAAACAATTATTGATGGTTTCTGGTTTTGACCGTTACTATCAAATTGTGAAATGCTTCCGTGACGAAGACTTACGTGCAGACCGTCAACCAGAGTTCACACAGATTGATTGCGAAATGGCATTTGTGGAACAAGAAGATATTTTAAATATGTTTGAAGGTTTGGTGAAACACGTATTTAGCGAGGTAAAAGGAGTTACGTTTGACGGAGATTTCCCACGTATGACGTATGCTGAAGCAATGGAAAGATATGGTTCTGATAAACCAGATATTCGTTTCGACTTAGAGTTTGTTTACCTGACAGATTTAGTACAAAACAAAGGATTTGCTGTATTTGATAATGCAGAAGCAGTTATTGCTATCAACGCGCAAGATTGTTCAGAATATACACGTAAACAATTAGATGCTTTAACGGATTGGGTAAAACGTCCACAAATTGGGGCAACTGGATTAATTTATTTAAAATACAATGCGGATGGTTCATTGAAATCATCAGTAGATAAATTCTATAGTCCTGAAGAATTGGCTTTATGGGCAGAAAGAGCAAAGATGCAACCAGGTGATTTGTTGTTGGTATTGTGTGGTGGTTTGGATAAAGCACGCAAGCAAATGAATGAATTACGTTTACATATGGGGAATGAATTAGGTTTACGTAATCCAAATGTATTCAAACCATTGTGGGTAATGGATTTCCCTTTATTAGAATGGGACGAAGAAAATGAACGTTACCACGCGATGCACCATCCGTTTACATCACCAAAACCAGAGGATTTTGCATTAATTGATACAGATCCAGGAAAAGTGAGAGCAAATGCCTATGACTTAGCTATGAATGGGGTAGAACTTGGAGGTGGTTCTATCCGTATACACGACCGTGCTTTGCAAGAGCGTATGTTTGAATTATTAGGATTCACACCGGAAGAAGCACACAAACAATTCGGTTTCTTATTAAAAGCATTTGAATACGGTGCACCACCACACGGAGGGTTGGCATTTGGTTTAGATCGTTTAGTAGCAACCATGGGTGGTTCGGATTCTATTCGTGACTACATAGCGTTCCCTAAAAACAACAAAGGCCGCGATGTGATGATTGACGCTCCTTCTACGTTGGACGATAAACAATTAGAAGAGCTTGCAATTCAAGTTAGTTCCTTGTAAATGATATACAATTCCTCTTGTAGTTAGTTTGCTACAAGAGGAATTTTTACATTGTAATGCGTCTGTAACCAAGTACTCTTTCGGTACCAAAGGGCTTTAAACAGACAGCACCGTCTTGATTTCCACCAAATACATAAATCAGATTTTTTTCTTTATCTGCTTTGATGAAGAATCCAACATGTCCTTGCCATCCTTTTTCTTTTCCACGCCAAAATATAACGATGTCACCAGGTTGTGGTTCTTTAACGGGCGTTCCTACTTTCAACCAATCTTTCGCTAAGAGTGAGTGGGGATGAGTTACCCCAATCTCTTCCATACAATAATTTACAAAAGCTGCACACCAGTTTACTTCATCATTTTTAATTGATTGAAAACCTGTTTGATGAAAAAACCGCATAATTTTCGGGTTATTTCCAGTAGAATAGCTACCAACCATATTGTAGGATAGGGCAGTACTCAGTACTTTTTTTTGTTGATCGGTAAGGGCTCTGCCACAGTATTGTTCAATGGTATCAGTCAAATTCTTCACACTCGTTTTTTCAACAGTATACATAGGGCTTGTTTTTTCAATTGATTTTATTTCCTTTTTACTGTTTCTCTTCATCTTTTGTTCCTCTAATTTTTGAGTGATTGCTGCTTGTGATTTTTCTAATTCTGTTCTTTGAACTTCAAATTCTCTGTAAATTTCTATGGAATCTCCATAGATTGCGATGATGGTTTGTACGCGCTTTAAACTTTTACTAGGAAACTTGACGAATTCACTTTTCGTAATTTCAATTGCTTTTTCTTTGAGTTCACGTAAGGCACTTGTATCCGCTACCATCATTGTTTTAATACGAGAATCTTCTTGTTTTACAGCGAAGGTTAAATGGCCAAGTATGTTATCAACTATATGATTTATTTTGTTTTGAGTACGTTTGGTGTGATATAGACTCATTCCTAAACAATAGTGTACGAATCCATTTTTTCCATCTTTACGAAGGGCTTTTTTGGCAAGTTGTGTGCTTCGTTCATACTTATTATGGCTATAATTCCAACCAATTCGAAATTCGTTCCATTTGGAAACAGTTGCAAGGGATTGAAAAGTGAGGCCGATGAATATGTAGGTCACTAAAAGGAACTTGTTCATAGCGGTGAAATTTAAGAATGAATAAATAGGAAGGGAATTATAGTAAGAACGTAAGTGAAAATCAATTTCGTATTTTTTGCGCGTAATTTTCTTCCTTTTTTTATTCTCATTAAAAAACAGGAGGTTAAGATATACGATTCTCAACT
>Ga0209107_10001742_pt1 | contig 12175 bp, 30 predicted proteins | sample LakErihyJuly2011_2_FD_187460 | JGI IMG/M metagenome (GOLD analysis project Ga0209107, IMG submission 187460) | Freshwater microbial communities from dead zone in Lake Erie, Canada - CCB hypolimnion July 2011 (SPAdes) (version 2) | ecosystem: Environmental > Aquatic > Freshwater > Lentic >... | reverse complement strand
ATGGAATCCCTTGAAGAAATGACTAATAGATAAATGGCAGATCCTAACCAAACACCAGCCAGAGGCAATTGGGTATGTCCATGCTCTGGATGCTCCAAGGCTGTGGCCTTTGAGAGAGATAATTTGGTAGAATTGATACTACTACATAAAGCTGAATATCTTATTTATAGGGGCTCATCTTTTGACACAGAGGGCAACCTAATGTGGGCTAAAGACGATGCTTTAGCTTATTCTGAGGGACTAGATTATGTAGTCAAATTAATCGAAGATAGAAAACCCAAGCCTAAGAAGAAAGGATAATATATGCCATTACATAATCAATTACTCGTAAATGGATACACTAACAGCGCCCTAAAAAGTGAAACGTCGGCGGTAGAGTGGATGCAGTCATTAGTCGATTCCATCGACATGAAGACAATTCAGGGTCCATATGCATCATATGTGACTAAGGAGGGCAATCGAGGTCTAACCTGTGTAGTTATGATAGAGACCTCACATATCGCCCTACATATCTGGGATGAGCCTACTCCAGGAGAGATTCAATTTGATCTCTATACCTGTGGAGAACTCCCAATTGATAAGATTTTAAAGAAGCTAGAAGATGAGTTAGGTCTATTTGACTACCATTATATAGTGCTTGAAAGAGAGACTGGATTTAATATTTTAGAGAGAAATCGAGGCGGGTACAACGGACAAATTGATACCCTATTTGAATCTCAAGTAGCCTTTGACTAATATAGGAGATTATACTTACAGCTTTATATGCAAGTGCGAAGCTGAACTATATGTAGAGATATCTAAAGAGCTAGACTTTGAACCTAAATGTTTAGGATGTCATTCTAGTCAACTACAATTAAGATATACTATAATACATGGTCAATTATGGCTAAATGAAAGTATATTGCACGAATAGTGAAATCGTCGGCGAGAAGAACCCCCCTTGTCAGTACCTGACAGAAATGATATACTAATTATATGATACAGAGCTTAGAGATTCCTGATCCATTTGCTGTATTTGTGGCACACAAGTATGCTGACTTTAAGGGAATGAAGTATGACTTCTTTAGCGGTGAATGGGATATGGCATGCGGGGCATGCGAAGAGCCATTGAGCGCTGGCAGTAAGAAGATATTAACTAAGATCAGGCTATATCATACTCGTAATGAATGTATGGGGGGATACTAATGAGCGATTCAATCTGTATCAAATACGGACACGACTTTGAATTAGATTTAGATGGGCAGGTAACATGCGGAATGTGTGGTACTATGGATGATGAACGGGATATTTCAGGTTCGTATAACGGCAGTACGCCAGGTTCCGAACCTGTAAATGAAGGTTCGACCCCTTCACCTGAAGCTATTTTTGAGTCACAGATTGATTTTGAATAAAAGCGGGAACTAAGGATGATATATAATATACTAGGTAGAGATCCCAATTGCTTTACAGGCGGGGACTGCTGGAGTTATGATTATTCTAATAGATGGCTATTAATCTTGGGTATCACAATATCTATAATAATCATAGCCAGAATAGCAGATAGATGGTTGTTACTCCTTGGTATCACAATATCTATAATAGTCATAGCCAGAATAGCCAAGAATATGTCCAATAAAAGGCGGGGAACCAATGATGGCATACAGTAGATTCCTAGACAGTGATATATATATCTATCCCCATGTAAGCGGATATATAGAATGTTGTTCATGCTGGTTAAATGAAGGGCAAGATGAATATTCATTATACTCAGCCAATGTAGAGATAACCAATGATGTAGATTTAGCTAGACATTTAAAAGAACACGCCAAAGCAGGTCATGATATGCCATCTAACTTGCTACAAGAAATATTGCAAGATGATGACAGATATGGCTAACACTCCCATATCCCCCCGCTCATAAACATGGCTTAAATACCCCTTAGAAGGCTTATTTGACTGCATAGATAGTCAGATCACAGGAAATAAATACTACTAATTAACCATTAATTCTTACTGTATTATATCTATTTAGTTATATGTGTAATTGGGCAGCCCTCCCTTTGTCCCCATTTTAATCCATTTTGCTCCACATAGATATACATGACCTAGCATATTTCAGGGATCCTGTCAATAGCCTCGTAAATAGCACAATTGGCCCACATTTGTCAATAGATTTCATAAGGAAATTTTCCCATATTCTGGGTATATTGTGCCAGATTAGATATATGTTCTATATGATTCCATATACATTATATTAGATTAGATATACTTTATTCTAGAATTTCAGGGATTTTTTATATAGCTCCGTAAATGTAATATATGGCCCACATTTCAGGGACTTTAGATCATGTGTCGTAAATGGATTATTCGGCCCACATTTTTTCCACAAAAATATCCACACCCTGTGGATAAGGATGTGGATAAGTTTGGGCTATATTAGATTAGATAGTTGCTTGGACTATATTAGTTGCTTTAGATCCATTATTAGTTTCATGGAGCCAAGAGTATCTATATGATTGCTCTTGTTCTTTAGGGAGACTTCTTACGAATTCCGCCCGTTCTTTTGGTGTGGTAGGTAGTTTGATATTCTTTAAGTCATTAGTTATCTTTATCTGGTCAATAAACATATCTAGTTTATGTGCTATTGCTAGACCTTCTGATACCTGACCGCCTGTTTCTACCTCACGGTCATATCGTCTTGCCTGCTTCTCGATAACCCACGCTACTACCTCCATAATACGGTCTAGGGTGTATATAGGTTGTTCTGCTAGATACCTGCCTAAAGCGGCAGGATTAAAGAAATGGTCTTCTACTGAGTTTGATAGCAGTTCCCCGATTTGTTCTTCCTTGGTTTTCATGTTCCGCCTTTCCTATGACCTTAGATTATAGCACGAGGGACTGACATTACGCCAGCCCCTCGTATAATAGATTAGTTACTTCTTTGGTGCCTTTGATTCCGCCTCAAATGTGACCCCACTTGTTTGAGCATCTGAGATTGCCTTGACTGCTGCAGCTGAGAAGCGACCACGCTTACCAACGGTAATACCTTGTGACTTTAGAAATTCACGCTTTGTTGCCATTTGTTTATCCCCTTTCAAGAGATGTTTTATTAAGTATATCGGATATCCACGATTTTGTAAATACCCCCGTAATGGGCAAGATTTGCCCCTACAGTCCGCCTTCTATATCGATCAACGTATCTTCATCTAAGAATACGTCTGTAGCCTCAACTACGTCATCTGTTGGGAGCTCATCCCATTCGTTCAGTGGACGTGCATTAGCAAGCTCCGCTGCCTGGTATTCGTCGGTGGCGGAAACAATGGTGTAGTAATTTGTAAACTTGGTACCAAACACTCTATACAGAGGCATATGATAACTCCCTTTCATTCCATTCCGCTAATGTCCTGACAGTAAAGTCTTTGCCTAAATTGTAACAGAACAGGACCGCTTTGGTCAAACTTTCTGTCTCATATATTGGGACAGATAAAGGTATATCTGTTTTATCATAGACTTCAAATAAGTCTATACCTCCAGGTGAACATGAGTATTCAACTTCCAGGATTTCTAAGCTTGGCTCATAATTAGTCATTATTGCCCTCGTCCCCAGACATTCTGTCTTGTATTAGTTTAGATATAATATTATGTGCTGCGATATTCTCAGTTTCAGATCCACCCCACAAAAGCTTTTGGGCTGTGTTTAATCTTTCATTAAGGTACTCATCACTCATCTTCATCTTCTTCTTCCTCCTCATCCTCTTCGAACATTGTGTCCACAATGTATTCACGATTCATCATCCATTCAAGGACGTCATCATTGTGCTGTTCCGCCCCGTACTCTAGGGAGAAGCCCATACCAGCCTCCACGGCCTCACAGAGGTGGTCCCACATGTCGTCTATGGTGCAGTTCTGCTTGTAGGTCTCATCCTCAAAGATGTTGTTAATGGTCGACCAAGTCCATAGCCAAACTAAGGATAGACCTAGGTCCGTGCTATCTAGAATCTTTAAACATTCATTTAGTTTGTCTTTATCTTCAGGCTTCATTCTCTTGCTCCAATCGCAAATGATAGTTGGTAAGTAAGTTGATAGAGTTCGACCAACATATCTAGTCGCCCCTCCGCATTTGTGCGGTCCATAGAATCCATTGCCTCTTCGGTTTCTTCTTCCCGTTCAATTGCGTCTGCTAGTTCTTGTTCTGCAATTAGCATTAGGTTTTTTAGTTCCCCGTGCATGATGTCTAGTCCCGTTACCCCTGCGTCCACCATACGTTGAAGGTGAGGCGGGAGGAGTTCAAGAGATTCCTTATCAGTAAACATATCATCAGATATTGTCATTGTTATACCTTTCGTTAGTAGATTCCATTATATCAGTTGCCACTGACAATAAATGCTCGGTTGCAATAATTTGTCCCTGTAAAAAATTCCAATCAGCTCCATTTGTATCTTGGATTAGATTAGCATTATCTTGAATTAAAGATATCCTATGAAGCTTCATATACTCTAGGAATGCTGATGACTTAGTCAAAATAGCCCTCCGCCCATAGTCCTTGTAAGAACGATAAACTTGTTTTAAGTCCGCCTAGATTTCTATCAGAAATTGAAGGGGTCTGAGAAGATTCTTCAATCTGAATAACTTCTTCTAATGAATCGATCATTATATTTAAATCCTCTAAGTCATAACCTAACATTACTTCTCCTCATCCCATTCTAGATAATACTGGTCACCTGGTTTCAAATCATAAAACTGATTAAATCTACCCTTTAAGTAATTGTTATCTGCCATTTCTGCAAATCTATAATCTGCAAACAGTTGGCCTTCATCTAAATTAGAGTTGACCCAATCTTCGACAAGCATTTCTCCTATTTCAGAATATGTTGCGTCTATTACCATTTGGTTTTCATTCTCTAGAAAACTCATTCGGTTCCCACCTTTCTATATTCGGGTACTTTAGTGTCTAAGTATATCTTATGGGTCTGACATTTTGCTACAGCCTCTAGGTCTGCCTCGCCAAGCCAGTTGCAGTTGCCACAGATTTCTCCGCAATCTTCTTCGCAATACTCCATTTGATTAGTTGCATCACAATCACGACACATGTTGTCGTATTCTGATTCTGAGATAACTTCTCCACGGAGGAATTCCATTTCTCCACCCCAGCCTGTTTCTTCTTCATATGATAAAGTAAATAGTAATGTTGGGTATTGTGCAGATAGTTTAGATATAGCCCCAAGAGGTCGTGACCATGCAGTATTAAAGTTGTAATGGACTACATGATTTTCAGCGTTCTCATAATCTTCCATAGTTGTATCAGGATACTTATCATCCTCGGCTACAGCCACATCCCACTTAGTACCCCATTCACGGTTATTAAAGTTGTACCAGTCATTGGTCTCAAACTTCATCCAGTCGGCAAATGAAGAGTCGGCGGAACTAGGAGGTTGTCCATGATACTCAGTATCAGATACACCATGGTCTACATATGAATAGATATTATGAAAAGCAAAGATAGGATTAACATACTTACGTTGCTTGATATTAAATGATAAATCACCATTAGATTGAACTGAATAAACAAATGGCTTATTCATTTGCTTAATTAAAGATTTAACTTGGTCAGGATTTCCCTCAATAGTTAAACCGTTATATACCCAATTTGGCATTTTATATCCTTTCGTTGATATGTTCCAATTATACAATGGACCACTGACATTTGTATAGGGAATATCGTGTGATACACACCACAAAAGCTATGATCAGATAGTTATATGTCCAATATGTCCAATTTCCAGGATTTATATATGTTACCCGTAAATAGAAATTATTCCCCTCAGCTGTTGCGGGCATAAAAAATCCCCCACATGATGACTACTAGCAAGGCACGTGGAGGATTTTTATTAAGGCTGCTATCGGTAACCAACGAAAGTAAAATCCGATGCTTTAGTTAACCCCTGGCCTGCGAAGACTATAGAGGCACCTTTAGATTAATTAGTTATACTCGAACCAATTGGTCTGAGTACTTTTCACAGAAGTTACTTAGGTCCTGTGTAAACATTGCTTCATTCTTCATCCCACGAACTTTATTAGATAGGTCCGCATACGGCGCCTCTTCGTGTAGACTAAATGTTTGTTGCTGGAAATCTATAACAGGAATCTTGTGTTCATTGTCAGCAATCTCATTTACATGCAAGCCCCAGCCCGTCTCCATAGCCCAGCCCTCGCCAATCATTTGACTAATTGTAATACGTGTTGCATATGAAGGGTCTGACCAACGTCCCTGCGCTTTAATGGCTGCCTCTGCTAATTGTGCTAGCATATTATGTCCAGCCCAGTGGCCGTACAGTACAATTGTATTTCCGTTAGGTTGGACGAATCCAAAGTTTGCTCTATCTCCCATTACATTTCCGCCGTTTCTAGTTGAGGTACTTCTTCGATTTTGTTTAATTCTATCATTTCAAAGGAGACCTTGTCAAGGGCCTCTTTGTTTTTATTATAGTGGTGGTGGCAAAAGAAAAGCTCACCATCTACTAGTTTAATTAGATACATAGCTTGAGCTGCACCGCATTGATCACAGCCAATCCATCTATTTAGATCTTCAGATGTCATAGTCTACCTTTCCAAATTCAAGACGGTCAGCAATATCGTCCATTACTTGTCCGTCATCTGCCGTTTCCTCTGCCCAAGACCTTAAGTTAAGTATAATAACTTCTCGTGCAAATTTAACGCCATCTTCGAACCCGTCTTTGTAATCCATTTTATCTCCTAATATCCTGTCGATTCTTTGTCTGACCAGTATGATTCTTTTAAGTTGTATTTGTCACGGATGCGACTTACTTTCTCTATACTACCAGTTCCAACATTGAAAGTCAACGGTGACATTGCTTCAGGGTCAAGCCCTGTAATTTCTGCATCCCAATATGCCCTCTGCATAGAGAGCACATCAGGAGCGGTAAGTTCAAAGTACATTAGTTCTCCCTTACATTACATACTTCAGTGTCAACAATTTCAATGTTGCCATTTTGTGAATCAACATAAAGGTTGTCGTAGATTTCTGATTCAATATCTGTATCTGAATCAGCAAGTAAGTCTAATTGAATAGTTCCGCTAACTTCAATTGTTGCAGACCACTCAACATCTCTAGTTAATTCAATCTCAAGTGCTTCAGCAATAGAGCGAAGTGTTTCTTGGTCGTCTGAATCTGAATATGCTTCAACAATAATATCTTTAACTGAAGCAATCTTATTTGTTAAGACTGAAGCAATCTTAGAGTTAGTACGTGAGTTATGTAGTTCCCATTCAATGTTGCGAACCTTATCGGTAAGGAATTCAGTATCTGAATAACCGCTAATCTTTTTGTATGTTACCAGCATATCAGGCTGGTATGGTGTTAATAGGTCATTAACAGTTCCTGCAGTTGTTTCTTCCATTTTATCCTCTTTCGTTTGGGTTGTTGGTGCAATTGTAGCATGCTCCACTGACAACAAGGTGGTCTTGCGTCCACATGGGCATGTGAGTTCTGTCACACCTGATGGGAATCCAAACCCGTCAGATGATGTTAGTTCTATTAGGCAATCGCATTCGTTTGGGTCGCAAACAAATGTGTACTTACTTGATACTAGTTCGTTAGTCATGTGAGTATTGTAGCAGGTGCCACTGACAAGTGTCCAGGGTTTTCAGGGGTTTTTTTATAAAAGCCGTAAAACGGACATTTCGCCTTCAGGTCTGCGGGCATTTATTTCTTTACTTTGATTATTGTAACTGGTCCGCATAAATTATTATATCTATCGAGCTCAGCAATCTTTTTTAATTTTTCTGCACGTTTAACTTTCCTGAATGCAGCCAGGGCGTAATTTTTTTTATTCATGCGATTCTAACGGGACTTGAACCCGTAGCCTCTACCGTGACAGGGTAGCGATCTAACCAATTGATCTATAGAATCTTGCAGGCAGTTTTAAATCTTGCCTAGGATTTTTATTATTTAGAAAGTTGCAACCATTTTATACAACTTATTTTTTTCTGCGGTAAGAATTGGGTCAAAGCCTGATGCACCAGCCATTAGTGTTTCAGAATTGCCACGACCTGAACGATAGTAATCAAGGCGCTCAGTTAGTGCATTGAATGCACCCCATTTAGTTCCCTTGATTGTAGCGTTAGTTGGTGAGTTATGATAAAGGTCATCAATTAGAACAACCTTATTCTCCCACTTAGTTAGCGCAACCTTTGAAGCATCATCGGCAGGCTTTGGATAAATTGTGCGGATTAGTTTTGAGAATTCCGCATCGGTAATTGCTTGTGCGTATAGTGCCTTTGCTTGAACTTCGAATTCATCAAAGTAGCCAAGAGCAAGCCCAAGAGTTTCACGAGCAACCTGAATGCGACCTTCAACAGATTGTGTGTGGCGAATCTTGAAAGATTGCTTAGCATTCTTCATCGCTAGGTTTAGTGTGTTTTGGCATACAACACGAACAGGTGTAACGGCTGCCTGAACGGCAACAGAACCATCGTGTGATGTCCAAACAATTAGATAGAGTTTAGTTTCATCGTTAGCGCCTTGTGGGTCAAGCACCATTGTGCGGGGAATGTCCACGGTTCCGAAAACCACTTTACCCTTTTTCAATGAGCCAGCAGATTCCCAACGGCAATCAGCATTGGCATCGTGAATTGCATCTGCAAAAGCAAATAACTCTTCATTCTGCACAGGCTTGTAGCGCTTGCCAACGGTTGCGAGAACATCGATTCCCTTGTTGAATGGGTTATCACGAATGACAAGAGAACCCTCAGAAACATCATTCCAAGATTCGTCAATGTGATTTACAATAGGAGATAAGCGAACATTCCAATTAGCCAATTTTGCCTCTTCAAGCATTAGACTAGTTGTAACTTCCTCATCTTGTGTAAAGATGCGATTTGCTAGATTGTGCCAAGCAGGAGCACCACGAAGAGCAAAAGCAACTTCGCCGTTTTCCATTTCTAGATTATGAGCCATTTTTATTTCCTTTCGTTTGTTTGTTAGATTCATTATAACATCTGCCACTGACATTATCAATGGCTAGATGCAATATGTCCAAATTGGGCGGCGTGATCAATATCACAAATTTTCAGGGGTTTTCCACAAGGGGCCGTAACCCTGTGGATAACCCCGCAGCTCTGCGGGCGTCTCATTATGTGGGAAGAGGAGCGGGATACAAATAACAAGATCCCGCCCCAAGCTTTAGCCTAGAGTTTTCTTAGGAATAAATTCCAGTGGTAGCAATAGCGCTGTAGTTTTCTTTTTCTTTAGATTGTCATACACGTAAGCACGAATTGTTCCGTTAAAACGGCGGAGATTAGAAAATACTAATTCAGTTAAGTATTCCTTATCAACACCCTGCTCAGAGTAAATAGTTAAATCATTTAACTTATTTTCGTCATAGATTTCTACACGATAACGACTTTTCATTTTGTTCCTTTGTTAGTAGGGATAAGAAGTATAACATAGGGGGCTAGAGTTTGTCTAGCCCCCACCTGCTATTTATAGATACTGAGCAACCGCATTGTAGGTTGAAGTATTTACTGTTTCCTCATCTGTCATTTTCAGAATACGGATTGCGTTAGAGATTTCTGCCTTCTGCTCATTGTATGAGTGTTGGTGTAGTGTCACAAAGTCCTTCTCAGGCTCTTTAGGCAAATCTTTTTCTGCTACTGTCAAGTCAAAGTCAATGTTTAGGTTGTTTGACCATGAGCGATAGTTGGTGCGGAAGTTTTCTGCCTTCTTGATGTTTGCTACCGCAAACTCAATAACTTCCTTTTTCCACTTTTCCATAGCCTTGTTATACTTTGCTTCGTTGGCTTCTTGTGAAGTCCAATTTGTTTCTAGTGTAGCAAGTGCTTGCTCTAGTGCCTTGATGATTTTAGGTGTTGCGATTTTTACTGAGATTGCTTTTCCTCTAGCCATTTGTTTCCTCTTTCGTTAGTTGGTTTGGTTGATTAGTATAGCATGGGGGTCTGACATTATTAAGTTGTGTGAGCATTTTTAAGACATACTCAGGTCTTGGCTTAGCACCCGATTAGTGGTGTGTGCCTCCTTAGTTGGCAGTTGCGCTTGTCCAGCGTTCCTTGCCTTCTACATCAAGTAGGATACGACTTGTGCCGTTAGGCAGAGTATCTACCGACTTGATTATTCCTGTGATACCACTTTGAGTGGTTGTGTAGGTCTTGCCTACCTCTAGTGTTGCGTTTGTCATTTGTTTCCTTTCGTTTGGTGTTAGTAGTATTATAGCGGATACCACCGACATTTCCCCCCATTTCTAGGGGGAGTGTCGTGTGATACTAGTCACACTCAGGTAGCCAAAATCCTAAGTGGTGTTGGTCAATAATGGCGGAGGCAGGTGCTGTATCTAATCCTTTATACGATACGCCTTCAGGCATCTTTATCTGTCGATCAAAATCCTCATCATAGTATGCGTCAATAGCATCTATGCAAGGTTGCACCATAGAAAGTGGAACGGGTGGGTAATGATTACCCTGTAAGTGATAGGCTAATTGTGTTTCTAAATCTAACACACTATCTTGAATACCTAGTGCAGTTATGCTTCCCATTATTATTCCCCTTCCTTAATAATTACTTCAGCCCAAGTATTATTTTCATTTGCAATTTGCAATACCTTAGACTCAGCAAGTGCGTGTAGTGTTGCTTCCTTACACATACGCAGTACATCTGTTTCGCTAAGTGCAATTAGGGCAGGCAGTAAGTGTGCAGGGATTTTATCAAGGTCAATAATGGCCTCGAATACTACTGTGTGTGGAACCTTCATTAGATTATTCATTTGTTACCTTTCGTTGTTGGATAAGAGTATTTTAGCATAGTCCACTGACATTTTAGGCAACCCGCCCTAAATTCCAGGGTGATAAATATCACATTCTTAACGACACGCCCGACCCCGTAGTACTGCGGGCCTTTTACTCCTCCTGGCCCCATATGTCGGGATCTACCTCCGCTAAATATTCTTTAGCAGCTTTTACTTGATCAGGATTTCCCATTACTGAATTCATTAATGCATTAAAATAATTAAGCTCCGCCATTTTTATTTCTCCTTATTTTTTAGTTGCGCTAAATCTAATATCTGCTTTACCGTAAACACATAACCCACACGATACACACGCAGAACCTGCATTGCTAATTAGTGGAATTGATTTCATATTCTCAGGGCACTTAGCACCAGGCTTGCCCGTCAATTCTTTCATTGTGCTTTCGGTTACGGCGAATGTCTTCCCTAAGTATGCAAGGCGAATTCCCTCATTTACTTTTAGTTCGTGGCCGATTTCTTTATTCTCATCGTCGGTGGAATAGTAAAGAGATAAATTAGATACATCCTTTAGAATAAGCGCTGCAGACTTTACACGTGTGTAAACCCAGAATTGAACATCGGTGTGCTCATTGATTACATTCTTCCAGGCATAAGTATAGAAATCATTGAAGAAATCACCGTCCCAGTGGATACGGAATAACATAGGGGCGTCTTTCTTTACACAGTCAGCCTTGAAATCAATAATCATTTCATTTAGCAATTGATACATTGTTTCCATATCGGCATTGCGTAGCAATTCCCAATTGTGTAGCAGATTAGTTTTTACTCCCTTGAAGAGTTTTTCCAATTTTCCTGCGTAGCAAACACTCTCACAAATACTAGTGGCACCAGGGCACGAGTAATCCTTTCCAGCGGGGAGACCGAACGTGTTCGCAATTGCGGCTTGCTTTCCATTTTTTGTGACAAGGTTAGCCACCTTTCTATCGTTAGAACGTTTAAGTTTCATAGGGGTAATTATAGCGGTGACATCTGACATATTAGTAATCCTCATCCATACCAAAACCAGCGGAAGCAAGGGCGTCGGAATCAGCCCAGCCAGTTAGTTCATAGAATTCCATTTCCTCAGCATCATAGCATTCAGCGCATGTATAGTCATCACCATAGATTTCATATTCTTCAATAGAATCAAAAGTTTCTTGAGCACCACAAATTTCATAGTTCAAGCAAGCGACAGTAAATAGTTCCACAATGGACCTCTTTCGTTAGTAGATATTGGAATTATAGCAGGTTAGACTGACATTTTACGCAACACGCTGCAGATTTCAGGGTGTTTTAGATCACACCCGTAACGACACGCCCGACTCCGCAGCTCTGCGGGCTTTCGAACACCTGTTCTAATTAATTATTGATCGATTTTA
>Ga0209107_10001741_pt1 | contig 12176 bp, 10 predicted proteins | sample LakErihyJuly2011_2_FD_187460 | JGI IMG/M metagenome (GOLD analysis project Ga0209107, IMG submission 187460) | Freshwater microbial communities from dead zone in Lake Erie, Canada - CCB hypolimnion July 2011 (SPAdes) (version 2) | ecosystem: Environmental > Aquatic > Freshwater > Lentic >... | reverse complement strand
GCAACTTTATTTTTATACTCTTTTTTGTAATCCATTTTATATATAATTAATAACATTGTTTATAATATTTCTCGCAATTGCGTAATCAAGGCGTCTGCGGTATTTGCCATCTTTTCGTAGGCCTTTAAAGGGGGTGAGAAAAATATCCTTTGTTTCATTTCTAAAATCACATAGATAATCGTTTAAGTTTTTAATTAATTTTTCTGCATTGCAACAATCAATCAAAATTCGTGTAATGCTACGGGATGAGTTGTCTATTTTGCTTGGGTCAATGTCGCTTCCATTGCAAAAATAAATAGAGGCCTCAATTGTGTTATCAATTGCATATAGCCCAATTTGCCCTGTTTTGCTGTTAAATTTTATATTATCGTTGTTGGAAGATGTATTTTGCGGTAGTTTTTGCTGCAAATTATGTAAATAATCAATAAAAACTTGATTTTCGTATATCTTAACATTGTTAGATTGTGGGGTAAATAAGGCAAGACAAACAGGATGCTCCGTATCACCAAACATTTTGCCTGTGAGCAATATATAATGCGACAATCTATCTCTAAACAAATTTGCGTTTAAAAAAGACGCAGGAATAATTGCCGCAACATAGCCACAATTTTGCAAGCATTTATTGAGTGCAAATTTATATAAATCGCCATATTCGGTAGCAGGAAAGCTCAGTCCTCGTCTTTTTGCCGAATTTTGTGCCAAATACGGCGGATTTGTAACGCATACATCAAAACCCATTGGAAAATCCATCAGCGTATCCCTCTTTATAACATTATTATTTTTTGGCTCAATGTCAAAAGCGTTAAAATTGCCGCATAAATTCATTTCTTGTAGCATTGTAGTTAAATTATTACTGCCCGCAAATGGTTCTAAAATTGTATTTTGTTTTAAATTGCAATTATTAGCCCACTCCATAAAGCCATCGTTATTAAAAGGATTTAGTATTGTAAAATACTGACCATTTAATCGCTTTACATCGCTTTCAATTTCAAATAACATATTTTGAGCTTTGTAATCTGTATTTTTCATAATATTTACTTACAAATTAAACTCACCACCCCCAGAACAACCAAAAAGTAGTTGCTTTTTATGTGTTTGTCAACCATCTTAATAATTCTATCAAAAATTCCCTCCGCTTTGTCGCTCATAATTTCTACTCACCAAATGTTATTTTGCTTTTTATTTCCTCCATTCTACGTTTTATTTTTATTCGCAAATATTCCATGGGTCTTGCACCTTTTATACGATTGCACGAGCTGCAAAGAAGCTGGTAGTTTTCGTAATAATCTCCCCCGCCCTTTGCCTTTGGAATTATATGGTCTACTTCAAAATTTTCAATGTTAAATTCAAGCCCGCAGCCGTTGCAACAACTTTTTTGATTTGCAAACAATTTCTTTTTAACATTTTTGTTCGAAACCTCAACAATTTCAACATCGGTTCTTTGTGGCGGAGTTGTTAGATTCACAAAATCAGCAAATAGACCCTTGACATCCTCAGTATTTTCGCTGAGTCTATCAACTAAAACCGAAACTGCATTATGTTCAATATCAATGCCTATCCAGTGCCTGCCTAGTTGCTGGGCGGCAACGCAAGTTGTTGCACAACCACAAAATGGGTCAAAAACAATACCATTTTCAGGGCAGGAAGCCTTGATTATACGATGTAAAAGCTCCAATGGTTTTTGCGTAGGATAGCCCGTTCGTTCCCTTGATGTATTTCTAACTGGATGAATATCCCATACATCCCTTACGGCAACGCCTTCGTCAAGATAGTATCTGTTGCCAGCTTTGTCGTAATAAGCTCTTCCGTCCTCGTCTGTAAGGTTAAAACGCTTTGCATCTCGCGTTTCCATTCTTGGTAGATCAAAAAAATAATCTGTATCTTTTGAGTAGAAAAATATTATATCGTGCTTTCGTGCATAATGCCTTTTACTAATACCGCCCGTGCTATAGCTCCAAACAATTTCATTTCTAAAATTTTCTTTGCCAAAAATATAGTCCAAAATGGTTTTTAAATAATGGCTGGCGGTAGGGTCGCAGTGCAAGTAAAACGAGCCCGTGTCTTTTAGTATGCGGTGCATTTCAATAATTCTCTGGGTCATGTATGTTATGTAAGCCATCATCGCCTCACCAGAAATACCCTCAATGGACTGAATAAATTTTACAAGAAACAGATGGTCGTTTGCAAGCTTTTCTAAATAGCCATCATTTACATCGCTCCATGTCCAAGTGTCCTTAAAACTTGCTCCAGCAGCCTTGCTGCCAACAGGAGCAGAATACATCCGCTTAGAATTAAACGGTGGGTCTAGGTAGATTAAATCTACGCTTTGGCTATTCATTCCATGTAATATAAACAAATTATCCCCAGTGAAGAGGGTGTTTTGCACGGAGCCATCGGTATTTTGCATAGTATTTTTTGTTAAATATCCTTTCTATAAAACATGCCAGTAAATTTGATGGATTTTAGGCTGCGATAAACATTGCTACGGGCTTCGTGCATTGTGGATGCTTTTGCGCGAACGCTAATTACTCGTCCCCCGTTTGTTGTAAGTTTTTTGCCATTTGTTGCAACACCGCAATGTATAATTTGCGGCAAAAATTGCCGTGGATTAAATAAATTTTTGATGTCGTTTTTAATAATTTGCCAAGCGGTTAGTTGTTTTTCGGATATATTTTCAAGATGGCTTTTGTTTGTTATAATTGCATTTTGAAAAGTTTTTGTTTTAATGATAATTTCATCGCCTTTGTTGTATTTATCTGGGTAGCCCCCCGCAACACAAACAACATTTACGCAGGCAGAGTTTTCAAGCTCAATATCAAAGCCATTTACACCCTCAATGGCGCCAAAAACAATTTGCAAAAAATTGTTTTTTATAAGTGGCAAAATGCACTGGGTTTCGGGGTCGCCAAGGCGGGCGTTGTATTCAATAAGTTTTATGCCATTGTTTGTAATCATTAGTCCTGCAAAAATTACTCCCTTATACGGATGATTTTCGGCAAACATACCTTTAACCAGCGGAGCAATAATGTTTGCCTCAACTTCGGCAATTTGTTGATTATTTAAAATTGCCTTGTGGCTAAATGTTCCCATTCCGCCTGTGTTGGGACCTTTGTTGCCGTCGAGCAGTTTTTTATGGTCGCAGGCGTAGGGAAGAGTTTTAAAATGAGTTCCATCACAAAGGGCAAAAAAACTAACTTCGCTGCCTTGCATAAATTGCTCAACCACAATGCTTTGGCTTGCAGAGCCAAATTTGCCGTTGAAATAATCATCAAGTTCAAGCTCAAATTCTGCAATGGAGCTGCAAATTGCAACGCCCTTGCCGGCTGCTAGTCCGTTTGTTTTTAAAACAATTGGCAATCCGCCTTGACTAATTTGTTTTGCAAAATCAATAATTTGTTGCTTAGAATGCTTGTCGCTGTAAAATGTTTCATATTTTGCGGTTGGAATGTTATATTGAGTGCAAAAATTTTTCATAAAAATTTTTGATGACTCAATTTGCGAAGCAAGCTTGCTAGGTCCAAATACCTTTATGCCTTCTGCAATTAAGTCGTCCGCTAGACCATTTGCCAATGGCTCCTCTGGGCCAATAATTACTAAATTAATGCCATTTGTTTTGCAAAAATTTACGATGGAATTGTTATCAAGTGATATATCGGCCGTTTTGCAAATGCTGGCAATTTGCGTGTTGGACAGGGCGCAGTATAAATCGCTCACTACATAACTTGTTTTTAGATATCCCACCAAGACCCCCTCGCCAACTCCCTCAAAAAACTTTGCATAATCGTGATAGTATTGCTCCCTGCAAGTTAAAAATTGAGGTTGCGACAAAAAGTTTTCCAAGGTTTCAATGGCATTTTTTATATTTTCGGGGGTTACAAGCCCTCCTGCCTTGTTTGCGTAATTTTTTAAGGCAAATAACATTCGCAGCTGCGAATTTAAAATTTCAATTGCAATTGCACTTTCCCTACCCCCGCCACCTATAAGTAAAACCTTCATAGCAAATTAATAAAATATCGTAAGCATTACTATAAGTGCAAAACAATAATTTTCAAGTTTTAATTTTATAATAATTCGGCAACTATATACAAAAAGGTAGTGCCCCTCCCTTATGATTCCCGCGCAGGCTGGAATGATAAGGGAGGGGCGGAATGACAAGGGACGAGAACCCTACCTTTTTGTATGTAGTCGCCAACAATTCTTTTGAATAGAAAAAGGTTGGAATTGCAACCAACTAAAAAATGTCAAAATCGTTGGTGAGGTCGCAAAAGTCGTCTTTGATGAATTTTCCTTTGGGGGTGAGGGCAAAAATTGAGGGGCCAGAGCCGGAAAGTCCGTGGGTTATTTTGTTAATTTTTAAAAAATCGCAGAGGGTTTTAATTTCAAGGCTGGGGTTAATTACCAAGGGGGCGAAGTCGTTTGCTATGTATTTTGTAAGCTGCTGAGGGGTGAGGTTTTTAATTTGCTCGTAAAATTGCAAGGCTGGCTGCAAAACTTGCTGCTGATAATTTGCTATTTCGGGCCTTTGCATTGCCTTATACATTGCCTGCGTTGAAGGTTTTTGGTATAAATGTGGTTTTATTTTAAAAATAAAAATGTCAAAAAACTCATCCAAAGTTTGTTGTATTAGCAGTGGCTCAATAATTTGGCCGTAGCCGTGGCAAAAGGCAAAATTATTTTGTTGAGGAGTGGAATACTGCTGAGCAAAAAATGCAACATCTGCCCCAATTTGCATGCAAATTTGTGTTTTTAATTTTGCATCTAGCCCAATAAAATAGTTTGTAAAAATGTAGTCCACCACAACTGCCGCATTGCACGACCCACCACCAAGACCCGATAAAAGCGGAATATTTTTTGTAATTTCAATATTAAAAAATGGCAAATTTATTGAATGCTCCTCGGCGGTTTTGCGTAAAATATCTAGCGTTTTTGTAATGTTATTTTGTGCGTTTAGCTCATCGTTGTTTTTAAAAATGATTGTGTTTTGCGGGGCTTTATTTGGCTCTATAACAACAACATCGTGCAATGGCACTTTTGCAAAAATGCTGGAAATATAATGATAGCCATTCTGTGGATTATTTTGCGCATTTTTACCCAAAATTTTAAGGCTAAGGTTTATTTTTGCATAAGATTTTATTTCGGGCATCGTCTATGCAAAAATATTACAAAAAATGCTACAAAATAATTTGCAAAGCAAGGGAAGGATTTAGCGAAATTGCAAAATTTAATATTGTAATAACAAAGCAAATAGAAATTATAAAAATAGCGGCAAAGTTAATTTTTGCAGGCTTAGATGTTGTAAAAATGGTATTTTCAGTTTTTGCAAAATACATTGCCTTTAAAATTGAAAGATAGTAAAAACTTGCAACAACTGAGCCAAGCAATGCAATAACAAAAATTGGCAAATTTACGGCAAAAATTGATTTTAGGATGAAAAATTTGGTGAAAAATCCTGCAAAGGGTGGTAGACCAACAATTGACAACACCGAGCAAAGCAAGTAAAATGCAATAAATGGGTGATATTTATAAACCAAGGCCAAATCAGTAATTTGCTTAAATTTGTAGCCCCTAACTTGTTTTAAATACGAAAGGCAAGCAAGCACAACAAATGTGTTTAGGGCGTAAATTACAATGTAAAATAAGGAGTATCGCAGGGCATTAACGCTCATTAAAAATAAAGGGCAAACAAAAAATGCCGCATTGATGATTCCGCTATATGCAAGCAATCGCTTAATATTTTGCTGAGCAAGACCCCCAAAAGACCCGACAGCAAAGGATAGGGCGATAATTATTGTTAAAACTTTTACAATAATAGAAAAATCTTGCGGGGTGAGAATATTAAAAACCGCGCGAAAAATTGTAAATAAGGCACAAACACTTGCAAGCTTGGATATTGATGAGATAAAAAACAGGCTAGATTTTGTTGTTTTTTGGTATAAATCTGGAGCCCAAAAGTAAAATGGAGCAAGGGAAAGCTTTCCGCAAAATGCAAATAATATAAATATTACCGATAAAACCGCCGACTTGCCGTATTCGGCTCCACTAGCAACCTGCCCCAGCGAAAGCGTTGCAAAATTTGCATAAAAAAGTGAGCAAGCGTAAATAAAAAAACACGAAAAAAGCGAGGACATAATAAAATATTTTACCGCCCCCTCAATTGCATTTTTTGATGACAATGTTTTGTTTTGCGTTAAAATAATGTAAAGCGGTATTGATTGCAGCTCCAAAGCCAAATAAACCGATAGCAAATTACTAGAGCAAATAAGCAGCAACGAGCCACAAAGCGATAGCAAGCTAAGTGCAATATAGGAAAATGAGTATATTTTGTTGAAAATTGTAAATGCCAAAAACATAAAATACACAACCAAAATAACAAGTTGTATTTTGGTTGTAAGCATTGTTTTTTCAAAAAATGCGTTGGCTAGTCCATTAACATGCCCCGCCTGAACAAACATTGCAACCAGCAAGGCACCAGCAATTGCAAAGCAAAATGTTATGGAAAATATTTTTGTTTTTTTGCCTTCGTGGTTTTCAAAGCATGCAAAAGCCACGGCAAATAATGCCAAAATTGCAGCAAAACACTCCGCAAAAAAAGGATAAACCAAGTCCATCATAACAAAATTTTTAACACAAATTTTTAACACAAGACTACATCTCATACAACCCCTTCTAAAAAAATTCTAAAAAAAACTATTTAATTTTCAACAAAAAAATGGGATATTTTTTGCATTCTTATTGGCTCTTTAAAATCCATCGCCATAGCCACCTTCCGCAGGTATGGGGTTTTTGATGGATTTAGAAAATATTAAAATTTTAAATGGATTCTTGCCCTCGCGGGAATGACGGCCGAGTTAGATGGACTAGCCCTCCCTCCCTGCCATTCAAGAGGGTTAGGGTGAGGGCTTTATAAAAGATTGTATTTATATACCAGACCACCCTTTCGGCGGAAATGGCAGTAAACCATAATAGACCTCTCCCATAACCCACTTTTTACTGCATCCCATTTTTATCATAGGTTTGTAAAAAATTTTCTTCGCCTTGCTCGCTTACCAATATAAGGTTGCCTTGGCTTATACAAAATAGGTTTTAGAGAAGGTCCAGTATAGAAGTTTCGGGATTTTTTTTGAGATTTTCGTCAAAAATGCAGCTGCCGTTTAAAACAACACCATCGCTAACAATAAGATAGGCGTATTTTATTTCGGCCTCAATGGAGGAGCCCTGTGTTAAAGTTACAATGCGGGCATTAATTTTACCTTTAAAAGAGCCGCTAATTTTTACATGATCGGCAATTATTTCACCTTCAACGGAGCCCTCGGGGCGAATATGTAAAAAATTTGCTTTTATGTTGCCATTAATTGTGCCCATTGTTTCGGCAAATTCAAATTCCACATTGCCACAAATTTTTGCTGTTTTGTTAATGATCGTGGGGGTTGAGTCGTTTTCAATGTGTGCAAGGTAGGATGTTATTTGGTAAAAAACATCATCTTGATCCTTTATTTTTTTGTGAAACATATTTTTTTATTACTTGCTGTAATACTCAATAACAAGGGCAAAGTTCATTTCACATTCGTAAGGCACTTCGGCAAATTCAATGTTTTTTGCAATTTTGGTGGCAAAATTTGCATTGTCAACTTCCAAAAAGTCAGCAATTTTGCGAAGGCTAGGAGTTGAGCTAATTGCATTAATTACAACATCCATTTTTCTTGCTGTGCTGCGAAGAGATGCTGTTTTGCTGTTTGCAACAGAATACGAAACAATGTTGACCCTTCTGCCTTCAACTTCAACATGTCCGTGAGAAACAAGTTGCTTAGCCGAAAAAATTGTTGAGGCAAAGCCGGAGCGAAAAATTACAACATCAAGCCTTCTTTCAAGTAAGTTAACAAGGTTTTGAATGCTGTTTCCCGAAAGCGACATAGCTTTTTTAGCATAATTTTTAAGTTGTTTTTCGGTTAAGCCGTAGTAAAATTTTAGTATTTGCTTAGCGCGAAGCTGGCTACTATAAGTTGTCACTCTTCTAACAACTTTATCGCCGTGCATACCGGGCAAATAAGGCTTTTTTTTACGAGTGGAGCGGTGTTCGCCGTATAGGTCAACCCCGTATTGGCGGGCGATTCTTTTTTTTGCAAGTATAATTTTAGACATTGAAAACTATATAAATAAACTCAATAATTTTTTAACAATAACACACAAAAAATAATTTGCAAGCAAAATATTAATTTTTTTACAATTCTACATTTTTAACAAATAACTAAATATATCTTGATTTTGCAAAATATGTTTTGTAAAAATGTTGAGAAAATATAAATATTTATTAATATAGTAAGTCAATATGACAATTTCTCAGCAACCAATTTCTCAGCAACATTTTGTGCCGCAAATTGATAGCAAATACATACTAAACCCCCAGCTTGTTGATATTATAAAAAAAGGCATTGAGAACAATTTAAGAGTTATAATTTACGGGCCGCATGGCAGCGGAAAATCCACGCATATTGAGCAAGTTTGCGGACAAATGGGCCGTGCCTGCATTAGGGTTAATTTGGATAGCAACATTTTGCGAAGCGAGCTTGTTGGCAAGGACACAATATCGGTTGAAAATGGGCTGCAAGTTGTTAGCTTTAAGGAAGGCATTTTGCCCTTTGCAATGAAGCACGGCCTTGTGTTGATACTGGACGAATACGACTCCGCCCGCCCAGAAACTCTATTTGTTTTGCAGAAGGTTCTTGAAAAAAACGGCAAGCTTTTTTTGTTTGAGGAAAACACCGAAATTACCCCCCACCCCAACTTTACAATCTTTGCAACGGCAAATACAATAGGGCAAGGCGATGAAAGCGGCTATTACAGCGGAACGCAAAACATAAATCAAAGCAATTTGGATAGGTGGGACATTGTTGCAAAAACAAGCTATCTTGCCGAGGCGGACGAAATTGCCTTGATAAAATCGTATTTTCCATCCATCGCAATTGTTAGCCAAATTTCCAACCAAATTGCTAACCAAATTGTGGCTTTGGCAAATTTGGTGCGAAATGCATTTGATAATGGCGATTTGTCGGTTACATTTTCCACCCGAACCATCATATCGTTTTGTAAAATTTTTGAGCTATTTAATCAAAACCCCCAGCAGGCTTTTGCCTTGAGCTATCTCAACCGCCTCTCCGACCCAATTGAAACCACCTGTGCCACCGAGCTATACCAAAAATGTTTTGTTTAGTTAAGGGCCTCTTGGCATTAATTTTAGAACCTATCCGCAAATAATTTGCAAAAGATATTTTATTAGTTTTTGATGAATTTTTATAAAAAATAGCGACTTTATTTTACATAAGCCAGCAAGGCGAAGAAAAATTTTTATAAACAAGATACTTTAAGAAGTGAGTTATAGGAGAAGTCTATTACCAGATTCCCGCATACGCGGGAATGACATGGGGGTAGAAAATGAAAGTTCTGTATAAATTTGTATATATTTACCTAAAAAATTAAAAAAAACTTGTATTTTATAAAAAGTATTTTATATTAAGTTAATTATTGTAAATTGCATGACCTTATACGAAATTTTATCCTTAGTAACTCCAATATTGACGGTTATAATTGGTGGTTTGCTTGGGTATGTTTTTAAATTAATTCAAAACAACATATCAAACATTAGAACTGATATGAGTGAATTTAAAAGAGAGATTAAGGAAGATGTTAAAAATGTGCAAAACGATTTAAATAATGTTAAATACGATATAAAAAGCCTAGAAAAAGAAGTCTATTTTATTAAGGGCCTTATTGAGGGAAATAGTTTGTCGAAGCTCAATAAATGAAAGCAATTTTGTTGGTGGGGGGGCTTGGAACTAGGTTGCAGGCTGTTATAAACAATGTGCCAAAGGCAATGGCCCCTATTTGCGGCGTGCCATTTTTGCAAATTATGCTAAATTATTTGGTTTCAAAAGGGGTGAGCGAAATTGTTCTTGCCGTTTCGTATTTAAGAAACTCCATAATAAATCACTTTGGCGATAGCTTTAAGGGCATAAAAATATCCTACTGCATTGAGAAAACTCCCCTTGGCACGGGCGGGGCAATTATGCAGGCAATAAATTTACACAAAAGCTTTCGCGGCGAAAATATTATTGTTATGAATGGCGATACATTTGCCTCGTTTAACCCTCTCAATTTTATGCAATTTCATAATCGGCACAAGGGCGATGCCACAATTTTGGTTCGTAATATTGAGTCTAACACTCGCTATGGTGAAGTAATTTTTGATGAAACAACCAATCAAATTCAAAATTTTCAGGAAAAACCCCCCATCGCAAAACAAAGCTATATTAGCACGGGGTTTTATGTTATAAATTCCTCATTTTTTGAAGGATGGAGCGGGGGAGAAAAATTTTCAATAGAGCAGGATGTTTTTGCAAACTTTAAAACCCTCAACAAAAACCTATATGCCTATAAGATGAATGACAATGGGGGCGAGTCGTTTGATAGTCTCTTTATTGACATCGGCATCCCCGCCGACTACCAAAAGGCACAAACCCTACCCCAAATTACCAAGTGGATTTAACCTCTTGAAAATTCTTTTTTCGCTCTCGCTAACCTCTTATCACTCCTACCCATTTCTCAGTCATTCCCGCGTAGGCGGGAATCTAGGATGAGAAATACTTGCTGTCCATCGCCCCCCTGCGGACCTTTATGAAAGTGAGGATTCCATTACTATCGCAGATAGTAATGTGGGGCTGAGGGTTTTAAAAAAATAATGCAATTTTAACAAGATCCTGACTTTCGCCAGTATGACATAATTGATGTGCCGTTTGTTAAAGCCCTCACCCTAACTTTTTCTCTCGGAGAGAGGGAATCTTGACTCCCGCCTCATGTCATCCTGATGAAAGTCGGGGCCTCGTTAATAATTATACTTGAAAAAAATCCCGTGTCAAGCACGGGATGACAACTGAGGACTTCGTCCCCGCCTGCACGGGAATAACAAAAACACAACACCGCAACGCCAAAAGAAGCAAGTAAGCCACGCATCACACAAAAACTTTTCGGCATCAACTAATTTTTACCAGCGCCCAAAAAAATAAAAAATATACTTGCAATATTATTTTGTTGGTGGTATAATAATTTTTGTTATTGTATGGTTTAATAAAAGTTTCTACAAAAATCTTTTTAAGATTTTTATAAAAAATTTCATAGCCATACTAGCTTTTATTAATAAAGGAGGTTTTTAGGAGGTTAATTTTAGGAGGTTAAGGCACTCTGCCAGTAAAATGGCAGGGTGTTTTAGGTAAATTATCAAAGTAGGTATTACATATCAGCCCCCTAAAACCTATTTTTTATAAAATATTTTTTTAAAACATTTTAATGAGCCGATGCGACTTTATTTTGTAAAACTGGCAAGGCGGAGAAAAAATTTTAAAAACCTCTATAAAAGGGGATGAAGTAAAAAGTGGGTTATAGGGGATGTCTAGTAATGCTTATTGTGATAATTTGCTTTTATGTTAGTAATAAATTAAAGCAAATTTTATGCAGCTCAATACAGCAAATACCACGCAAGACTCGGCTACAAATTCTGGGGGGGCGGATTTATCAACTCAAAACAGGCATGGCAGGCAGCAGGGTAGTAAATATCAAAATAATTTATCTCAGGCGGAGCAAATTATTGGGTATAAGTTTGCAAATTTGTCTTTACTGGAGGAGGCACTTACGCATCCTAGTTTAAAGCGAGTAGAAAGTAACATAAAACACTATCAAAGGCTAGAATTTTTAGGCGATAAAGTTTTAGGTCTTGTTATAGCACAATTTTTGTATGAAAATTTGCCAAATCAGGATGAGGGAATTTTATCCAAAAAGCAGGCGCTTTTGGTTTCGGGAAATGTTTGCTATCAAGTTGCAAACGAGCTTGGGCTTGAAAAATTTTTAATGATGTCCACCTCGCAGGACAAAGACGGCGGAAGGCACAACAAACGCATAGTGCAAAATATTATGGAATCGGTAATTGGTGCAATTTACGAGGACTGCAAAGATCTCAACATTGTAGCAAATTTTATTTTGCGTGCATGGGGGCAAAATTTAACAATGTCGCAGAAGGATCTTGACCTAAAAGACCCAAAAACCACATTGCAGGAGTGGTATCAGCAAACTACCAAATCGGTGCCAGATTACAAAACAGAAATTTTTTCCAACGCAAATTCCACATATTT
>Ga0209107_10001740_pt1 | contig 12176 bp, 21 predicted proteins | sample LakErihyJuly2011_2_FD_187460 | JGI IMG/M metagenome (GOLD analysis project Ga0209107, IMG submission 187460) | Freshwater microbial communities from dead zone in Lake Erie, Canada - CCB hypolimnion July 2011 (SPAdes) (version 2) | ecosystem: Environmental > Aquatic > Freshwater > Lentic >... | reverse complement strand
AATTGGGTGCAAATAACGTTTCTTGATATGCAAGGAAATTGGTGTTATGCACTGCTGAATAATGGGATTACTGATGCTTTGAATCCTTGGTTAAAATACAGAAATCAAATTGAATCACAAGGATTGGAATTATGTAGTGTAATTACAACCATCAGTTTTAATTTAGTTGAAGGTGAACATGAATGTTTTGATTATTCGTTTTCGGGAGTTCGGGGAAAACCAGGACTCGAAGAACGGATGAAAACACTGATTGATAATAGTGGTCATGCTTTGGTGGATACATCGGTGAATCTATTGACGTAATAGTTAGGAGATAGGGGAAACCTTATCTCTAATGCTATCGCTTTTTGATGTTGGTTTCTATGAAACTAAATGATGTTAATGTCTTTCAATTTTGATTATGACTAGAAAAAAAACCGCTAACAATGTTGAAAATGGAGTTAATGAAATGACTGTTGACAATGTTGAAAATGGAGTTAATGAAATGACTGATAATACTGAAAACACAGTTGATGAAGTTACCGAGAATCTTGATAATCAAGAAGTAGATGTTAGTGCAGAATTTGAGATTGACCCTGCGGTAATGGGAGAAGAGTTTAATTATGTAAGACCCAAGCGATTTCCTTATGGAATTGTCATCAATGAGGAAACAGCCGGGTTATTCATTCCTGAAAAGAGTTTAGCAAAAGCTGGATGGTTTGGAACTCCCGAAATAGTTGAAAAGGATTTATCAGGTGGTGTTGAGAAAGGATTATTTATTACCAATGCTAGAATGATAATCTTGGGTAATGTGCGTCCCTATTTGAGATATAAAACTGATTTGAAAGATAACCGAGAATTAGAAGGAATAATGATTGGTTGGTACGACGAATATTCTGAAGAAATTGACAAGAAAATGATGAGTGCAGTTTCAGAGCATTTAATAATGTTTCTAGATAATGCCAACAATTTTCTCCATGAAACCCCAATTAGAATCAGATTCAAGAATGTATCGCTGTGGAGTTTACGAGAAGCTTTGGAACAGTATTACTCTCAGGCTGAATTGACATTTGCCAGAATGCTCAACAAGAAACCCAGTGGTAAAGATGATAGATGGCGGTCATTGTGTGTTGTTGATGTGGAGTTTAAAGGTGTTAAGGAAGGTGAAGGTAAAAATCGGTCATTCTGCTGCAAAGTAGGGACTTACATTCACCCCGATGAAGAAAACTTCCCAGCTTTGTTTATGGGAACAAGAACTAAAATGTCTGCGGTGTTGGAAAAGTATGATACTAGCTTAGGCTTTGATGAAACCGTCAAGGCTTTGTTACCAGCACCTACTAAGTTGGCATTACCAGAAAGTCAACAGTAGTCATTAAGGATTCACGGACAAGTAAGGACTCAGGGGAAACCTTGGGTCTTTTTTTTAAGGAGTGCTATCGCTTAGAGAAAGTGATTATTTAAACACCTGAGTAGACAATGAAACTATTAATTATTGACACCGAAACCACCGATATTAATGATGCAAAGGTATGTGAGATTGCAGCAACTTTGTATCAAGTTGGTGAGAATATCAGGGAAACCGGGGCGATTTGTAGTGTTTCCACAGTGTTACCAGTGACAGAAAACCCCGCAGAGTTCGTTAATGGCATTGCTTGGGAGTTGACAACTAAAAATCCATTTGTTGACGAGTCTATGAGCTTATTAAAAAGAATGGCTGCTTGTGCTGATTATACAGTTGCTTTTAATGCTGAATTTGATACACCATTAGTAGATAAACTATTGATTGATGATGATTTTTCATGGACTAATTTTACTCCTGATTGGTTATGTGCCATGAAGGATTTTGATTGGGGTTATCCTGCTAAAAATGACAGTTACAAACTCACTGATTTAGCTTTGTGGATGGGTATTGGCATTAGCACAGTACATAGGGCAGGTGATGATGTCCGCTTATTGGTGGAATGCTTTAATCGGCGTAAACAACAATTACCAGAAATAGTTGAACAAGCGATATTTGTCTCCAATTCACCGATGATTGAGTTGAAGGCATTGGTTGAATATGAAACTCGCAGTTTGGCTAGTCAAGCAAAGTTTCATTGGGATGGCGACAGGAAACTATGGACTAAGAAACTCCGGGAATGTCGGTTTAATGAGTTTGTGAAAACCCTGTCATTTGGAGTTGAGATTATCTAAATATAAATGCCCAGAGTATTCTTTGCTTTGGGCGCTATCGCTTCAGGGTTTTGGTGTTTTTTGTAATGATTATGAACCCAAATATCCTGAACGAATTAGAAACCAAAATCAATGATGGTATTGGTACTTTTGAGGAATTAGACTCCGTTTGTTCTCAGTTAATTAATATCATTCATCAACAAAATGAGTTGGCAAATAAAGCTAATGAACTCTTTGAAATATTAAGACCCGATTGGTCTAGTGTTGCTTTTCAGGCTTGGATGATTGGGGAGGTTTTGTAATGTTGAAATCTAAGAAAAAACTGAAAGAGAAAGATGAGCAATTCTTTCAATATTTGAGTGCGATTTTGGAAAGTCATGGATATGAACTTATCAAAATCCTTTCCGAAGATGATAATGAGCTTGGAAAAGTTTATGAAATTCTTTACAAAACTAAGACATTAGTTACTGAGGAATTTCAAGATGAGAAAGGTGAGAACAAAACTAGGGACGTGCTTCGAGAAGTTACCGACACAGATATTATTGTTCAGCATTTTTCAAGTTCAGGAATTAATTGGGTATGGCTTTCTCAGTTCGAGGATTATAAAGCTGAACGTCGTGCAATCAGTTTGATAATTCAGGAGTTGATGAAACTACCCAAGGAAGAAAAGATTAAACAGTCGGCATTTTTTGTAGAAAGACTTGCTGAGTTTAATCCTAGTTTAGTTTGTCAAATGCTTAACGCTTATTAAGTTTACCACGAGTCAGGAGTAATTCTGACTCTTTTTTTTCTGTGGGGACGCTATCGCGCAGAGGTGTTGGTTTTTTATTAATTGCGAGGACACCCATGAATAACATGATAGTTCATTATCAAGGATTCCAAATCGAAATTTATGAAAATCATCCTACATGGATTGACCAACGATATGCTTCCGAAGTTAGTCTTTCCTCGCATCCTGATTTCTATATATTTGATGGTAACGCTTGTACTCCAGATTTCGACAGTTGTTTGAATCAATCTCTCAGAAACTGTGATGACCTTATTAGAGATTATGGGGCAAATGTTATTTTTGAACCAACTTTGGTATTGAATCCTCCTGGTTGGAATGATCCAGACAATTTCTAACAATTAGTCAGCAATACATAAGGGTATTGCTGACTTTTTTAATGCTATCGCTTATTGGGGCTGTTGACTATATTGAGAAATTAGAAATGTACGCAGAACTGTTTGATATTAATAAAATGGAAAAAAGAACCTGGATTTCACAGGATAAAAAGTTTATAGAGTTTTTAGAGAGTTCCATGTTTATATGTAAAGACCCTTGCTATGATGATGGATTATATGGACATTACGAAATTCAAGTTACCAGATGGGCTAAGAACACTAAGGTAGCATTGGTTCATATCTTGTTTGACCCCGGACTGATGGGAGATGGTGATAAACCAGATTTAGATGAAACGTTTATACAAGTTCGTAAAGCTCCAAATGATGATATGGAAACTTTATGTAAATTTGTAGATGAATTAATTGAACTTGCTAATAAGAAAACATCTTTTATCTAGTTATTTGACTCAGGAATAAACCTGAGTCTTTTTTAATGCTATCGCTTGATGATTGTGTTGATTTTGGAATCCCCAATGACTGAATTTAGCTGTTTAGACTGCAAACACCATATACATTATTATAATTCTCCTAGTATGGGAGAAGGTGAGCCAGAACTAGAGTTTTATTGTGAACATGAATTAGTTGCAGAATTTGAAATAGAAGATGAATCCGAACTTGTTGATATCGCCGAAAACTGTAATTATTTTCAGTATAACATAACAGTTGAACCAATTTACTTGGCTTCAATAAATGAACAGGAAATCCGTAGATTAGGTAATCTAATCAAGAAAGAATATTTGTTAGAATCTCATACAGAAAGCTCGTTAAAAATAGCGTTTTATCTGATTACCAAATCTGCAATTAATCTGTATGCCAAAAACTACGCTAATGAGAATTGGTGTTTGGAAACTTTGAAGAACCAAGAGTTAGTTAAGGAATTGGTTAACAAACTTCAACACTACTTTTTAGAAGTTTATCAGTAATTAATCTGGTTGGGGTTTCCCAGGGTTTCCCAGCCTTAATACTTTCGTTTGTTGATTTTGATATTGTTGAGGTTAGGAATATTCAATGCACCAAAAACTATTGACAGGATTTACCCCAAAAGCATTGTTACCTGCTAGATGTTATCATCCAAAACCACCAAAGCAACGGTTATTAGAGGTGATTGAATTATTGGATAATCATGGGGTATTGACAGATTATAATTCAAGGTTAATCGAAGCAATTGCAACTGCACCAATATGGGATGAAGAAACATATAAAAAGTTTGAAACACTGGGATTATTAATAGCTAAAGAACAGTTTAATTTAGCATTCATTAATTCGGAATATGAAGAAACCCTGGCATCCCCTGAAAACCCCGACAACTGGAAAAAGTGATTAATGCTATCGCTTAATGAATTTGGTTACTTTTGAATAAAAAATAGGGGTTAAAATGTTTGTCAAAACTATCGCAGTCAGCTACGAAAGAAAGTTTAATTTGGGTGACTTTAATAGTGCCACATTAGGTTGTTCAATTTGGGCATCAATATCAGAAGGAGAAAACGAGGATATGTGTACTCAACTTCTCCAAGATAAATGTCGGGAAGCTGTCAGGGAAGAATACAGAAAACTGATAAATAAAGCTGAACCAGTAGAGACTTTCACTGTTAATAGTAATTCCCCTGTTGCCGATGAATATATACCAGAAGGTAATATCTATGGCAAGTAAATAACAAATAAGCTGGGTTTATCCCGGCTTTTTCCATTCAACTATAATGATTGTATCAATTACTACGTTATTAAGGATGGTTGCTGGTCATTGGAGGAGAGCTTTAAGGACAGAATGAGTGAGCTTGCAATGATATTAGGTGAGTGCGAGAGATGCAATTATTGGATGAGCAGATTAAAATATAGTTAGCTAAGGTTGGTTTTACTTTATAGGTTTTATGACTCCAGTTATTTTGCAAAAGCTTAATCCTATCGTTCTTGAAAAACTCAAATATCTTGCTCAAAGTCATCAACGGACTTTAGAAGAAGAAATCACATCTATTCTTGAAGATGTCACGGAAAATACATCTATAATTACACCTGAAAATAGGGGCTGGCTTCCTGGTTTTTTTGAGGAAGTTATTGGTGGATGGGAAGGAGAACCACTGGTTAGGGAGCATCAAGCAGAAGCGCAGGAGAGAGATTTTTTGTTATGACATATTTACTTGATACTAATGTTTGCATCAAGTTGCTTAATAATAGCAATCAGTTAGTTGTTCAAAAATTGTCAGAACAAAGCCCTGAGAATATTAATTTGTCTACAGTAGTTGCATTTGAACTTTTTTATGGAGCTTTTTGTAGCCAAAAAATAGAGAGTAATATCAAGAAATCAGAGCGTTTTCTGAGTCAGTTTAGAATTCTTAGTTTTGATAAAGATGCAGCAAAAGTTTGTGCTTATATTCGTTCTGATTTGAAGAAAAAGGGAACACCAATAGGAGTTTATGATTTACAAATTGCTGCAATCGCTATTGCTAATAATTTAGTTTTGGTGACTCATAATGTGGGAGAGTTTAGCCGAATAGAAGAGTTACAATATGAGGATTGGGAGATGGAGTTATGAAATTATAGGGATTTGTTCAAGATTTAGAACTTAAATTAAATCCCGGTTCTAAACAAACAGGAATTGCTTTATTATTTAAATAGAAAGATTAAGGAACATTTAGCAAAGATTGGTTTTTCTTTAGAGGAATAGAAATGATACAGGATAGTGATCGAAAAATTGTTTCAGAGTTTCGCTCTCGACTAGAAGCGATAATTCCCATTTTGGATTTACGGGTATTTGGTTCAAGAGCGCGGGGTGATGCTACAGAAGAATCAGATTTAGATGTGTTTATTAAAATTACTGAATTAGATAGATCATGCCGAGAAAAAATTAGTGATTTGGCGTGGGAAGTAGGTTTTAAATATGATCTAGTTATTTCCACCTTTGTCGTCACAGAAGCACAGGTAGAAACGGGAGCTATGGGGGCTAGTCCCTTACTGTCTAAGGTGTTACAAGAAGGTATTGCTATATGATAAATCAGCAACTAAAGTTATTAATTGAGTACCGTTTATCTGAAAGTGAAGAAACTTTAAGAGAAGCAAAGATTTTACTCAATCAATCAGCTTTTCGTGGTACTATCAATCGCTCTTATTATGCAATGTTTTATGCGGCACTGGGTCTTTTGGCAACTAAAGGTTTAGGCAGTTCTAAACATAGTGGAATAGTTAGTTTTTTTGATCGTGAGTTTGTGAAGACAGGAATTTTTTCTAAGGAGTTATCGCGGAGTTTTCATCGGGCATTTGATGAACGACAAGCAAGTGATTATGGAGAAATGTTAGAACCAGATATGGAGTCAGCAATGGCTTTATTTGAGAGAGCGCAGAATTTTGTGGATGAAATTACACAGTATTTAAAGTCTTGGATGGAGGTTAACTAACCTTCTGGTACTAAGATTTCTGTAGATAACTGTGGTAATAGTTTGGCTTGTTGATTTTTAAACAACATAATTAGAGGTGAGGAATTAATAGTCAGTAACTGAGGGCTAAAGCCACTGAGCTTGTAAGAATAATCAAGCAAGCTATACTGACCAGACCACCCTGAGCGACTTGCCCATAAGCGACTTGCCCTGAGCGGTGTCGAAGGGTGTCGAAGGGTAGCCGTTATTTGAGTCAAGACACCACATAATTGTACCTTGAGTTCTTGATGATTATTAATAGTTAAAATTAAATTATTGTCCACATCTGTTACCGTATAAATTGCGCTATTTGATGGAATTTCCTGACAAGATACAATACCCAATAACCCAAATAAACTTAGTCCCCAAATAATTTTATTTATGTTATAATGTTAGAAAAAGATGATGATTGTACCAAATCAAAGAATCAAACCCACCCTGAAATTTATTGCTGATGGGGATACCCTCAAACTCAATTATGAAGGACAAGATTTTCATGGTCGTGCCAGGTGGATTGATGCCCCAGAAATGCAGAAACCCGGACAATATAGTGATAACCCCCAAATATTAAAACATTGGGAATGGGCAATAAAATCTAAAGAGTTTCTTGGAAGTTTAATCACTAGAAAACCCTTGATAATTATTCCCTACGAACTTGATCAATATAATCGGTGGTTATGTGATTGGTATGTTGGCACAGTTTCAGCATCAACTAATATTCAATTACAAATGTGTTTGGCGGGAATGTGTGCTTATTATTTACCATTTCAATATTACAGTTTTCCGACGACAAGAGAATTAAGTTTGTACACAGGAATCATTAAAAACTGTGCAAAAGCTTATAAATTAAAGTCTGGGTTTTGGAAAGAGGATAAATTCATGTTACCCCACGAAATCAAAAGCTTAAAACTATAATTACTGTTTTCTTTCAATGGGTATGAAGTGTTCTAAGTTCAATAATCTCACACCCAAATCTATAACAAAGATTCCTGTCATTTGGAGGATAATAAACACTATTAGCCAAGATTTTAACCCACCAGGGATGCTAGTAATAATCTCCATAATTTTAGATAAATCATTGATTTTATTTCTGCTTTCTGCAAGTTTTTCCCAGTTCTCATCATCGTTTTGTTGATAAACCTCTAATGCTTTGACTCTGCTCATCAATGAAGAATCTTCCCATAAAAGCATTTTTTCAACTTGTTGCATTTTGGCAGAATTTTCCCTAACTTGAACTTCTAATCTAATTAATGTTTCAATTGATTGTCGGTCAACAATGGGATTTTCAGTTAAAGATTTAACAAGAAATTCTAACTCATCAGTAGAATGTCTTCCCGCCCCTGACTTAATAGCTTCAGGAATAGCCCTGAGTAATATTCCATTTCTCTCATTAGATGCTTTAAGTTTTTCCTCTAGATTTTTTCTTTCAGTAATATCAACAGCTTGATTGACAATAAAAAACTCATGTCGTTTAGACGAAACAGCTAAACAAGTACCTTCAAAATAATACTCCCAAGTTATTTCAGTTCCCACTGGGGAGTCAAGTAATTGCTGCATTTGCACACTTTGCTTTTTGCAACTTCCACCCGCCAGCATTCCCTTAATATTCTCTTTCTCTAGGTTAAACAAAGCAGATAGTTTATTATTAACCGTAAGATACGTCAGATTTAAGTCAACAATTGAAATAAACCCCGGCATGGCTTCTATAAATTCAATTTGATATGCCTCTTGTTCTGGATTCATAATTTTAATTGAAAAACTTAATTTCTATTTTATTCCTAATATTTAAAATTGTCCTGAATTTGGGCATAAATTTGATTTTTAATTGGTTATCAAAACCAGTGATTACACCCCATGAAAATAAATATTAATTTGTGAAAGTTAAAATCTAATCAATCCACAAACGTACAAACCGGAACTCGGTAGCAATGCAATTTTGTGAGATTGGTGGAATCACTGAATATAGTAGTAAATTAAATAACTAAGTTAAATAACTAAATTAAAGAGTATTTTCACTATAAATTATCCTTTGGATATATTTCCAAAAGATAGGATAGGCATTAGTTCTCCCACCATCTACAGCAATTACAACTCTCTGTCCTTTCAGGACATTACCATTGGGTAAATTTCCTAATTCCTGATTCAATATTTTAGATTGGCATAGGTTAATGCCGATTTTACCAAAACTATAGGTGAGTCGTTCAATCCGTTTTAACTAATATTAATTCCCCAACCCATTAGGATTGTGTGAGCAGCTTCAAATGAACTCGCAATTGCACCATACTGGGCAACAGTGATACCCGTCTGAACATCCGCCTGCTCCCTTGCCTCTTTTTGAATCTATCCCATATCATTTCGGCAAACTTCACAAAGTCCGTTTTCAAGGTCTTTGCTATCTGCAAGACAGCCATAGCATAACTCAAAGCGATCTGTAAAATTCTCTAAAATTTCTCCACTATTACAGTCATATTTTTGACACGCAGTGTTAGTAATATTTCTAACAAGAGATTGGGTTTTTTCTTTGCCTAACCAACCAAAAATCTGTTCTTGTTCCATTAACTCCAGGATTTCGTTAAGCATATAACTACCAGAATGATTAGACATTTTTTTCTCCTATAAATTTATTAATTGAGATTGAGATATTTTAAAGGCTTGACGTAATTCAGCTAGTTCATTTCTTCTTTTCATTTAGCTATTTGATTAGCAATTGATTGGCAAGCTTTGCTGTTCTGTCTAAGAGGATGTTGTAAAAGTTTAGAAAGGTATAATTTGCCATTTTAATCGGAGTAAAACTGAACGAAAAATCAAGGGTTTGAGTGATTACCCAGAGATGCCTCACTACGCTGCGCTACGTACCCTACGGGAAGCAAGCTACAGCAGGACTTTTCAAACACCCTCTAAGGGGTAAGTAGGTTAGCATTGAAAATTGTCGTTATGGCAAGGCAAAAGGCAAGAGGCAAGAGGCAAGAGTGAAGAGGTTTTGGGAGATTTTACTTTTCTTTACATACCTTTAAATTTTTATGTTAACCTACTTATAGCAAGTTTACTAAACTTCTGATGTACTGTCATATCCCAATTTACGCTATCTATAATCTTAACTGAAAACAGTTGATTTATACTATAATTTACTAATTAGTTTTGTAGGTTATTGAGGCGCGGCGATACTACTTTAAACTAAAATTTAGGGTTCTACCGGTAGAACCAAATTTAGTTAGATCAGCAAAGGTTTCAGGCTTAATAGCTTTTTCTGTACACTTGAGCCTAAAATTTCGTCAGGAGAAATATCAAGATGGTTCAGTCTATTGCGGCCAAGGATGTGACGCTACGGGAATTAAAGCAAAATTTTGGTATTCAAATAGTTCAAGACGCTACTTTTTTTCCTGAGTGGTTGGATGGGCTTGAGGCTTTGAATGAGGAAGAGCAACATTTATTAGATCGGGTGAAAGCTAATTTTTTAGAATTGATGGATGATCCGCCAATGCTAGAAAATACGGTGAAGATGGTGGTACTTGCGCCCTTGTTAGATTTAGCTGGTTTTTATCATAAACCGTTTAGGATTGAAACAGAAACGGGTGTGGCTTTAGAAATGGAGGATGAAGGAACGATTATTCGGGGGCGGATTGATGTTTTGGTGTTAAAAAATCGGCTTTGGTTGTTGGTAATTGAATCAAAACGGAGTGATTTTGCGGTGACACGCGCAATTCCTCAAGCTTTGGCTTATATGTTGGGTAATGAGGAAACTGTGCTACCAACCTTTGGCATGATTACCAATGGTAATGAGTTTTTATTTTTAAAGGTATTGGAACATAAATATGCTAATTCACGGCTGTTTTCTTTGGTAAATCCTGATAATGAGCTTTATAGTGTATTACAGGTATTAAAACGTTTGGGAATGGAGGCGATAGCGTAGTTATTTAATTTACTACTATATTCAATGTATAAAATAGTGATTGCACCAAGCTCACAAAATCGCATTGCTCCCCCGGAACTCTTGTCCGCTAAATAACCCCCGATCAGTTTTAAGTCTGGTACAGTTGACGGTAAACGATTTCCGTCAGTTTTGCCCCGGCGGTTTCAAACTCAGTTGCGGGGACACAAGCAAGAAAACCAAAGGCTATTTTGAAGGGAGTCTGAGCGGCATTATCTACCATCAATTCCACACCTGCCTCAACACATTGGCGATTTCGTGAGGGTCAGAAACAGTTGCCACTCTACCATGCACCGTCGCTAATCGGATGAACTGAGTGGGTACAAGCATCGAACTTTCGATATGGACATGAGCATCAATAAAACCGGGAAGAATGTACTGTGAGTATTGCCCCTGGTCCCGAACTATGGTTTGAATCCGTCCATCTGTGATGTGAATAGTACCGGGAAAAATGCGACGGTGGAGAACGTCTACTATATTGCCAGAGAGTGTAAAGTTATTCATAATTTTATCGTTAAACAATAACTAAAGGTAGAGTTTTTATGACAAAAAAATGCAATAATAAAGTAAGGATTTTGCTGATGAATAAACCCTGATTTTCCCTGACTCTCAAGTATTACGATAAACTGTAGAACCAAGAATTTAAAGAAAATTGTGACTAAAATTATTGCTATTTTCAATCAAGCCGGTGGGGTGATGAAAACCAGTCTGACGATGAATTTGGGTTATCATCTCTCCCGCAAACACAAAGTTTTACTGGTGGATACTGACCCCCAGGCATCCCTGACAACTTTTATGGGACTTGAACCCCATGAACTTGAAGAAATCGTTGCTGACTCACTACTCACACCAGAGACTAAATTACCAATTCACCACAATTTACACGGTATGGATTTAGCCCCGGCTAATATTACCCTCAGTGCGGTAGAATTACAACTCTCTGCGGTTATGGCCAGGGAACTACGACTCAAACAAGCTTTAGAACCCATTTTAAATAACTACGATTTCATTTTGATTGACTGTCCTCCCTCTTTAGGTATCCTCAGTATTCTCGGACTCTGTGCTGCTACTCATGTTTTAGTGCCAGTTCAGACTCATTACAAAGCATTCAAGGGAACGGAGTTATTGTTGGATAGCATCAAACAGGTGAAGAAACATATCAATCCGAAATTAGCGATCGCCGGATTTGTGCCAACTTTGTATGTGAACGCCAACCAAGACAAAGTGATTTTGGAGGCTTTGGAACAGCAGTTATCACCACTAGCCAAAGTTTATCCGAAGATACCCCGTGCCACAGCCTTTGCGGATGCAGTAATGAATAGTCAACCATTGGCTGTGTATGACCCCAAACATCCAGCGATCGCAGTTCTGAAAAAGATAGCATTGGGGATGGAGAAACTGTAATGGTCAAGAAACCTTTAGAACTCCCAAAAATGCGTGGTGTGGAAGATTTGTTGAGTATGGATGTGGAATCAGAATCACCAACTGCCACCGTTAATATTGATAAAATTCGTTTACCTGCTCAA
>Ga0209107_10001739_pt1 | contig 12177 bp, 16 predicted proteins | sample LakErihyJuly2011_2_FD_187460 | JGI IMG/M metagenome (GOLD analysis project Ga0209107, IMG submission 187460) | Freshwater microbial communities from dead zone in Lake Erie, Canada - CCB hypolimnion July 2011 (SPAdes) (version 2) | ecosystem: Environmental > Aquatic > Freshwater > Lentic >... | reverse complement strand
ATCAGATGCATCGGGCGTTATCAACACATGCAAGTTTGCGACAAGAGATTGTCGCAGACTTTGTCTGTATAACTCTGGTCACTCTCTCGTATTCAAATCTATCAATGAGGCTCGTGTTAAACGAACTAAGTTGATGGCTGAAGACAGCGAGAGTTTCTTCGAACAACTGAAGCGTGAAATCAAAAATCATATTGCCACCAGCAAGAAGCACAAACTCAAGCCTTGTGTGCGACTCAATGGTACAAGTGACATCTTTGACGACCTCTTCACTTCGGTAATAGACATATTCCATGAGACTCAATTCTACGATTACACTAAAGACTATCGCAGAATGAAAAGTTTCATGCATCAGAAGCGGTTGCGTAATGGATTTCCAGAACGCTACCACCTAACTTACTCTCATTCGGAAGGACGATTGATTGAAAGCCTAGGTATTCTGACGCAGGGATACAATGTTGCCGTTGTCTTTGCGTGTAAGCGTAAAGAAGAACTTCCACTGACATGGAATGGATTCAAAGTACTTGATGGAGACATCAACGACCTTCGATTCCTAGACCCCCACACCGATAACAACGGCAAAGGGTTTGTCATAGGACTTCGTAGTAAAGGTCATGCTACGAAAGCCAAAGCGAAACAAGGAGCCTTCATAAATCCAAACCAAAACACATAACAACATGGAACAAGAAAGTAATATGGTCAGCACGACCTATACGGAAGTAATTCTCCGAGTGCGTATGCGATGCTCATTCGCTAATGGTAATGAGCACATGATTAATAGTATCAGCCAGAAAGCCACCATAGCAAAGTGGATTTCAAAACAAGAACATTGGAGCGTAATGTTTTGTCCCGAATCACACGGGCCGACTCCTTATCTAATGTACATTAGCGAGACTACAATCGTTGATGAGGTAGACCCTCGTGTGACACGCACAATAGACGAGCATCGCCAGATGTTCTGCGAACGCATGGATAACGAAGGGGAGGAACTACTATGAGTCTCGATTGGCATCTTCCGTGCGATGAAGATACGGCTAAGCATCACGGCAAACAACTTCCTCACTCACACTTCCAGTACCTCAACAGCGAGGGAGAGATGTGCAATTGGGTCGAAGCAACTTGCTTGGTGTGGACGCAACTAGGTTTGCAGTACGACACTGCGAGCAATCCGCTCAATGAAGATAACTTCAAAGAGGCTCACCGCAGACTTAACATTATGAACGACCTAGGATGGACTAACACATTCCATGTCGGAGATAAGAAACACAAGTTGCTACCAACAGACTTAATAAATCTGTGGGGCTTGCACACGAACTGTTCTCATAAGTCTAAGCGAGAATGGAATGACTGGCTCATTAAAGCACTATCGAAGGAAGCAGGAGACGACTTAGGTTCGTTCAGACGCAACCACGATATGACCGAGGAAGACCCAACCCTTGAGAACATGTCGCTTTATGATGCAGTCAAAAAGATTGCAGATGCCGAGGCAACTAAGCCTCGTTTTTACGATTCACGAGTCCGCAAGGACGATAACAACTCCTAAGGCACACCCGCCAAAGGTTAACAACGCAACACAACAACACCATGAGCCACGCTCACAATGAAAACATCGGGGGTAACTCCCCTGTGTCCGCTAAGGACACGCTCCGAACAAACCATAAGAAACTGCTTGAACAGTATTACGATGGTATCGAATCCAACAACCACTCACCATACTTCTCTGTACGCCAAGAGCCGTTGTTCACCAGTGATGGTGCACCAACAGAATTCTGGTGCAACCGCCGTGAAGATAATGGTTATGTGGTTGGTCAAGTCAGTGACCACTACACCATCATTCAGAACGAAGACTTAATCAATCAGACGAAGACTGCATTCGTCATGAATGGTTTGTCTGGCTGGGAAGAACATCACGATGTGTGGAAGCATGGTGCTCGTATGGCTACGACATTTACCTTCGGCAATTATGTTCGCAAAGTTAAAGCGGGCACGATGCAGAAGGGCGATGCCTTAGCATTACGCATCTCGCTCTACAACTCGCACGATGGTTCGTCACAGGCTACATTCCGAGTGGGTATGCTTCGTTTAGTTTGCACTAACGGAATGACCTCACTTCAGAATGCAATCTCTGCTAATCGTAAGCACAAGGGAAACATCGACCTTGAGTTCCTTTCGGATGGCGTTGCACAAGCCGTGCAACAGTTCGAAAAGTCTCTCGTGTTGTTTGGTTCTCTTGCCGAGCGAGTTATCAAGCAACGGGAAGGCGAAATCATTCTGCAATCACTCGTACACCGAAAGGTAATGAGTGAACGCTTCTACAAAGAAGTGTCGCAGGTATGGCAACGCCCATCGTTCGCTGAAGATGCGGGACGCAACATGTACAATCTGTACAACGCCATCACGGAGCGAATCACTCGCCACTATGATGACCGAGGACAGATTGAAGTGTCTAATCGCATTAACAGCGGTGCTCTTGAATCGATTGCACGATTGCACGACAACGAGGAACTATTCGCTCATACCATCAAAAATACTGCATCACTTAACTGATGTGGGTAGTTGATGCACTTGGTGTAGTCACCGCTCTGCTGATATTAGTCGCTGTCGTTTCAAACGATAAAAGATAAATATTCTGTAGAGACAATTCAGCGTGTTGTGGAATGGAACGCAGTGATGCGAAACCCCACGAAGCAACACGCTTCTTCTTTATACACAACAGTGAACCTGTTGCTTCTACCACAACTGTGGTATTATTAATTTGCCGATGCACGACTGACCCAACTCTTGGCGATGCGTGACTGAAGCGAAAACCAAAACCAAACAACAACATGAAAGATGTTAGCAATGGTAAGTCCTGCACCTCAAGCAAGGACATCAACGAGAACAACCGCACCAACGAAGGTTGGTACATCAACATCACGGGCGAGAAGTGTTACACTTCGCCTACGCTCACTTGGAATATTCCTATGAGCACCTACGCTGAAACGATTAGCATCGTTCTCATCAAAACCGAAGTCAGCACCACTGAGTTCAGTCACAATATGGATGACACGGAGACGCAAGCCTTCGCTGGTGAATCCAAGTTCCTGCTTTGCTTGCAGGAAATCTGCCGCACTGAATGCATCAACACTAAGCATGCTAGCCCTACCCGCAAAACCATGTGGCGTGTTTCCTTGGTTAAGAAAGATGGTCGTCAGAACTATGAGGTTCGTGACTTCTCCTCATTCATGTCTCTCGTTGCCCTTGAAATCGGCACGATGGTTGTGAAGTGTGGTGCGAACCTTGATAACTGGTGGAAGGATAAGGGCGATGAGCATGCTAGCATGATTCTCGCAAACTTCGCTGAGCAGATTCTTGAAGTTCAGCCGTTCTTGAAACACAAGAAGTTCTTGGCTGAAGTCACAGAGCACTGCGACAAGCAGAGCCAAGAATAAACTAACCGCATGAATATAGTTGGTCTCTACAACCGACTATACGATTGCATCTACAAAACCCATTCATCCAAAGGCAATTCACCCATGAGTATCAAACCTATCATCGGTATCAACATGGAGCCTATCGCTCCTCCTGTAAACATCAACAAGCCGTTCGATGTCTTCACTGTCCATGTCTTCAACGAACCTAAGGGTGACATTCGTGACACCTACGAATTCGATACCAAGATGGAAGCACACAACTTCATTCTTGGTTTCATGGAAGCCATTACCTTCACACACAAGAAGTGGTGCGTTGCTATTCGTGACGCTAATCTTCTGGTTGAAGATAACATCTCTAACGAAGACACGCTATGAGATACTTCCTCGGATTTAATCCTAAGTTGGCGGCTAATCTATTCAAGAATCCACCCGTGTCTTCAAAGAAGGAAGCAAAGAAGATGCGTCTTGTCCATGGCACTAAGCCTGTGATGTACAAGATGACTGCTGGCCCGCTCAAAGAAACTACCAATGAGCGTGATGTGCGTGAGTTTAAAGAACGACTGGCTCGCTACAATGCTAAGCAGGAAGAGAAGGCAAAATTAGAGGCTCAGAAACAGGCGGCATTTGATGCTAAGATGGCACAGCGTCATGCACAGATGACAGAGGAAGAGAATAAGCGGCAAGCCCGCAAAGGTAAGAAGAGAGACGCTAAACTTAAGACAGAATATGAGAAGGCTAAGCGTAAGGCTGAGCGTTCGGCTTACGGAAAGCAGTGGCGTAAGGATAATCGTGAGCAGTTTAATGCTGTTATGAGAGCCAGATATCTAGCCCAGAACGGAGGAGTTTATGTTCGGAGTGAAGAGACTCGTAAGAAGATGAGTGAGAGTCTCACTGCTAAGTGGGCTGAACGGAAAGCGAAAGTAGATACATCATACGCCAGTCAGAAATGCTGGGCAGTAGAGAGCGTTAAAGCACGGCTCAAGAAAGTTAAGGAAGAGAAGAAGAAATCGGTTGTGATTACCATAACAATCACCGACCTAAACAAGTCGTGAAACTATTGCTCACACCTTCGGGTGTGGGCTAACCTTTTGTCGTGCTACATACTACGCCCTCAAGTCACCAAACTAAATGCGGTAGTAGACAGTAGCACGGCATCCCTTTCCGAAGAGTGTGAACGCCCGCCCAAACAAACTAGGGCTAGTAACACTTCAAGGATGAACAACAACGCAACAAACAACAACACACACGCATATGGCAAATAAGAAAGTATCCGCAGAACGCACCGCAGAGTTAGTCGCTCTGCTTCAAATCCCCGCAACAGTTAAATATTATCCATGGTTCGACCTGTCTGGTCGTGGTAATATCATGTTCGACATTGGTTCAGCAACCAAGGCTTGGAAGAAGACTGACTATGAAGTATCCACCCGCCTGTTCTCAGTCATTAACTCCAACTGCCAATCAGAACATGAGGTTGATGCACTGCTTCATGCTCTCCGCTCAGCAGACTCACCAGATATGGACTAACACATATAACTATTAACCTTTAGGTTAAAAATTTATGCGATATTTGGAACTGCCTCTCCTCATCGTGGCAATAATTGCCACCATCTACGCAATCATGCAGTTCTTTGACTGGCTCTGGTTTTACTAACGCATCAACCATCCAAAGCAATTTGTTAGGAAATTTCGTATGCAGAGGCAACTTAACACGCACACACACACATGATGATGCAACAACAACAGCATGATGAAGTGAGCGATGCATATACAATCAACGAGCCTATTGCTTTACACAGAACTGTGGTATTATTATCTCGCCTAACGGCACTAACAACCAACCCACCATGCTAACCCCCACCGAAAAACAAACCAAGGCAACCATCAAGAACATCCGCAAGGCGACCGCTGTGTATATCCACACGATTCGCAAGGCGAGCAAGTCCCAGTGGTTCCCCGACATCGCTCACACTGCCACCATCGCTGGTACGCAGGTTGAATGCATGAAGGCTATCGACGAAGCCAACGCTAAGTTCCTCAAGTAATGCTCACTGCCATCGCACTTCTCGTGTGTGTGGCAATAGCCTACAGTAAAGGCGACTAGTCCCACGGCATTCCGTACAAACAGGCTCGCTCTCCCGCCTACGGGCGGGGGGGCGACACCCTGTCTTGGTTCCTGTCCTGTTACGGGTTCACATGTACACATCTTTTCCCTAAAAAAGCCCTCTAATTGGTTGGTTTTGACTTGTTTTTGGGTAAGTGGGTGGGGGTGAAGTTTATTGCATGGGGGGGTGTAATAAATTACACGGGGGGGGTGTAATGAATTTCCCCCAATAGAATAGCACATAGAATAGAGGATATTAAATACAGGGTTGACATATGGTTTTATTGGTTAATCTGGCTGGAATGAAGACGGAGAAAGAACTAGTTTCCGAATATGGATGGAGCATTGCTGAGATTAAATGCGTCCGTAAGCAGATTATTAACTTTGATGCACAGGAACTATGGACTAGGGCAGAGTCTAAGAAGCCCGAACACCTGCGGACGGTGCTTTGGACTGACTTTGGCATTGAATATCTGAAGGCTTGGTTCGAAGGAATCAAGGAAGCCGACAAAATCATTGCGTATTTGGGTAAAAACCCAGACCAGAGCGGCAGACTTGAGGAGATTGTTTTATTTAACGATGTAAAAGACCTGTGGAATTCGCAGTGGATTGGGAAAGTTACCAAGAATTGGTTTCTCAATGACAGGCTAATGGAAGTTAAGCACGAAAACGGGTTGTTAGTTACGGTGTATGTCCGTAACGCCAAGGCGTACAAAATTGGAGATAGAGTTTTGGTTGACTCACAAAGGGCGAGTCATTATGTCAGAGGAGGAGCAATCAAATAATGGCAAACTATCAATACGACCCAAGGCAGAATTTGTATGAAGGTTATTCAATGAACCGAGACCAATTTGCAGAAGCACAGTATCTTAACCCAGAGCAATATCCTAGTTCTTATGGAATGATGAGTCGTGCTCCAACACAGGAATCCTTTGCTAATTATGGTGCACAAATGGGTCAGCATTACGAAGATGGTTTGGCGGCGGCTCAAGAGGCTGTTCCGAGCGAAGGCCAGATGCCAGATTTTGGTTCTCAAGCATACCAGCAAATGATGGGTCATGCCGCTCCTGCAAATGCTGGGCAAACACTTCCCAAGTTTAATCCTGCTAGCGGAGCCGATTGGGCAAGAGGTCTTGGCCTGTTTGCCAAGGGTGCTATTTTGGGTGCACCTAAACAGGCTGGCCCTGCTCCTGCCAATCCTCAGAGTAACAGCGGCAAGGATGTATCTAAAGAATCAACTTACAACCAAGGCGACTACTGGGGCTGGTTATTTAATTCCTAATTATGAATTCCGATACACTTAATAAGTTCAAGAACCTTAAAAAGGGCAAAAAGAAGAATGAGCCAACCCCCAAGAAGGGTAAAAAAGGTTGCTCCTGCGGTAAGCCAAAGTGCAACTGCGGCAAGGAATGACCCAGAAGAACCCGAAGAAGATGACGATGTACCTCCTTGGACTGAAGTCATTTGGCTACGAAAAAAACCGTGTATTTCTAAAGAAATACAGAGATAACGCCACTGTAACTCAATTGGCAGAGTACCTGTTTTGTAAACAGATTGTTGTCGGTTCAAGTCCGTCCAGTGGCTCCATTGATTAACATGGAAGAGGAATGGAAGCCAATTCAGATTAAACAGTTTGAAGGGCTGTATGAGGTGGGTAGTGTCGGTGAGGTTAGGTCTGTATCAAAGACGACCTCAGATGGTCGCAGAATCAAAGCCAAGGTGCTTAAGAAAGGCAAGAACGGGGGAGGGTACTTCAATGTTACGCTATGCAACGATGGATTTAGACACACGATTGTTGTGCATAAGTTGGTAGCCATTCACTTTGGGAAGATTTTTCACAACGAACACGCTATTGACAACCTGCAAATCAACCACATAGATGGTAACAAATTAAATAACAGGGCTGAAAATCTGGAAGCATGCACCCCTAGCGAGAACTTGCTACATGCTGTAAGGATGGGCTTAAGAACTTATAAATAATGGCTGACAATACAAATACTCCTAAGGAAACGATTAAGCAAAAGGTTGCCCGTTTAGAACTTGAGGCTAAACTTGCTAAACTTGAAAAAGAAGCCGCTGACAGAGCAAAGGCTCCTATTGTAGAAAGAGCAAAAGAGGCTGTTGTTTCTGGTTCAGAAAAGACAACTGGTGCAGTAAAAAAGGCTACTTCTTATGTTAAAGAAAAAACGGGTGTTGGTGCAAATCTAGTTAAAAACCCTGTCACAGGAAGAATGGAGGCTCCTCCCAATTTTTTAGAAAAAGGAATTGTGGGACTTGCGGATATTACAGCCGCCTTGGCTAATAAAGCAAAAACGGCTCTTGTTGGTCAGTCCGTAGAAGAAAGCATTCGTTCTAGAATGACTCCAGAACAGCAAACTAAAGATGTAGTTGATAGAGTAAAAAGAGCGACTGAATTAAAAAAGGCTGTTTCTGAACAAGCAAAAACCCAGAGACTTAATACTCCTAGTTCAAATTTAGATGTTGGCCCAAACCAAAAAGTTGTTGTTGGCCCAAAAGGACAACAGGCTGTTGTTCCAAAAAGCACACCTAACATTGCAGTGCTTGAACCACTTGAATCAAGAATCAAGTCATACACGGAGAGACTGCACAATTTTATCAAAAACGAGTCTCCTGCTTTTACAACTGGAATGAGAAAGACATATCCAAATGCAATTCTAGATGCTTCTAGAAACAGAATTGCTCAAATGGGTGGTTCTCAGTTTGCTGAAGACTTTCTTATTGCTGGTCTTAATCGTTCTGGAATGTTTACCGCAGACGAAGTTCCGCTTGTTGCCTCTAGATTAAAAAACAGGCTTGAAACCAGAAAACTGCTTACAGACAGTTTGCTTTTTGACGACATTGATAGACCTAAGACAATGCTTAGTGGCGGTGCTCCTAAACCTATCGATGGTGGTGGTACAAAGTTTACTACAATTCAAGACGACTTTGGCGATGAAGTAAGAATAACTCCAGAAGGAAGAACTACATGGGCTGGTCAACCGCCCGAACCTACCCTTGATGAAAGGCTCGCAAAGTTTAAAGGCAAAAAGGCTGACACGCTTAAAGCCGCTGAACTTGCAAGAGAAGCCGAAGCCGAAGCCGCTAGAAGAGCAGTTGCACCTTACGGTGACACCAATGAATTTGGTCAATCTCGGCAAGAATATGAAGCCGCTGAAGCCAGAGCCGCAAGAAAACTAGTACTTGACCAAATTGTTGCAGAAAAACAAGCCGCTGGTCTTGAAAAACTAAAGGCAACCGACCAAGCCAAGGCGGCAACTAGAGCAAGAATTGAAGGTGCAAACAATGCGTCTGAACAAGCATTTCTTAACAGACAGCAAGTTGAAAGAACCGCTAGACAGAACGCTGGACTAGAAGAAGTGTGGGATTTAAGAACTCATAGAGAATTGGCTATGCCTATGGCTTCAATGGATTATGGTTTTACTTATGAGAATCCAACTGGCGTTACCAGAATGGATAGACTTAGAAACATTGCATCGGCAAATCAAGCCTCTCCAGAACGGTACGCTTTAGATAAATGGCTTTATAGTCGTGCCGCATTAAATCAAGTTCCCACTACTGGACTTCCACCTAGAGGAACTACACTTCCTTCTCCCCGTAGTGCACTTCCACCAATAGGAAACGCACTTGGTCGTGGCGGTATGGCGTTTGGCATGGTTCCAGATGTAATGATGGCTCATCGTGCAGGTACTGCGGGTGCTGGTACTTCCAGCCAAGGTGACTTCCTTTATCCGCATGAAATGCAGACTTTTGACGGACAAGCATATCAAAATGATACGCTAGACTATGTAGCCGCCATGCATCCAGACAATGCAGATAAATATCCGCAAATTAGTCACAGCCAACGATACAAGTTTAACCCTCAATGGTACAAGGGCGGTTATGAAGAGGCTAGAGCACTTGATGTTCAGAATTTTGTTAGACAAACTGGTTTTGAAGCAAAGCCTATGATGGGGAGTCAGCCAATTTCTCCAGAACTGCTAAATTCATTCAGATACGCACAGTGAGCGATTCTCTTGAGTCTTACAAACCTACTCCGCATCCAGTTGTAAAACTGCCAGATGTTAAGGCTCTTGTAGAGAAGTTAGGGAAAGAAAAAGCGATTGAGGTTCTTCAATTGCGTGAAGACAAGATTCTAGCAGAGAAACTAGACCCTTACCGCCATGGGTTTGAGCCTTGGCACTGGAAAGAGTCAGACGAAATCCTTAAGGAAAAACAGGAAATCTTGGTGCTTGGCGGCAACCGTGCTGGCAAAACTGAATGGGCGGCTAAGCGTCTTATTCAGACAATGGTCAATAAAGACAAGGCTATGGTGTGGTGTTTGCACACTACGCACCAGTCCAGTATTCAAATGCAACAGAATGTTGTCTACAAGTACCTACCGCCCGAACTCAAAATTGCAAAAAAGACTAAGGTAACCAATGTTTCGTACTCCCAAAAGAATGGGTTTAGCGATAATACATTCATTCTCCCTAATGGCTCGCAGTGCGTGTTCATGAACTACGCCCAGAAGAAGGATGTTATCGAAGGTGGTGAGTGCGACCTTATCTGGTGCGATGAACTTGTGCCGCTAGACTGGATTGACACCCTCCGATACCGTGTTGTTACCCGCAGAGGTAAGTTGGTTATTACATTTACCCCTATTCAAGGTTACTCGCAGGTCGTTAAGGACTATGTGGCTGGTTGTAAGTTCAAAAAGACCCTCAGAGCCGAACTCTTAGAAGAAACATCCGTACATGTTAACGGTGTAAAGCGTGGGCACATGCCATTTACGGCAGATTGCCACCGAGCAAACGCTGGAATTGCATGGTTTCATTCGGTTTTAAATGTTTACTCGCCTTTTGACGAGATGAAGAAGACCTTAATGGGTCGAAATAACCACGAAATTAAGATTCGTGCCTACGGATACGCTGAAAACACCGTTGGGTCTCAATTTCCTCGTTTTGGCGACAATTCCATTGTTTCCCATGACAAAATCCCAGAAGAAGGTACGAATTACATGGTTGTTGACCCTGCTGGAGCAAGAAACTGGTTCATGCTGTGGCTTCGTGTTACAAAGGAAGGTAAAATGTTCGTCTACAGAGAGTTTCCAGATATGTCTCTTGGTGAATGGGCTTTGGCTTCCGACAAACCCGATGGGAAAGAAGGCGTTGCCCAGAGAAACGGTGCTGGAATGGGTTTGGATGAAATCAAGGCTACAATTCGCAAACTTGAGGGGGAGGAAGAAATTGCAGAAAGATATATTGACCCTCGTGCTGGTGCGACTCAAGCCATCGGCAAAGACGGTGGAACCTCTTTGATGGAACTGCTGGACGATGGAGACGACCCTATTTACTTTGCTCCTGCGGCAGGGGTAGCCATTGAGCAAGGGGTAGCCATTATCAACGATTGGTTCTCCTACGACATGTCCCAGCCCTTAAGCCCTATTAATGAACCAAAGTTGTTCATTTCAGATAACTGCAAAAACTTAATTTACTGCCTTAAAGAATGGACTGGTGCTGACGGTGAAAAGGGTGCTACAAAAGACCCTATTGACTGTTTGCGGTATCTATCTGTTATGTCCCCAGTGCACATTGGCAACGACTACACCCCTATAGGCAACCCTTTTATTTATTAACATGAGTCTTTATAACCCTTCCATGGAGTCTAACGGTGACCCGCTAGTAAACGCTAGCGAAAAGCCGAATATCTCCGCTCTTTACGATGAACTTCAGCGATGCTTCTACCATGGAGCAAATGCGGCTGAACTAAATGCCAACGATGACCTTCGTTATTGCCGATGGGAAGGTCAGACTGTTGATGGCAGAAAACACTCTACTGGTAAGCCAGAAGATGAACCTGCTATGCCTTTTGAAGGTGCGTCCGATGTAAGAATTAGACTTATTGACAGAGTTATTAACGAGCAGGTCGCTATGTTGATGAACTCGCTAAAGTTGTCCAAACTTGGCGTTAGCGGTAGAACATCTGACGATGCGGCTTATGCGGCTGGCATGAATTCTCTTATTGGTCATTTCACTAACAGACTTAGAAGCGAACTTAGAAGAGATACGGAATTGTTCTGCCAGTACGGCAATCAATATGGATGGTCTGCTGTTTATGTTGGATGGGAGCAACAGGTAGGGCTTAGAGAGCAACGCTTCAATATGGCTGAACTTATTGAAATGGCTGGAAGCGGTGAACAGGTCAGCGAACTTGTTTCTGCTCTTCCAGAATACATTATCAATCCACAGACCGAAGAGATGGCTGTCAGCATTCTTGCACAGCGTCTTAACACCATCAAGATTTCAGACATTAGAAAGATGGTTAAGGAACTCAGAGAAACTGGAAGTGCTACAGTCTTTGAAGAAACCATTACTAAGAACCTTCCTTGCGTCACTGCACTTAAGCCGTTTGACGAAATCAGTTTTCCTCCAGAAACCATTGAGTTCCAAAAGGCTCGTGTTATCTTTAGAAGAATGTTCATGACAGAAGTAGAACTTCGGTCAATGGAGCGTAATGAAGACTGGGATTCTGATGCTATTAGTGAAGCCGTAAACACTGCTGGTAAGATGTCTTGGTACAACGACCCTAACATCGTTCCCAGAGCAAACATGCTAGACACTTACGAGTTTAGAGGGAATCACCTAATTGAAGTTTGTTACTCCTACA
>Ga0209107_10001735_pt1 | contig 12185 bp, 19 predicted proteins | sample LakErihyJuly2011_2_FD_187460 | JGI IMG/M metagenome (GOLD analysis project Ga0209107, IMG submission 187460) | Freshwater microbial communities from dead zone in Lake Erie, Canada - CCB hypolimnion July 2011 (SPAdes) (version 2) | ecosystem: Environmental > Aquatic > Freshwater > Lentic >... | reverse complement strand
ACATTAAATTAAGTGCAGCAAGATGTAAGATAATTTATATCCTACAAATGCTCCGAGAGCTGAAGGGAAAGGAAATACTATCTTTCTTCCTAAGTCTGTTACATATTTAGGTCTATTAACAATTCTGCCCATGAACATGTAATATAAGAGGTAACCTACTAAAACGGCAATATCTGCACGAGTAGCAATAAATACAACTAAAGTTGCACCAAGAAACCCAAAAATAAAATTATCCCTAACTCCTTCCCAGATTTCTTTTTTAGATGCATCTTTATATTCTTTAACTATTTTATTTACTTTTATTTTAGGGTCTTTCATAACTTAATTGATTTTATCCAACTTCCGTCAGGATATGTTTTATCAGGAGCTTTTAAAGTTTCGTGTACTGCTTTAATTACTCCAGGCCATTCCTTTTGATAATCATGACCGCCTATTAGATGTTTAGTTTTTGGCAGGAATAATTCAATGTCTTTTTTTACATCTTCATACTCATGATTGCCATCAATGTATATAAAATCAAAATAACCATCTTCAAAATTATTAACTACATCATAACTAAATTCTTGATGTAAAGTTATATTATCAAAGTAACGAGTATTTAGTTTAAATTCATTTTTAACATTGTCCCAATTCTCAGTAAATACATCATTTGACTCTTCTACACCTTCAAAAGGATCTATACAATGTATTTCAGTAAATATACCTAAGGAAGCAAACATAAAAGCTGATTCTCCTTTATAAGACCCAATTTCTAACATTTTCAAATTAGGTTGGTTATGAAGTGTTTGATACAGGCTATACAACAATTCAGTCATACCTAAAAAGTATCTGTTACCCCACATCATGTTCCATTTTGGCGGAGGATTAAACCTGAGTGAACTCATACAAATGTAATTGTATTTGTTTCCTTATCCCAATCAAATGTCTTTGGCTTTTGCTCATACTCATATCTTTCATCTAACACTGCGGCATTGAAATAATGAGTTCCTTCATTTAATGTATGCCCATATCCTGTATGTATATGACCACAGGTATGAATAGAAGGTTTGATTAAATCTAATCGCTCTCTTAACAACTCACAACCTAAATTGTCATATTGGCGGCCTGCCACTGTATCTACCATACCGTATGCCGGTCCGTGAGTAACAACGATATCAGTATCCTCTGGAATTGCTTCCCATTTTCCTGCTAATCCAATTCCATTTCTTTGAAGATTGAAAGCCCAATCATAAAACCAAGGTTGCCAAGGAGACCCGTAAATTTTACATTTTTCATTATCATCTCCTACTTCAACCCAAGAGTCTTGAAGATATGTAATGTTTTTATATGAATTTACTATTTCCATAGCTCTCTCTGGGTCTTCTTGAAACATTCTATCATGATTCCCAGCAATGAATACTTTGTGAGTGTATTGATCTAGCGAGTCAAACCATTTACAAAATGATTTGATATCTTCAATATTTCTTCCAGAGTTCATAAGGTCGCCAGAGTGAATTAGCAAATCTCCTCCTGGAAGGTCATTTGTTATTTCATGATGTCTTGTGTGAGTATCTGAAATTAATGTAATTTTCATATTACAAGTATTTGTTATTTAATGTTTTAATCAATTTTTTAATTGCGTCGAATTGCCCATAAGTTATTGAAACATTTTGCTCTGCAGTGGCATTGATAGTAATATCAAATCCTTCTCCATTATGCCATTCAGTAACTTCAACAAAGTCGTGTTCTTTAGATAGATGACAGAAATGTTTAAGCTCTACAAAAGCAGCTTGCCTGTCATATAAATCAATATCGGTCTGTTTTACTTTTTTCATACTAAAATACTAATGAAAAATTATACTTTTGTTCTCTCAATCTAAATTGCAACCCTGAAGAAGGATCTTTAATTAAAATCATATTACCAGTTCTTTCAACTTCACAGTCTACAACATTTAATCTTACAGACCAAGTTCTTCCTGGCACATATTCTTCTTCATATGCTAACGGTTCTTCATCTTCTGGGTCAATTACTTTTGGACCTCCACCGGTAGGTAGATACTCTAAAGATTTTCTTTCAATTTCTAACCATTCCAATCCTGGGAAGAAGTTAGATGAATAACAAGGATATTCTTTATTGTCAAAGATCTCATACGTTTCATAGATTTTAGTGTGAGGCTTTAAATTTAAGTGGCTACCACATACCAAAGCATCTTCATTGAACAAATTCATTTCCTTGATTAAATTAACAAGTAAATCGAATGTCTTTAAATTTACTTTTTCAAAGAAGCTGTGAATTGATTGAGTATGCTCTTTATTAATTAGCATATCATCAATAACTGAATTGATAGTTTCAGCATCTAAATCATAATACGTTTTACAATACTTAATTCTATTCAATCTATTAACCAAATAGTCATTAAGTTTATCTTCATTAACAGTTAAAAGGAAAATCAATTTGGTAGCATAGTTACCATCCATGATGGAAAGTAACTCATGTTGAAACTCTTGTTTAGAATAAATCTTTTCAAACTCATCTAAAAATACTACACACTCTCCTAACTTAGGAGAAGTAATAAAGTCTACAAAATCACTTCCGTGATAGAGCTCATTAATAATAACTACTGGTAATTCAGATTCCATACAAAACTTCTGTGCAGTGATTGTCTTTCCAGACCCTTTAACTCCTGCTAAAAGAATACCTAAATTCTTTGAAGAGTTTGTTTTCCAAGATGTCAACCATCTATTGATAATAGATTGGTCACCATAGATTTTCTTTGGAAGAATAAAGTCATCTTTCTTTTCTAAAAAGTATCCTTCTCTAGGATCAAACTTTAAAAGATAGTTACCTTTTGGTAAGGTAGTATAGGTGTCTGTGATGTTAGCAAAGGAATACTTTGTACCGTTTTGAATTACACTCATTATTTGTTAATTTTTAATTGGATATAAATATAAGATATTCTTTTGAATAATCCTATTTCTTTAAAGCTATAATATGTTTACAATCTCCTCGCTTAAATGCTTTGGCAGGGCAACTGCAAGACCAATCTCCATCAGGATATCTATTAACCTGATAAACAACTCCGGGTCTTGAACCAGCTACTTTCCATTCCATTTGTTCTTCAATAACCTTTTCAATTACAGTCTCGACAACTAAAGATTTATCAAATTGAATTTGGTCTCTTGTAGTTCCGTCTGGAACCAAATGCCATCCTGGGCAGACATAAGTGCCTCCTTTGGTTATTAGAATACCAAAGTCTTTGAAAGCAGTCTTAACATAAGGAAGTGTTATCATATTCATATTAATATACTTGTTTAAATACTGCTTCGTTAACAAACTCACCATCTTGACTTAATTCATCCAATTCTAATTCTGTCATTGGCTTTCCTTTATACATTGCGCTTATAATATAAGCATCACAAAAGTCAGGATAATCTTCAAAGTCAATACCACTAACTACTACATCACTAATTTTCTTATAATCTAACATAATTTTTATTTTTTAATTAAAATCCTATAGGATTACCTTTTTCACGGGTTTTTCTAGCTGCCTTAGTACATGTCTCAACATGGTTCACAGCATAGGCTAAAGCTTCTTGAGGTGTCATTCCATTCTTTTCTGCATCTAATGCAATCATTGCAATAACATAACGGTCATTTTTTGAAAATCTTTTCATAATTCTTATTTTTTAATTTCTATATATAAAGATAAGAATAAAAACAATAAGATCCTAATAAATAGTAGAAAATCTGAGCAAGGTAGCGACACTTTACTCAGATTAATCTGACACCTGCCCGATGAAAAGCTGGCAACAATACCGGTCCTAAGCCGTTATACTAATTTAACTGTTCTCTTTGTAATATTAACTCCATGAGCTGCAGCCTCTTGTCTTTGAGCTTGTTGCAATAATTTAATTGCTGCTGATAAAGTTTTCAATGTAGGCTCTTGCATAAATTTAGCATTGGCTTCAATACCTGAATAAAAGCTTTCAAAGACATCATTGAAGTCATTAATGGTCATCATACCATCGGCTTCTTGAAGTTTAGATTGCTTTTCGTTATATGCTTTTTGAATATCTTCTAATGTAGGAAGAGCTTTACCGAAAGATCTTTCATTACGCTCCCACGCATATCCTTCAAGTAATGATTTTAATGTAGTCTTTGCCATTGTGTTTTATTTTAATATAAATATGTATTACTTAAATAAAACTGATATTGGCACATTGTGACTTTTACCAGGTTCAAACTTAAATTGTAATAGTAAATCTCCATTATGATTGACAGTAGCAAAGTCTGAATAATCATTATTCACTAATCTTTTAGTTACGAAATATCTTAATTCATTTAAATCATAATAAATGTACTGCTTCATATAGGCATTGGTGTGATATATCCTATCAGCTTTTGAAGTAAAGAACCAACCTGCCTTTCCATTAGCTTCTAATTCTATTTTAAATGCGTAGAACTCTGGTGTGATATAGAGGTTGTTTTTTACGTCTAAAGTAAATTCTCTTCTCCAGCCATCTTTGCAAATTCCAAAATCTATTCCTTGAGTTTGCTGAACCATATCTAATCTATAATCAGATACTTTATATTGCTTCTTTAATTCATCCAGCATAAATATTTCGCCGGCTTCTCCTTTAGCTCCTACAGCTCCAAACCTCGTTGTTAATTGCCCCATAACTTAATTTCTATCATTTCCAAAATAATTGAACTATCATTATACAGAAAGCTAATCCTAAACAGACTAAAGTTTTTATTGACAAAGGCTCTTTAAACCAAGCCCAGGACATTCCCGTAAATACTATCGCGCCTATTGCAAATCCTAAAAGTCTGGAAGGCCACATTTGCCCATCAAAATGAGCTACCATATGTTTCACTGAAAATATATAAAGAAGTGATATTGGTACACCTCCTATACAAGCTACTATCAATGGGTGCTCTTTCATCCATTCATATCTAAACTGACCTTGCAGTTGTGCAAAAGTTAGTGCTTGAGCTAATAGCCCATAAAAAAATCCTAATGCTAAATTCATCTTTGGTTATTTATTATTTGTTGTTGTGCATGTTTAATTAGCCATGGCTCTACATTTGGAATATTCATAAGAAAATTTAATTCGTATTTGTAGCATAACTCTTCTTCTTTGAAACTGCTAATAGTAATTACGTTTTTACTAAAACATAAATGAAGTGATTCATGTACTAATGCAGCTGCTAAATCATTTATATTTCCTTTAGTAACTTCCGCAGCTGAAATTACAATTCTATCTGGTAATTCTATAGTTGAATAAGTTCCATTCCAGAAATTAACATGATGACAATGTTCAATTAAAAAGTTATATTTTTTAATGTCATATGTACGCACTACTTCAATAGCTTGAAGTACTTTGTCTTTCCATCCTGGACCCACATCGTCTACTTTAATTTGACTGAAGCCTGATGTGCATATTAGAAGAAATGCTATAACCTTTTTCATATCCTGAATATATGAATTTCTTTTGAATATTACGGCATTTTAGTTACCGCTTCGTGAATTGCTTTTTTAAGTGAAGAAGACACTGTCATTTTCTCGAAAGGCATTTGCCCTTCTTTTATCTCAATCATTACAGCTCTAATTTCAGTATCAGATTCCCCAATACCTTCATATACAATTCCATTATATTTTAATCTAACTCCTACCTGAGTAACTTGATTGGTTCTTTCAACACCTACTATTCTCATAGTAGTTCTAGGAATTCCAAAGTAAAACACTTCTAAAGATATATCATCACCTTTATCAGATAGACAGTATTTAGAAGATAATTCTTCTTCAGCCATTTGTTTAATACCAAATTTGATATTTCTGTTTCCTAACTCTCTCACCTTAGCAGTTACAAAAATAGTATCTATCTTAACACAGTTTTGTGCTTGAGTTGATAGTGAAATTATTAACAGTAAAAATAATAGTAAATTTTTCATTAGTTAGCGAATCCTGTTTTAATTAGGTAGAATGTTGAATTTCCACCTGCTGTTGGGTTAGTTAAAGTTATAGATTGAGTGCCTGGATATGAGGCTGATAAATTAGAAGTTGATGAATTAATAATACTCCATTCTGTTTGCGTAAATAATCTATATGCTGGTGCTGTCCATGAAATACCATTCATTTTTTTATAAATTAAAAACACATCGGATATTGTTAGATTGGAATTGCCATTGGTATTCATTCTATAATAATCTTTTGCATTGAATGTTTGAAATAATATTTTTTGATTAAATGCTAACGCATCTGACGTAGCAGGACTTGTTATAGATATATTGTCAATAACTAATTGAAAGTCATAACTTAAAATATCTAATGAAGTTGTTATTGAAAATATTCCAAAACTATTAGTTGTGTATGTCTGAAGTAGCGTATATAAAGAACTTGCCTTTGTCTTGTAATACAACTTAACAGATACGTCTGAAACGCCTCCGCCATTAGAATTATTAATAGTACCTGAGTATGTAAATGGTGTTGGATAATTTACAGTAGCTACCACAGCAGTTCTAGTTGAACTAATACATCCTGTCGTTGAGTTCCTAGCTTGAGCGTAATATGTCGTAGTTGCTGAAATGCTAGGAGTTGTAAATGATAATGTTCCAGAACCCCCAGAAAGTACATTACCTCCTGTTGCATTAGCATACCAATCTACCGCAGTACCTGCTACTGTAGTTGCTGATAAAGATACTGTACCTGCTAATGTTCTGGAACCATTAACTCCGGTAGGTGCTGTCGGAGAGTTTGCAGGACTACATGCAATTTGATGAGTTACAAATCCTGTAAAGAAATTTGTAAATGTTTGGTTAGCTGGATCAGACCAAGTACCATATTCAATCACGTAAGGACAGCTAAATCCATTAGGTAAATCATTCCATTGAGACCCGTTCCATTTAGTTACTGCATAATGCTCACCTCCTGAATTATTAGGTTCTCCTCCTGCCCAGTTATTATATTGACCCGGAAGGTTTCCTGTATATTGACCATTAGCAGTTTTAATTAAAGTTCCATTTTCCGGACCTGCATCTATTCTCCAATATCCTTCTTGAGCTACATCGGAAAGAGCAAACCAAATTTGATTTTGTGGTACGTTGTTATATATAAACGCATCTTCATCTGCTGAAGTTATTGTTACTAAATATCCAGTTTGTCCTTTAAATGTAGTAGCAGCGGCTGCAGCTTTTGCATTGTTATAAAAAGCCCCTGTTGATATTGGTCTATAAAAGTGTCCATTTGTCGGCAAATAAAAGTATCCTGCAGGATTTTCTGTTGCAGTTACTGCAATATAAAGATTCCCAGGCGTTGATCCTATATTCACTAAAAGCGACGCTAACACTGTATTTACATTTGCCTGAGTTCCTGTAAAACTAATTCTAGTAAAATTAGAAGTTAATGAATATCCGGTGCTAGCAGTTACTCCTGCAGTTGTCGAAAATCTTAAAGTAGCTCCGGAAGGAGGATTTACTAAACCGACAGTAACTAACAATGAATTTGCTGCAGGAAATCCAGAAACGGAAAATCCAGCTGCACTTTGGTTTGCAGTATTTTGATTATATGAAGTAGCTGCTGGAGATGTAACGCTTTGCGCGGATACAACCATCGCAGTTAGCATTAATAACATTGTTAATAAAAACTTTCTCATAGCATCAATCTAGTTCCACACGTTATTGTATAATTCATAGTCGCGTCATTAATTTGCATAGTGCTACCCATATTAATATTAAACTTGAATCTTTTGGTTATTCCTATATTAGTTCCTATACTTGGTATCATAACATATGGAGATTTCATTACCACATCATCTAGATAACTCACGTAAGGCGCATATACAAATAAATTCATAACCTTAATATCAAATCGTTTAGTAATTTTAAAGTCATACATTCCTCCTACAATTACCGCAGTACCTATAAATGCTTCTTTATAAACTTTACCAACAGAACACGTAGCCATGTACACTACCTTAACCTTTTTTATGGGTCTTACCTGGCCAATAGCAGCTGTCACATATTGTGAGCCATATCCTTCGAATCCTATTGTCAATGTGCCAGATACTAATGTAGTCGATTTCTTTTTAATCCAAGCTTGAAATACAGTTATATTCGGTCCTTTATTAGCAGAAGTATAATCAGCTAGAATTCCATTAGCAGCTCCTCCATCCCATCTTAATGAAGTATAACCTCCCGTTGCTTTAACACCAGTAGTCACATCAGAGTCTTTGAAATTAAATCCTACAAAGTCTGACGATGCTATTACAGTAGGCTTACCTCCTGATTCTTTTTGTGCAGCTGATTTAGAGCCTCCTCCACCAGAACCACCACCTTCAGAATTATTTGAAGACGCTATTGTTTGCGTTCCTCCTGCTGTGATGTTTGTTTGTCCTCCTTCAGTGCTTTGTGAATTAGTTGCTGAATTTTGCACAGGCGAGCTACCTGGCACTTGTGAGCTCGATGAAGATGAAGCACTTCCTTGAGCAGGCGTGCTAGGCGATACGTTATTACTACTATTGCTAGTAGACTGAGTAGAATTAGAACCATTTGAATTTGTATTTACATTTGCGGAATTATTTGAGTTTGATGTACTTGTAGGTTGGCTTACAGAGGTGCTATTAGATTGAGACGGGGTACTTATATTCGATTGAGACGATTGACTTCCTGTTGCATTTGAGTTAGTCGAAGTTGTATTAGTGTTTCCTTGATTAGAATTACTTCCTCCAGCTCCTTGAGAAGAGGTCGAAGTGCTTTGGGTATTGGACGTTGTTTGATTTGATCCATTATTTGATGTACTTCCATTAGAAGATTTTGTTCCATTTCCATTTCCATTTGAATTATTAGAATCACTACCACTATCGGAATTTCCTATAGTGCCGACAGAGCCTCCTAGTATGTTTGTCGTACCTGATGCTATATCAGCCACACTTGAAATGCTAGAAGTTAAATCAGCTAAAGTAGTTAATGAATTGATAATACCTATCGTGGTATATACTGTTCCTTGAGTTATGTTAATTGCTGTTGGTAATCCAACTAAAGTTGCACATGGATTGTTTCCTCCGAATTCGCTATATACAGAAGTTGTCCAATTTGCAAAAGTACCGTTTTGCAATTCAGCTGCAGAAAAGTTTTGAATTTGCCCATAGTATGAAATTGCTACCGAGCCATTAATAGGTACTGATAAAGATTTTAATTGACCCGTACACGGATCGGTATAACTGTAATTATATGATTGCGCACTTAATTGAAGAGTGGCAATCATACATATAATTACAGATAATATTTTTAGTTTCAACTTTTGAATACACCCTTTTTAATTAATTTCGAAACTATTCGCGAAGATGCCGTTTCCAATGCTTTTTTAGTAGTTATTCCTATAGTCGATTGGTTGAATTTTATTTCATCCGCTGCGTCGTCTAATATAGAAGCTTGCTTCACTGTCGAAGCTTCTCCTAAACCTGAGCCAGTATATATTTCGCCCGACTCTGCGTCTACGAACCTAACCTGAAGTCCTAATCTCGTTGTTTGAGTAGCAGTAACTGTTCCAGCTGCTTTTACTACTTCATCTTCCGATACTGAAAAATCATACACTTCAATGTACACAAAATATTTTGCTAATTTGATTTTGCCTTTACCATCTACTTTATTTTCAGTAAACCCTTTTGCAGAAGCTTTAAATTGTTGAATCATTCTTTCTTTGATTTCCAATTTATCTTCTGTAAACACAAATCGATCTGTCATTTCCAAATACTCTAAAACAATATTTGTAACTCCTAATCCAACTCGCTTATCTTTTAATTCAGGATACATTTCAAATAACTCTTCGTTAATTCCAATCTTTAAGATTTGAATAGGTATTTGAATAGTATCAGTATAATTAGCAACGACTTCTATAGACTGTTTCTTTTCAAAGTCAGCTTTATACTGTTCCGTCTTTACACTTCCAATCTGTGCTAAACTCATTATTGGTAAAGCACAGATTAAAAAGAATATATTTTTCATTATGCTTGAGTATCGTCGTTAGACTTTTTACTAAAGATTTTATTAGCAGCTCCTAAACCTAATGCACCAAATGATAAAGCAGTTACTGCCTCTACTAGTACATCTGAAGGCTTAATATCTCCATGAGAGAAGCTATTAGCATATAAAGTTACACATAACGTGATACCACATAAGATACCTACGAATCTGTTAGATGAGTAATTACCTTTCTCATCTTGAAATATTTGACTTAAGAATTTTTTCATAATATTTTATTTTTTTTTTTAGTTTTCCGATGTTGATGATAACGAAACGCCATCTTCTTCATCTACTTTTTGAATTAACATTTTATCTCTATCTTCTGAATTGAACCAATAGTCGACAACTTTATTTAGATTACCTACAAATGCACCTAATAAAATTAATAACAATTCTTTCCAATCTTCACCTACAGGTACTCCGAATATAATTCCAGAATTGATTCCTACAATAATTAAAGTGAATAAACCTAATACAATTGCTGTGATTCTCCAACGATTGTTTTGCATTTCTTGCAGCATGAAATAAAATCTATTATTATCTGCTACAGGCGCCGGCTTACTAAATCCTAACATTTCTTTTAATTTTGCCATAATTTTATATTTTACCAAGGAGCGTCTTCAGACTCTGATTTTTTCTTTTCTTCCTTTGGAGCTACAACTTTCTCAACCGTTTTCTCTTTGATGATAGTGTTAGTACCTCCAGATTGTTTTTGTTGGTTAGTGTTATTGTTTTCCAAATTAACATTAATCACAGGTGCAGGCGCTGCTACTTCTGTTTTCGGTTTGTCTTCATCTGTGGACTCTCCCCCAAATAAATGTGTTGATAGCCAAACACCTCCGCCGGCTACTACGGTAGTCAATGTACCGATAATTGTTTTCTTTAAACCTGATAGAGTTCCTTCTGCTTCAGGTGCATTTGTTTCTTCTGACATAGATTATTCTTTTTTAATTACTTTTTTCGTCACAACCTTATTGTTATCTAATGTTAAACTAACAAAATAAACACCTTCACTTACCTGACCTAAATCAGAATTATATAAAAAATCTCCTGCTGGAAATTTACCTTCAGTGATCTTTACAAAAGTTCTTCCGTATTGATCAAATATAGATAAATTTACATTTGAAGTTTTAGTTACTCTAAATTGAATTTCGATAGGACCTAATGTTGGATTAGGACTAACTACCATTGTATTATCATCTAACCTAACTCCATTGTGAGATACTTTCATTACTTGAATCACTCCATTGGTAGGAGTAATAGAAAGATCTCTTGAAGCCATATCTCCTGCGAATTTATTTGTTGTCCATAATGGAGATCCTCCCCATTGTGCTTGAGGCTGAAGAGCTACAAATTGCAATGTTATAATTTCATCCCCATTGTATAATGGATATTGTACATTTGAGTTATCATACCCACCCCAATCAATTTGATTATTGTTTGCATTGATATACGTTAACCATTTTGACGCTGAAGAGGTAGCTTCAATTCCTAAAAAGTTTAATAAAGCTGGGTCATATCCTAATCCAAATTGTAAAGAAGCAACTCCTTGACCATTAGTTAAAACTTTAACAGGTATATTAACTAAACTTCCTTCTGCTACTGATAAATGAGGTACATTAACTTCTATTTGAGAAGTAGGAAAGTCATATCCAACTCTTTGATCTATTACATTATATATTTGAGACTCTGCTCCTGGAATATTAATTTCAATAGGAGTAATACGAGCCATTTGGAATCCTGTACCGTTTGCATCACCCGGAGCCGCTACGTAGAATGTTACTGTGTTTCCAGCACCTGGTAAGATGTTGAATACTAAATCAGTTACACCCGGAATTGTAGATTGTAAAGAAGATGTTGCACCGTTAATAGAAGCATATTCTGAAGCCGAGAAGAATTTAACATCTTTAACCGAGTTTGGCCAAGAAGTAAATCTTCCTGATACTCTTCCGAATACCCCATAAACATCGGATACAGTAATGTTATTATCACCATTTACGTCAGCAGTATAAAAATCAAATCCTGTAGGTGTATCTTGACCTAACACGAATCTGTTGATTTTTTGTGAATCAGACACAGAGATAATATTTCCTGTCGCCAATGACGACCCATTAACTCTAATTCTAACATCCCAACTTGTGATATCTATTGGTAAGTTTGTAAATGTAAAGTTACCGGCAAC
>Ga0209107_10001734_pt1 | contig 12194 bp, 7 predicted proteins | sample LakErihyJuly2011_2_FD_187460 | JGI IMG/M metagenome (GOLD analysis project Ga0209107, IMG submission 187460) | Freshwater microbial communities from dead zone in Lake Erie, Canada - CCB hypolimnion July 2011 (SPAdes) (version 2) | ecosystem: Environmental > Aquatic > Freshwater > Lentic >... | reverse complement strand
CTGTTGTTTCAGGAAAATTAAATATATATTCATCACAATTTGTTACTAATAATCCATATCTTACAATTTCAACTGGAACAGGCACTGTTTTAGATGACTTAGGCATTGACACCGGAACTTATTATCAACCACAAGTAGAGTTTGGTACTTCAGCAGAAATGCCATTATGGACAAGTAGTCAACAATATCCACATCCAACAGGTTCAGTTTGGATTAAAGTTGGTGCAAACGGGTTAGGATTAAATCCAGTAATTTCAAAATACAATGCTGTGACTGCTGCATGGACAGCACAAACGGTTAATTTAGCTAGGAACGATTGGTCGATTGATTCTAGCTTAGATTCAACAGGTGGACAAGCTATTCCTGCAGGAACTATATGCGGACAATATGCCACAAATGTTAATTTGCAAGGAATTCCTAATACTGATGTTTCACCTATTTATATTTACAATAAGGTAGCCAATGGTCCTACAATTTGCACAGGTTCTGAAACCGACTTTTCTATTAATTTAAATTATAGTTTGGGTTCAGCTATATTATATGTACAAACAAGTATTCCAAATAGCAGTACTTTGTCATCTGTGTATCAAGTTACTATTCCTGATAGTTGCACTCCTACACAATTTGTTACAGCGTGGTCAGCACAAAGTATAGAATACACTACAGCAGAAGTTGATAGTGATGGAGCTGTTGTATTAACTCATACCGAAGGTGGACAGATTATTTTATATGATTTTATTCAAACCGTTGGTGCAAATAAAGGTAAAAGTGCCGGCATTATATCACAAGCAGGATTTATTTCCAATACAACTAGTTTTGTTAGAACTGGTCCTTATGCGTCACAAACATATACTGGGATAGCTGCAACAGGAGGAGCCGGATCAAATTGCACGATTCAAGTTTCTACTGCTACTGCTGGACATTATCTATTGACAACCACCGGCGTTACTGCTGGTGGTACAGGTTATGCAGTTGGTAATACTTTAACCGTAAGCGGAGCATTGTTAGGTGGAGCAACTACTACAAATGATTTAATAGTTAAAGTTGCATCTGTAGGTGGTAGTGGCGATGTTACTGCTGTTACTTATGTTTCCGGCTCTTCGGCTGATACTTATTCTGCACAAATTACTAATTGGGGTTTCTTAACATATACCATTAACGAGATAGCACCAGTAGCAAATCCTGCAAACGGAACGCCATGGTATTATAGCGTTGTTGATGAAGTTGATATAATGGTTCAAGCTAATGGTCAATGGAATGGTTACAAAAACATAAACTACGATACTAATGGTTTCCCTTCATTTACTGGCGTAAATGCAACAGATCCAGATGGTCCTATAATTAGTGCTACTGAACCAACTACTCAAAGTGATGGTACAACTGCACTAGAGTACGGTGATTTGTGGATTGATACAAGTGATTTAGAAAATTATCCAGTTATTAGTCGTTGGCAGTTTGATTCAGCTAGTTCATCAGATATGTGGGTATTGATTGATAATAGCAATCAAACAAGTTCAACTGGTGTATTGTTTGCTGATGCACGATGGGCAACAAATGGTGTTACAGATATAGTTGATGATCCTATCCCAACTATCGTAAGTTTGTTAACAAGTGATTACTTAGATTTAGATGCTCCTGATCCTGCACTATATCCTACAGGTATGTTGTTATTCAACACACGCCGTTCAGGATACAATGTTAAAGAGTATCAATTAAACTATTTTACTAGTGCAAAATATCCAGACGATACATTACCAACCGAGACTGCAACATGGTTAAGTGTAAGTGGTTTACAAGCAAATGGCAGTCCATATATGGGTCGTAAAGCACAGCGTCAAATGGTTGTAAAAGCATTGCGTTCAGCAATTGATACTAACACTGATTTGCGTGATCAAGATAACTTCTTTAACTTGATGGCTACACCTAACTATCCTGAATTACAACCTAACATGGTTGTATTGAATGCAGATCGTGGTGAAACAGCATACATCTTAGGCGATACTCCAATGAGACTGCCAGCTGATGCAACTGCAATTCAAGCATGGGCAACTAATGCAGCAGGTGCTACAAGCACAGGTGAAGAAGGTTGTGTAACACGTAATACTTATTTAGGTCTGTTCTATCCAAGTGGATTAACTTCAGATTTATCAGGTAATATCGTTGCAGTTCCTGCAAGTCATATGATGTTGCGTACATTCTTACGCAATGACACAATTGCTTATCCTTGGTTAGCAGCAGCAGGTACACGTAGAGGTAACATTGACAATGCAACAAACATTGGATATTTAGATAGCACTACAGGTGAATTTGTAACTATTAAAACACGTTTGGGAATTCGTGATGTGTTGTATCTTAACTTTATTAATCCATTGGTATTCTTTACTGGTGTTGGATTGTTAAACTATGGTAATAAGACAAGTTTTGATAGTTCTAGTGCATTAGATAGAACCAATGTTGCTAGATTGATTGCTTTTATTCGTAGACAATTAGAGTTAGCGTCAAGACCGTTTGTATTTGAACCAAATGATGCGTTAACTCGCAATCAGATTCAAGCAGTAATACAAACATTGATGGTTGATTTAGTTGCAAAACGCGGTATATATGATTATCTTGTAATTTGTGACGGGTCAAACAATACTCCTGCAAGAATAGATAGAAATGAGTTGTGGGTCGATGTTGCAATCGAACCAGTTAAGGCAGCTGAATTTATCTACATCCCAGTTAGAGTATTAAACACAGGTGAGATAAAATCATTATAAGATGACCCCGAAAGGGGTTATCTTTAATTTAAGATAAATAAGATTAACAGGAGATACATAAAATGGCAACAGCCTCACAATCATTGTTCAACATGACAGTAGCATCTGATAATGCCGGCGGCAATCAGGGCTTATTAATGCCTAAATTACAATTTAGGTTTAGAGTAAACTTTTTAAATTTTGGTACCGGAGCAGATACCGTAAGTTTAACTAAGCAAGTTATTGACTGTGCTAGACCACAAGTACAATTCCAAGAAATAACATTACCAGTGTACAACTCAACATTGTATCTAGCAGGTAAAGCAACATGGCAAACACTTGCTATAAACATTCGTGATGATGCTTCCGGTACAGTATCTGCATTAGTAGGGCAACAATTACAGAAGCAAATGGACTTTGTTGAACAAGCAAGTGCAGCTAGTGGTCAAGATTATAAGTTTCAAACTAATATTGAAGTACTAGACGGTGGCAATGGAACTGCAGGTCCTGTTGTTTTAGAAACTTGGGAACTATATGGTTGCTTCTTGCAAACAGCAAACTATAACACATTAAACTATGCGACAAATGAAGCAGTAACTATTGCACTAACATTACGCTTTGATAATGCAATTCAATCTGCTGGCGGTAGTCTAGTAGGTGTAGGCGAAAGCATTAGCAGAACTGTTGGAGATATTGCTACCGGTATTGGCGCTGGTCTATAATATTTTAATTGGCTACTAAGCATGGCTGATACTTGGGATACCGGCAGTTTACCTAATAATATACAGCGTGTTTTGCCAAACCGTCCGGGACAAACTACATCTGGTGTAAGTACAACCTTGCGTGATTACACTCACGCAAGTAAAATATTCAGAGACAATGGTAATTATCAAAACACTCCCAAATTTAAATACCTATTTCATGTTTACTTTAAAATAAACCCTGAAGCATTTCCAGGTGCAGTCGATAATGACTATGGGATATTAGTTAAAACAGTTAAACTTCCTAGTTTCAACATTGAAACTGCAACAATGAATCAGTACAATCGTAAAAGAATTGTACAAACAAAAATCAAATACGATCCAATAGATATTTCATTTCACGATGACAACGGTTCAGGTTTGGGTACACCTAATTTAGGCGGCACAATAAGAGCATTGTGGAAAGCATATTATAATTACTATTACTTTGATGGCACTACGCCTGAAGTAGTATTTTCTGGTAATAGAGGTTCCGGCGCTACCCCAGTACAAGGCGGCGGCGGTACAACAATAATTCCCACCGAAGCTAGATACAACGATAGGACTCAGTATCAACCTTCTATAACAGGCAACAATGATTGGGGTTACATAGGCGAGAACAATAATACCAACGGCGTTAAAATACCCTTCTTTAAAAATATCACTATCTTTGGATTTAACCGTCATCTTTTTTCTGCGTATACATTGATAAACCCTATCATAACAAGATTTACACATGATACATATGACTATGCTCAAGGAACAGGTATCATGGAAAATCAAATGTCTATTGATTACGAGACCGTAGTTTATAACGAAGGTGCAATGGATGGTGAAGATCCTAGTAATATAGTTACTGGATTTGGCAATGGAACAAACTATGATAGACGAAAAAGCACAATAACACCAAACGGTGCAAATTCAGTTGCTCCTGGACCTCAAGGATTAGTACAAACCAATGGCGGCGCAGTTACTAGTAGTACAGGAGCAATAGTAGGTGGAAAACCTGGAAAAAGTTTAATAACTCAAAGTGCTGCATATGATTTCTTGAAAAATACTAAACCATTAAATGTAGCACCTTCAGAAACAGTCGCTGGATTATCAGCTGGTGCAGAACAACCTAACACTAGAAATCTTATACATAATTTTCCAAGTGCAGGTCAAGTCACTGCCCTATTAGGTAAAGCTGGAGTGCCTCCATTGGCACAATTAGGAGCACAACAATTAGGAGCAAACCCAGCTGGGTATCAAGTTCCTAGCTATGCTCAACAACAATACGGTAGAAATAGAAATCAAACTATTGATTGATAAATAAAGTATGGCAACTGTAATAGACAATCGTAAATCTAACTCTATAGATAAAACAATCAGAATTTTTGATTCGTTTTATTCTTTCAACCTCATCGTTAATCCTAGTGAGTACGATATTGTACATTCATACTTTACTTCTATTTGTGAATCTATAGATATAGCTGATAATTTTACTGTTATATTATTCAGAATTTCACAACAAACTCAAATACCAGTACTTGATTTATTAAACCAACTCAAAGGTAAACAAAAGATGGAAATAAATCAAATACTTGCATACTATCTTAACAGTTTTAAAAACAAAACTACATTATATGGTACTAGTGTTATACCAAGACCAAATCAATCAGTAGCACGAAACATTGTGCAATAAGTATGGCAAATTGGGCACAAGGTATATTTACTCCTAAAAACCCACAAAAGTATGTAGGTAAGCATAAACCTAAATATCGTTCAGGGTGGGAACTAACATTCATGACCTTCTGTGATACTAACAAAAATGTAACACACTGGGCAAGTGAATCAATGGCCATTCCTTATCGTAGCCCACTAGATGGAAAAATTCATAACTATATACCAGACTTCTTTGTAGTTTATCAAAACAAGTATGGTAAACAACTAGCCGAAGTAGTAGAGATAAAACCTAAAAAACAAAGTTTAATTGAAAGCAGGGTAGCTAGTGCAAGAGACAGGGCTGTAGTAGCAGTCAATCATGCTAAATGGCAATCAGCAATGGCATATTGCAAAATGCAAGGTTTTACATTTAGAGTAATCACAGAGGATGACCTTTTTAGAAACGGGTCACGAAAGTAACTAAATACTTTTATGACCAAACGACTAGAAGAACTCTTTGAACTCGACCAAGACGATATAGACAGCTTGGCGAAACCAACCCCAGATAATGCACAGGAAATCACCACTGAAGCATTAGATAGTCTATCAAAAATAGAACAAGCATTACCCCAAGTGCGTGGATTAGAAGCCGCTGATGACGAGATGGATAGTCTTGCTACACTAGCACAAGATAGCTATAAAGACTTGATGGATCTTGGCATGCAAGTTGACAGTAGATATGCTAGCGAAATATTCAATGTTGCTGGGACTATGCTTGGTCATGCAATCACAGCAAAAACTGCTAAACTAAATAAGAAGTTGAAGATGATTGATTTGCAACTAAAGAAAGCACAATTAGATCAAAAAGAAGCAAGTAGAGAAAAAGAAATAGAAGCTACCCCAGTAGGCGAAGGCCGAGAACTTGACAGAAACGAGTTGCTTAAAATGTTGGCTGCAAAATCCACTTAAAAAGATAAATAAGATATACAGGAATAAAACATGCGAAGCCTTAAACAATACATCATGGAAAGTGTACATACTTACAACTACACTATCAAAATTGCCGGCACCATTGATAAGAACTTTATAGATATGTTTAAATACAATCTAAACAAGTTTGACCCAGTGGAAATCAGTGAGCCAAAGAGTACTCCAATACAGAAATCACCATATGGTTTCCCTAATCTAGAGAACGAGAGTGTGACTATCATCAAAGTTGAATTTAGATATCCAGCTACAGAACCAATGATACAACAGATTGCTCAACTATGTGGTTACAATGTGAATATGGTTCGTATGATAAGTACTAAATTTGATGATAGTATTGATAGTGAACAGGCAGGGTATCAAAATGAGATGAGTCATAGCCCATTATTAGATCATACTGAATTAGAAGAACAACCAGATGCTAAAGAAGCAAGCAAAGCATACGGAGATTCATATTTAACTTCAATCAAAGATCAAGCTAAAGATTCTAAGATTGATATTCCATATGCAGGAACAAGAACAAAAGATTCGTTTGACCCGTTCAAACCATATTTAGATGATAAGAAGTTGGGAGATAAAAGTCCAATGAGTACTATCAAGATGCCACCAAAGCCAAAGACTGGCGCAGCATATAACCGTTAAGGAAAAGAAAATGGATATCAGAGATATATTAAAATCATTCGACCAGTTATCAGAGGGCGACTCAACTGTTCATAAAGCAGGACCAGGTGGATATGGAAATAGACACGGTTCAGAAGATGTTACAGACCAATATGGCAAGCCAATTGGTCGTGCAAGCCTATCTAAGATGAGTGATGCTCCTGCTGTAAAGCGTGGCAAAGGTCGCCCACCAAAGAATGCTGATGCATCAGGTGAAGTTAAATCATATGACAGTTCAGCATTAAGCAAAGCTATGGGCATGGGTAAAGCACCTAAACCAAGTGGCAAGCCTAGCGTCAAGCATAGTCTTAAAGAATACTTTGACCAAATGGATGAAGCATTGCAGGAAGCAGCATTAGCAGTACAGCCAATGCCAGCTACACCACAACAAAAGCAACAACAACAGATGGCAACAAAGCCTTCTTTTATGATTAAAGATCCTGCTAATCCTAATATGCCAGCAATCACTACTCAAGATCCGGCGGTAGTACAAGCAGCCAAGAGTGGTACTATGTCAATGCAGAAGCCAGGGGCAGCTCCTACTACACCGGGTGCTACACCTGCAACAGGTGCAGGTTCACAAGTTGCACCAATGAAAGAAACAGGCGATAATTGGATCAAAGATGCTACAAAAAATAAAGGTGCATTCACTGCAAAAGCAAAATCACATGGCATGACTCCTGCTCAGTTTAGAGCAAAAGTATTAGCACACAAAGAAGATTATCCTGCTAAGACAGAAAAGCAAGCACAACTTGCTAAGACATTAAGCAAGATGCATGAAGCAGATTCTCCGCAATATTTTGCACAATCAAGTCCACTAAGCACTACTAATCGTGATGTATTAGAAGGCAAAAAAGGTGTTAATCCTTTCGCTAAGAAAGAAGAAACTGACAAAAAGAAATGCCCACCAATGTCACATGTTAAAAAAATGTGTCAAGATGGTAAATCAGTAGCAGAAATTTGCAAAATGCATCCTGATTGCAACCAGAAGGAATTGAAACAGATGGTAGCTGATTGCAAAAAGAAATTATCAGAAGGTGTGGCGGAAGGCGTATCAAACATTAAAAGAAAGATAATTAAGTTGTACAATCAAGGTCTTTCAGATGATGAAATTGCAGAACAACTAGGCATTGATAGCTATGATGTTAAGAGTGTACTTGATGATTACGAATGGGTGGCTGATACAACAGGCAAGGAGATTCGGAAGACCACCCGCGAAAGCGCAATGCCAATGAAAAAAGTTAATGGCAAGAGTGTTCCTGCGTTTGCAGCAGATGGCAAAGGTAAAAACGATTTGACAAAGAAAGGTGCAGCACCTAAGAAAGGTGTAAATCCTTTTGCTAAGAAAACTGAGAAAAAGAAAGTGAAAGAAGGTATGGAACATCATTTACAAGCAGCAAGACTTGAAGGCAAAAGCCATGCATTAAGAAAAATGCCATATAACTGCACACACGATAACATGGAAGAAGCACGATGCTACCATGATGGCTTTAAAGAAGGTCTAGATGAGTGTTATGGGCAAATGCCAATACTAGGTCGTACAAGAGTTGGTGAAGTAGACGAGGCTTATGTGGCTAGTCCATCTAATCAATATGATCATTATGGTGATGAGGCTTCTCCAGAAGAACACAAAGCATACCAAGATGAAATCAATTTGTATAAGACTCCGGGTGCTCATCCTGCGCTAGCATCAATAGGCATGGGCCGCGCTCAAGATATGAATAGTCGTTTAATTCAAACATTACAAAAAAGAGGAAAGCCTGTTCAACAAGCATTTGGTGAAAACGAAGTAGGCACAATGGCTAGTTATGGTGCAGATGAATTGGGTGAAATGGATAAGACTTCTTACATGAAGCAACAAGCAATTAAGACCCCCGGAAATACTTTCAAAGCGTTTGGTCAGACAATGAGTGATAAAAATGTGATAGATGAATTTGCTTTTGAAGCATTAGACAAACAATTAAATGCTATACTTGAAGGTAAAGAAGTATCAGAAGGCATGACTGTTTCAATCAGTAAAGGTCAACAAGGATCTCCTGATTCAGTAAGTGTATCAGCACAAGATGGTGAAGCTGACCAATTGTTATCTATCATCAAATCAGCAGGCATGGGCTTGTTTGGTGGTGATGAACAAAATGGATATGGGGCACCACAAGGCTCAACAGCGGCACCCGGTGGAATTGAAGTAGTTGATGACCATGACGGTATGATGGCATTGATGAAGAAACTATCCGGTGGCGGTGAGATGCAAGGTGGCGGTGACTACGAGGATGAAGAAGGTTCTAGTGAAGAAGGTCACATGCACAGTGAAGAAACTTGCAATGAATGCGGTGGCATGATGGAAGCTGGTCATTCATGTGGATCAAAAGAAATGGTTGATGAAGTAGAATCAGAAGATCAAATGGCTTACGAAGTAGCCGAAACAAATGCTCCAGATTCTGGTGCTGATAATACTAATGCTGATGTTGCTGGTAATGCCGCAGCTAATAGTGCATTAGCAACAGCAGATGCAGGAGAAGATGAAGAAGAAGGTCAAGTATATTCACAGCCAATGTCTGAAGATGGTGATGATGATGCTGAAGCGAATACTGAAGTAGATGATGCTGAGAATATAGAAGAAGGTGATCATAAAGATGACAATTGCAAAAAATGCGATTGCAGTCCTTGTAAATGTGAAACAGTAGCAGAATCTTTTGCTAATCTTTACAAGAAATTAGCATTCTTATCAGAAGAATCAACTGAAAAAGAAGATGAAAAGGCTGAGAAGGCAGGTAAAAAAGTTGCTAAAGATATAGAGTATGATGACAAGAAAGACAAGAAAAAAATAGATGAATGGGCTAATGAAGCTGGTAAAAACGGCACGGATGCAGCATTTGAAGCAGACATTGACTACATGACTAAAATCATCAGCGGTGGATTGAATAAACAAAAATCTACTGGTCAAACGACTATACCAGTTACCAATGGGCAAAAGAGTCGCATGGGTGTTGATGGATTAGGTAGCCCAATGAAAGAGTCTACTGATTTGTTAAAAGACTATTTAAAGTTAAGCGGTCTATAACAAAACCGTACTTAAAATACCCGGCAATGGTCGGGTATTTTTTTGGTTCACTGTTTCTCAAATAACGATAAATACATTATAAATAGGTAACATTCACATGGCTCAACAAAATATAGACTTTGGAACATTTCCAGATGATCCTTCAGCAGATGCAATACGCACAGCCTTCAATAAAGTACAGAACAACTTTGACCAACTTTTTGGTGCAAACGCAAATACTACTGTAACTTCTATTAACAGAACACCTGGTGCAGGTATCACAGTTAACTTCCCAACTGGAAATGTTGTTGTAACAGCTAATCTTGCATGTTTACAAGTTTCTACTAGTTCATTAAAAATGGGAAGAGGTGGTAATGCTGGAAGTAATGCATTAATTACACAGTCTATTCAAACATTGGTAATTGATATCAATCCTGATCAAGTATATTCTAATTACTTTGCTGATGTTAACAATGGTTTAGCAATTTTCAATGGCAACTTGTCTAGTAATTCAAATTATCAACCTAACATAACAAGTTTTGGAAATCTAACTGGATTAAATGTTTCAGGGAATGCAAATTTCATTGGACCAAATACATACATATCTAGTGTAAGTAATTTGCATATTCCTGGTGGCGGTGCAGGGTACGGTCTTGTTACCGACGGTGCTGGCAATTTATCATGGTCAGCAACTACAACTGGTAACGGTGTAGTAGGTGGTAATTCTACTGAGGTTCAATTTAATACTAGTGGATTGTTTACAGGTAATTTAGGATTTAATTTTACAAGTGCAAACGGATTATTACAAACACCTTTACTAACAGTTGCAGGTAATGCAATTTCTGCTAATTTTATTGGTAAACTAGCTAACGGTAATAGTAATATCTCTATTACAAATAATTCAAATATTACATTTACTGCTGTAAGCAATAGTACAATGGTCATCAGTGACACTGGTGCTAATATCACTGGCACTGCAAATGTTTCAGGTAATGCTAATGTTGGTAACATTGGAGCTGAAGAAGGCATATTCACTACTAGTGCTAACATCCCAATAATACAAAATGGTAATAGTAATGTTACTATAGGTGCTAATACAACTGTTTCTATATTTGTTGCTGGTAACACTACACCTACAATATCAGCTACATCAACTGGTGCAAACATTTCAGGTATAGCAAATGTTTCTAGTGATATTATTTCCGGTGGAAATATATCTACTACAGGTAGTGACGGAACAGTACAAGCAAACAATTTTAATATTACAGGAGCAGCTACAGGCAACGCTAATGTTTCAGCAGTAACCGGTAATTTAGGCATCCGTGCATTAGCTAGTACATACACAGATAATGTAGCATTAGCAAGTGCAACTATAACAAATGGGGCAATACATGCAATTGCTCAACCAACACTAACAGCAACTAATGCATCGGTAACATTTACAAATGCAACAACACTCTATATAGCAAATAGTCCAGCAAATTCAGGAACTACATTAATTACTAATCCATATTCATTGTACATTGCAAATGGTAGTACTTATTTTGGAGGTGCTAATAATTTCATTCTAGGCAATTTGACAGTTCAAGGTAATGCAACATATTATAATGTAGATTCATTTATCGTTGAAGATCCAATTATATCATTAGGCGGCGGCGCTAATGGAAATGCATTAGTATCTAATGACGGAAAAGATAGAGGTACTGCATTACAATATTATACAACAGCACCAGTTACCGCATTCATGGGATGGGATAATGGCAATAGTGAATTTGCGTTTGGTAGTAATGTAAGTATTGCTAGTGAGGTAGTGACATTTACTAATTTAGGTAATGTTCGTGGATTAACTTGGTTAGGTAATGTAAACGGAACTTATGCTAATTTTACTGGTAACATTTACACTACTGGTAATGCTAATTTAGGTAATACCGCAGTTGCTAATTTCTTTACTGGTACATTAACAACAGCAGCACAACCAAACATCACTGGTGTTGGTACATTAACAAGTTTAGCAGTAACAGGTAATATTAGTGCAGGTAACGTAAGTGCAACAACATTTACAGGTGCATTGTCAGGTGCAGCAACTAGTGCTACTACTGCCGCTAGTGCAACTACAGCAGGCACTGTAACAACAGCAGCACAACCAAATATTACTTCAGTTGGTACATTAACAAGTTTAGCAGTAACCGGTAACATCAGTGCCGGTAATGTAAGTGCAACAACATTTACAGGTGCATTGTCAGGTGCAGCAACCAGTGCAACCAGTGCTACTACAGCAGGTACAGTAACAACTGCTGCTCAAGGTAACATTACTAGCGTTGGCACATTAACAAGTCTTAATGTTTCTGGTAATATTAGTGCCGGTAATATATCTGCTACTAATCA
>Ga0209107_10001730_pt1 | contig 12206 bp, 13 predicted proteins | sample LakErihyJuly2011_2_FD_187460 | JGI IMG/M metagenome (GOLD analysis project Ga0209107, IMG submission 187460) | Freshwater microbial communities from dead zone in Lake Erie, Canada - CCB hypolimnion July 2011 (SPAdes) (version 2) | ecosystem: Environmental > Aquatic > Freshwater > Lentic >... | reverse complement strand
CTACAAAGCCAATCTGCGCAGCATCCGCACGCAAGACGAGCTGATGGGCAGCCTGCTCGACATCCGCGCCTGAGGGGGTGCCTGAGTGGGTGCCGGGGGTGCCTGGCCCCGATCTCGCCGGGGCGCGTCAGAATGCCGTGTCGTCTCCCGGCATTGCCTGTCCGTCTCTTGAGCGCACCCGCCCCATCCCACAGCCCTTCCCAGGGCCCTGACCGCACCGAGGTCGCGACAGTCGCGTCGCTGCCCGAGCGCCTCATCGCCCACCTCGACATGGACGCGTTTTACGCTTCCGTCGAGCTGCTGCGTTACCCGGATTTGCAAGGCCAGCCCGTGGTGATCGGAGGAGGGCGTCGCCATCCACCCCAGCCCCTGGATGAGGCGCAAGCCGATGGCCCGAGGCGCTATGCCCGCCTGCGCGACTACGCCGGTCGCGGCGTCATCACCACCGCCACCTACGCGGCCCGTGCCTTGGGCGTGCACTCCGGCATGGGCTTGATGAAGGCCGCGGCACTGGCGCCAGACGCCATCCTGCTGCCGGTGGATTTCGACGCGTACCGTCGCCACTCGCGCCTGTTCAAGGCTGCGGTGGCCGAGGTCGCGCCCGTCATCGAAGACCGCGGCATCGACGAAATCTACATCGACCTCAGCGATGTGCCTGGCGCGCGCGACACGGTCGGTGGCGACCCGCTGGGCGGCGTGCGCGCCATCGGCCAGCGCCTCAAACAGGCCGTGAAAGACGCCACCGGCTTGACCTGCTCGGTCGGCATCACGCCCAACAAGCTGCTGTCCAAGCTCAGCTCTGACCTGGACAAACCCGACGGCCTGACCCTGCTCATGCCCGCCGACATCCCCGCCCGCCTGTGGCCCCTGCCGGCGGCGCGCATCAACGGCATCGGCCCCAAGGCCAACGAACGCCTGGCCGCGCTGGGCATCCACACCATCGGCGAGCTGGCCGCGGCCCCGCTCGGGCAACTCCTGGAAGAGTTCGGCAGCAACCAGGGCCATTGGCTGCACGAGGCCGCGCATGGCCGCGACGACCGTCCGGTGGTGACCTGGCGCGAGCCCAAATCCATCAGCCGCGAAACCACCTTCGAGCGCGACCTCCACCCGCGCGACGACCGCGCCACGCTGGGCCCCATCTTCACCCGCCTGTGCGAGCAGCTCGCGGCCGACCTCGTGCGCAAGGGCTGCACGGGCCGCAGCATCGGCGTCAAGCTGCGCTACGACGACTTCCGCATCGTCACCCGCAGCATCACCGTGCCGCAACCCACGCGAGATGCCGCCGAGATCCGCCTGTGGGCCGGGCGTTGCCTGAAAACCGTGCCCCTGGACCGCCGCCTGCGCCTGATTGGCGTGAAAATGGCGTCGCTCGTTCTGGGCGATGGCCAAGCCACCGCATCGGCCGTGCACGCCGACGCCGCCCTGACGGCCCACGAGTCCCTGCCCTTGTTCGATTTCACCGAGTCCGCCTGATGCCCGCTGTGTCCTTCCAAGCTGTCGCAAGCTTTGCCCGCACCTGTGTGCTGCTGTCCGGGGCGTCGTGGCTGCTGTCCGGTTGCGCCATCGTCACCGTCGCAGATGCCGCCGTGAGCGTGGCCGCCACCGCCGTCAAGGTCACGGCCACGGTGGTGGAGACCACGGTCGATGTGGCCGCGGCTGGCGTCAAGGCAGCGACGAAGGACGACGCTCCGGCCGAGCCAACGCCCGCCGCCAAGTGACGGTGCGGGCGGCTTGCCCATGGCTGCCTGGGTGCATGCCCGCCTTGATGCGCCGATGACGCCCGCCACCACGCTCACCATCCTGCCCCTGGGCGCGACCGTGCCCGTGGCGCCGGGACAAAGCCTGCTGGAGGCCGCCTTGGCCGCGGGAGTGAGCCTGCCGCGCTCGTGCCGCAACGGCACCTGCCGCGCCTGCCGCTGCCAGATGCTGTCGGGCGCGGTGCGCTACCGCATCGACTGGCCTGGCCTCAGCCCCGACGAGCGCGAGGCCGGCGAGATCCTGCCCTGTGTGGCCCTGCCTAGCACCGATGTCGGCGAGACCGGCGAGGCCGTGAACATCGTCATCGAGGCGCCGCTGGCGCAGCGCTCGCCCCCGTCGCCATCCACCTGAAGCGCGGCTGGCGCAGGCCGTCGGTCACCACGTCCTCCGTGAACATCGCGAAGGGCCGCACCCACAGCGCGCCCTCGCCGTACAGCGGTCGGTACACCACCAAGGCCTCGTGCGTTTCGCTGTGCCGCGCCACGCCCAGCACCTCGTAGCGGCCGCCCTTGTGGTGCACGTACAGGCCCATCGGCAAAGCGGGCAGGGGGGCGAGGTCGGAGGCGTCTGAGGGGTGGGGCGCGGTGTTCATGCGGCCATTGTCCCTGACACAGTTGGCGAAGCCTTGCACGGCATGCGGCCTTCGCGCGCGCTGGCGGTGTCCCCGCTGGTTTGCCGGATGATGACCACATCGCACTGTCCCACCCGCGGCAAACCAAGGAACCCCGCATGATCGACCTGCACTACTGGACCACCCCCAACGGCCACAAGGTCACGATGTTCCTGGAAGAGGCCGAACTGCCTTACCGCATCGTGCCCGTCCACATCGGCCAAGGCGAGCAGTTCCAGCCCGACTTCCTGAAGATCGCACCGAACAACCGCATCCCGGCCATCGTCGACCACGCCCCGGCCGATGGCGGCGCCCCGCTGAGCCTGTTCGAGTCCGGCGCCATCCTGCTCTACCTGGCCGACAAGACCGCCCGCTTCATCCCCGCCGACCTGCGCGGCCGCAACGAGGCCCTGCAATGGCTGTTCTGGCAGATGGGTGGCCTGGGCCCCATGGCCGGCCAGAACCACCATTTCAGCCAGTACGCGCCCGAGAAGATCCCCTACGCCATCGAGCGCTACGTCAAGGAAACCGCGCGCCTCTACGCCGTGCTCAACAAGCAACTGGCCGATCGCGAGTTCATCGCCGGTGGCTACTCCATCGCCGACATGGCCTGCTACCCCTGGATCGTGCCGCACGAGCGCCAGCAGCAAAACCTCGCCGACTTCCCGCACCTGCAGCGCTGGTTCCAGGCCATCGCCGCCCGCCCGGCCACGCAGCGTGCTTACGCCCGCGCCGAGGAGGTCAACCCGGGCAACGCGCCTTCGGTCAACGCGCAGTCGCGCAGCGTGCTGTTCGGGCAGGACGCCAGCACGGTGCGGCGCTGACATCATCTTTCTTTACAGAGCGGGCGTCGGCGGACGGGGCGGTGGGGCCGTTGATTCATCAGGCAGCGACACACGCTGCTGACCTTGAACGAAGCAGAACCCCACGCTCTCACCTCATGACCTCCAAGAAGGAACGCACCATGAAGACCCGCCTGCTGACCGCCTCCCTGTTGCTGGCCCTGAGCGCCACCGCCACGGCCCCCGTTTGGGCCCAGGGCAGCACCTCTGCCACCCCGGCTGTGCCCGCAGCCCCGGCCTTGCAAGCCAAGCCCACGGCCCCGGCACCTGTGCCCGCCGCTTCCGCCGTGCGCCAGGACACCCGCGACATCCGCGCCGACAAGCGTGACCTCCACGCCGACCGCCACGAGCGCCGCACCGATGTCCGCGAGCGCCGCGAAGAGCGCCGCGAACGCCGCCGCGAGGCCCACGAGCACGGCCACCCGGCCGCTTCTGCCGCCAAGTGAGCTGGAAGCCGGCGCAGGCCACGGACGCGGCACAGGCACAATGACGGCCTTGCCGCACCCCAAGCCGCTCCTGCCGCCCCTGCCGCTGCCTCCATGCCCTGGTCCTCGCTGAACCGATCCTCCGGCCGCCTCCTCGACCGCCTGCGCCCCCACCGCCAGGCGGTCGTTTTGCTGGCCGATGCCGTGCTCATCCTGCTGGCCTGGCACCTCACTTACCTCTTCCGCATGGGGGTGGAACGCTGGTTGCACGAGCGCCCCACCTACGACTGGGCCGTGCTGCTGGGCGTCATCAGCGTCTACAGCGTGGTGTCCTGGGCCCTGGGCGTGCCGCGTGCCAGCTGGCGCTACATCAGCTTCCACGACATCAGCCGCCTGGGCTGGGTTTGCCTGGGCGCCGGCCTGGCCAGTGCCGTCACCGTGCTCATGGCCCAGCTCGTCGAGGTGCCGCGCGCCGTGCTCGCCCTGCACCCGCTGTTCACGCTGACCTTGCTGGCGATCGCGCGCATGGCCGTGCGCATGCGCAGCGAATCTTCCCGGGCGCGCCGGGCCGGGCGCTCGCCCACAGGCCAGCACGCGCTGGTGCTGGGCGCGGGTGCCGCGGCCAAGCTGCTGATCGCGGGCATCCAGCACCGCGGCTGGACCGTGGTCGGCCTGCTCGACGACGACACCCGCAAGCACGGCGCCACCATCTCCGGTGTGGCCGTGTGGGGCGGGCTGGACCTCCTGAGTCGCCCCGATGCCCTGGCCGACACCCTGGCCGACGTCACCCACCTCATCCTGGCCATGCCTTCGGCCACGCTCGACCAGCGCAAGCGTGCGCTCGACCTGGCCGCGGCCACCGGCCTGCCGGTCGTCACCGTGCCGACCGCCGACGAGCTGCGCGAAGGCCGCTCGCGCATCGACCGCGTGCGCGACATCGAACCCGAAGACGTGCTCGGCCGCCAGGCCGTCAAGCTCGACGAAAGCGCCGTCTCGGCCTTGATCAGTGGCCAGACGGTGTTCGTCACCGGCGCCGGTGGCTCGATCGGCTCGGAGCTGTGCCGCCAGATCGCCCGCTTCGGCCCCAGCCGCCTCGTGCTGTTCGAGCTCAGCGAATTCGCGCTCTACCAGGTCGAACAGGACCTGAGCGAGCACTTCCCCCACCTGCCCCTGGTGCGCCTGGTGGGCGACGTCAAGGACCTCGGCGCCCTGCGCCGTGCCATGGCCCAGCACCGCCCCGATCTCGTCTTCCACGCCGCCGCCTACAAGCACGTGCCGCTGATGGAAGACGACAACGCCTGGGTCGCGCTGCGCAACAACACTTTGGGCACCTACCTGACGGCGCAGGCCGCGGCCGAGCATGGCGTCCAACGCTTCGTGCTCATCTCCACCGACAAGGCCGTCAACCCGACCAACGTCATGGGCGCCACCAAGCGCGCCGCCGAAATGGTCGTCTCGCACTGGGCGGCGCAGGTGCCATCCACCCGCTTCATGGCCGTGCGCTTCGGCAACGTGCTGGGGTCGAGCGGCAGCGTCATCCCCAAGTTCAAGGAGCAGATCGCCAAGGGCGGGCCGGTCACCGTCACCCACCCCGAGATCACCCGCTACTTCATGACCATCCCCGAAGCCGCCCAGCTGGTGCTGCAGGCCGCCGCGCTGGCCGACTCGGGCCAGGTCTTCGTGATGGACATGGGTCAGTCGGTGAAGATCGCCGACCTGGCGCGCGAACTGATCCGCCTGAGTGGCCACACCGAGGCCGAGATCCCCATCGTCTTCAGCGGTTTGCGCCCCGGCGAGAAGCTTTACGAAGAATTGCTCGCTGACGCCGACACCACTTTGCCGACGCCGCACCCGCGCCTGCGCCTGGCCCAACTGCGTGGCGAGTTGCCCGACGACTGGATCGCGCGCATGCGTGCCCTGGCCGAGGACGAAGCCGCCTGCACGCCCGCCACGCTGCGCGCGCGCCTGCACGGGCTGGTGCCGGAATATGCGCCGCGGTGAGCACGCCGCTGCGGCAGCGCGACGTCTGTTTCGCGCGACTGCGGCGACACAAGCGCGCTTCAATCCACACATCTGCGGGCAAGTTCTGCCCTTATTGCCCAGTGAGGGCACTTGCCGCGCCCTATACTGACCGCACACCACGAGAAACTGGGCCTGCTGCGCATCCCGCGCCTGCGCCCCGGGTCGAAAACGGGCTGATATTGCCATGACCTCCAAATTGAAAATTGCTGGCTGGGTTGCGCTGGGTGCGCTGGCCGGTGGCCTGACCACCCTGCAATTCGGCGCCACCGCGCGCAATGCCGTGGCCCCGCTGCCACTGGAAGAAATGCAGCAGCTCGCTGCGGTCTTCGGCATGATCAAGACTGATTACGTTGAGCCGGTCGATGAAAAGAAACTCTTCAGCGACGCCATCGGCGGCATGGTCGCGGGCCTCGACCCCCATTCCGTGTATTTCGACAAAACCACCTTCAAGGAATTCCGCGAAGGCACCACCGGCAAATTCGTCGGCGTGGGCATCGAAATCGGCATGGAAGACGGCCTCGTCAAAGTGGTGTCGCCCATCGAAGGCTCGCCCGCCTTCCGCGCTGGCCTGAAAACCGGCGACCTGATCACCAAGATCGACGACACCTTCGTCAAGGGCCTGACCATGGACCAGGCCGTCAAGCGCATGCGCGGCGAGCCCAACACCAAGGTCGTCCTCACCATCTTCCGCAAGCTCGAAAACCGCAGCTTCCCCGTGACCATCGTGCGCGAGGAAATCCGCGTGCAAAGCGTGCGCGCCAAGATGATCGAGCCGGGCTACGGCTGGGTCCGCATCAGCCAGTTTCAGGACCGCACCGTCGAAGACTTCGTCGCCAAGGTCGAGAAGCTCTACAAGGACGACCCCAAGCTCAAGGGCCTGGTGCTCGACCTGCGCAACGACCCGGGTGGCCTGCTCGAAGGCGCCATCGCCGTGTCGGCCGCCTTCCTGCCCAAGGACGTGACCGTGGTGTCCACCAACGGACAGCTCGCCGAGTCCAAGCAGGTCTTCAAGGCCCGCGCCGAAGATTACTCGCGCCGCTTTGGCACCGACCCGCTGGCCCGCCTGCCGGCCGCGCTCAAGAACGTGCCGGTCGTCGTGCTGGTCAACGAGGGCTCGGCTTCGGCCTCGGAAATCGTTTCCGGTGCCCTGCAGGACCACAAGCGCGCCGTCATCATGGGTGGCCAGACCTTCGGCAAGGGCTCGGTGCAGACCGTGCGCCAGCTCACCGCCGACACGGCCCTGAAGATCACCACGGCGCGCTACTACACCCCGAACGGCCGCTCCATCCAGGCCAAGGGCATCGTCCCTGACGTGATGGTGGACGAGTCCGAAGAGGGCAACCTGTTCGCGGCGCTGCGCCTGCGCGAGGCCGACCTGGAAAAACACATCGCCAGCGGTCAGGGCAAGGAAGAGAAAGACGCCGCCCGCGAGAAGGCCCGCGAAGAAGCCGTCAAGAAGCTGGAAGAGGCCAATGCCGGCAAGAAGAACGAGGCGCCCAAGCCCCTGCCCGAGTTCGGCAGCGCCGAGGACTTCCCGCTGCGCCAGGCCCTCAACAAGCTGCAGGGCAAGACGGTGCTGGTCTCCAAGACCATGACCGAGCGCAAGGCCGAAGGCAAGTCCGACGAGCCCAAGGCGCCTTGATTCCCTCGCGCTGATCTGGCTGACACGGCGTGGACGACGCCCAGCAACTGCGCTACAGCCGGCACCTGCTGCTGGACGACTGGCCCGAGGCCGCCCAGGAGCGGCTGCTGGCCGCACACGCCGTGGTCATCGGCGCTGGCGGCCTGGGTGCCCCGGCCTTGCTCTACCTGGCGTCGGCCGGGGTCGGGCGCATCACCGTGATCGACCCGGACACGGTCGAGCTCTCCAACCTGCAGCGCCAGATCGCGCACAGCACCGAACGCATCGGCCAGCCCAAGGTCGATTCGGCCCGCACCGCGATGGCCGAGATCAACCCCGAGGTGCAGGTGCAGGCCCTGGCCCAGGCGGCCGACGAGGCTTTGCTGGCCGACTTGCTGCCCCAGGCCGACGTGGTGCTGGACTGCACCGACACCTTCGCCACCCGCCAGCTCGTCAATCGCCTGGCCTGGCGCGCGGGCGTGCCGCTGGTTTCGGCCTCGGCCTTGCGCTGGGACGGCCAGATCAGCGTGTTCGACCCGCGCCGCGCCGACAGCCCTTGCTACGCCTGCCTGTTCCCGCCCGACGCGCCGCCCGAAGAAACCCGCTGCGCCTTGCTGGGCGTGTTCGCGCCCGTGGTCGGGCTGATGGGCGTGATGCAGGCCGGCGAAGCACTCAAGCTGCTGGCCGGGCAGGGCGATGCGCTTGCCGCCGACACCGGCACCCTGGCTGGGCACACCAGCCTGGCGGGTCAGTTGCTCATGCTGGATGGCCGGGACTGGTCGTGGGCGCGGCTGCGCGTCAAGCGCGACCCGGCCTGCCCGGTGTGCGGCGCGGCGACCTGCGCCGAGGGCTCGCCCTGAGTGGGCGTCATTTCACGGCGGCATCCCTCCCACCGTCCGCATTCCTGCCTTTATTCCCGGTGTGTGGCGCCAAGCGCTCGCCCCATACTGGTGCCACGACTTCAGAACCGCTGAGCCATGAACAACCCCAAAGAGCTGCTGGAACGCAACTTCCCGACCGCCGTCCAGGACGCCCGCCACGCTGGCAAGACCAGCCTGTACAACGGCCCTGACAGCAGCTACCAGCTCGCCTTCACCGACACCGATTTCCTGCTCAACCCCGACCTGCGCCCGGTGCGCATGCAGCTGGAGTTGCTCAAGCCCGAGATGGTCCAGCGCGAGGAAGGCATCGAGTCCACCATCGTGGTGTTCGGCAGCGCCCGCATCCAGCCTGCCGATGTGGCCCATGCCCACCTGGACGAGGCCGAGGCCTTGCCGCCGGGCAGCGCGCGCGAGCAGGCCATCCGCGCAGCCAAGCGCCATGTCGAGATGTCGCGCTATTACGAAGAGGCGCGGCGCTTTGCCAGCCTGGTCACCGAGCACTCCGCTCAGCTGGACAACCCCATCTACGTGGTCACCGGCGGTGGCCCGGGCGTGATGGAGGCGGGCAACCGCGGCGCGCACGAGGTCGGTGGCAAGAGCCTGGGCCTCAACATCGTGCTGCCCCACGAGCAAGAGCCCAACCCCTACATCACGCCGCGACTGTGCTTCCAGTTCCACTACTTCGCGCTGCGCAAGATGCACTTCCTGATGCGTTCGGTGGCGCTGGTGTGCTTCCCTGGCGGCTTCGGCACGCTCGATGAGCTTTTCGAGACGCTCACCCTCATCCAGACCGGCAAGTGCCGCAAGCGCCCCGTGCTGCTGTTCGGCCGCGCCTTCTGGACCAAGCTCATCAACTTCGAGCACCTGGTGGAGACCGGCATGATCAGCCCGGAGGATGTCCACCTCTTCCGCTACGTCGAAACCGCCGACGAAGCTTGGGAAACCCTGCGCGAGGTCTATCGCCTGGGCCAGCCCGAAGCCGACACGGCCTGCGGTTGGTGAAGCGGACGGGGCCATGAGCAGCGCCGGCAAGACCGCCCTCATCCTCACCGGCGGTGGTGCGCGTGCGGCCTACCAGGTGGGCGTGTTGCAAGCCTTGCAGCTCATCCGGCGCGACGCGGGCGAAAAGCTCCGCGGCAGCCCTTTCCGCATCATCTGCGGCACCTCGGCCGGCGCCATCAACGGCATGGCCCTGGCCAGCCGCGCCGACCACTACGACCTGGCCCTGCGCGCCATGATCGAGGTCTGGCGGGACTTCCGCACCGAGCAGGTGTACCGCTCCGACTCCTTCGGCGTCATCCGCAGCGGGGCCCAATGGCTCACGCTGTTCTCGCTGGGCTGGGCCCTGGCCCGCTGGCGCCGCGCCCGCCCGCGCTCCCTGCTTGACAACGAGCCCCTGCGCGAACTGCTGCCCCACCTGTTCAGCATCGACCGCATCCCCGAGATGATGGCCAAGGGGCACCTGGACGCCGTCGCCGTCACGGCATCGAGCTACACCACCGGCGAGCACGTCACCTTCTACGACAGCGCCGAGCCCATCGAGCCCTGGTCGCGTTCGCAACGCATCAGCGTGCGCGACGGCCTGAGCTTGGACCACCTCATGGCGTCCTCGGCCATCCCTTTCGTCTTCCCCTCGGTCAAGCTGGGCGTCAACGACGGGGCGCACTACTGCGGCGACGGCGCGATGCGCCAAGCCGCGCCCATGTCGCCGGCCATCCACCTGGGCGCCGACCGCATCCTCGTGGTCGGGGCAGGGCGCCTGCACGAGCCCCAGGCCCCGCGCCAGACGGCGGCCGAGTACCCCAACCTGGCGCAGATCGCCGGCCACGCCATGTCCAGCATCTTCCTGGACGCCCTGGCCGTGGACATCGAGCGCATGCAACGCGTCAACCAGACCCTGGGCCTGCTCACGCCCGAGCAGCGTGCCCAGACGCCGCTGCGCCCGGTGGACATCCTGGTGATCGCGCCCAGCCAGCGCATCGACGACATCGCCGCGCGCCACCTCTGGGCGTTGCCGCCGGCGGTGCGCGCCATGCTGCGCGCCGTGGGCGTGTACGGTCGGGGCAAAAGCGCCCGCGGCACGGCCCTGGCCAGCTACCTGCTGTTCGAGTCCTCGTTCACGCGGGAGCTGATCCACCTCGGTTTCACCGACGCCCTCGCCAAGCGCGAGGAGGTGGTGCGCTTCTTCGGCTGGGGTGCTCCCGGCCCGCAAGACGGCCAAAACTTGACAGCGACATCAGACCCAGCTAAAGTGGAGAGCTTCGCTTAGAGCGCCTTGGGTGCCAGTGTGCGTTTTTCTGATGCAAGTCAGAAGATGTTGGCTGTCACCTTCGAGGCACTTTGGGTGGAGGCACAAGCTCTTTTTTGAAAGGTCTCAACATGTACGCGGTCATAAAAACCGGTGGTAAGCAATACAAAGTTGCTGCCGGCGAAAAAATTAAAGTAGAACAGATTGCTGCGGACGTTGGCCAAGAGATCGTGATCGACCAGGTTCTGGCAGTCGGCTCCGGCGCAGAACTCACGGTGGGCACGCCTTTGGTGGCTGGCGCAACTGTCAAGGCAACCGTTCTGTCGCAAGGTCGGCACGACAAGGTCCGCATCTTCAAGATGCGCCGTCGCAAGCACTACCAGAAGCGCCAGGGCCACCGTCAGAACTACACCGAGCTGGAAATCAGCTCTGTGAACGCCTGATCCGCCCGTTCGTCCTCAATCTAGTCCCTCAGGAGAAAATCCATGGCACAGAAAAAAGGCGGCGGTTCCACGCGGAACGGCCGTGATTCCCAACCCAAGATGCTGGGTGTGAAGGTCTTCGGCGGCCAAGTGGTCCCCGCAGGCTCGATCATCGTTCGCCAACGTGGCACCCGTTTCCATGCTGGCCCCAACGTCGGCATGGGCCGCGACCACAGCCTGTTCGCGCTGGTGGATGGCACCGTGTCCTTCGCCGTCAAGGGCTCGCTGAACCGCAAGACCGTGGTCGTCACCCCGGTCTGATGCTTGCATCGCCCGTCGGCAGCGCCTCGCTGGTGTTGCCGGCCCACGAAGCCCCGGTCCTCCGGGGCTTTTGTTTTTTCGATTTGCCTTTCTCGGCTGGCGCCAGGCCCATCGGGCCGTGCCACGAGCGCCGATAATGTCGCTCGCCGAACCCGCACCTTCCGTGCTTTTTGTGCCCTCAGTGCCTTCCGTGCCGCTGGCACCCCTCGATCAGGACGCCCCATGAAATTCGTTGATGAAGCCACCATCGATGTGGCCGCCGGCAACGGCGGCAGCGGTTGCATCAGCTTCCGTCGCGAGAAATTCATCCCCTTCGGCGGCCCCAACGGCGGCGATGGCGGGCGAGGCGGTCACGTCTATGTCGTGGCCGATCGCAACATCAACACCCTGATCGACTACCGCTATGCCCGCCGCCACGAAGCGCGCAACGGCGAGCAGGGCCGTGGCTCCGACCAGTTCGGCGCGGCCGGCCCTGACATCACGCTGCGCATGCCTGTGGGCACCATCATCCGCAACTTCGAAACCGGCGAAGTGATGATGGAGCTGCTGGAGCACGGCGAAAAGCGCTTGCTGGCCAAGGGTGGCGACGGTGGCTTCGGCAACCTGCACTACAAGACCCCGACCAACCGCGCGCCGCGCAAGAAGACCCCGGGCTGGCCCGGTGAGCTCTTCAAGCTCCGTCTCGAGTTGCGCGTGCTGGCCGACGTCGGCCTGCTGGGCATGCCCAACGCCGGCAAGTCCACGCTGATCACGGCCATCTCCAACGCCCGCCCGAAGATCGCCGACTACCCCTTCACCACGTTGCACCCCAACTTGGGTGTGGTGCGCGTCGGTCCCGAGAAGAGCTTCGTGGTGGCCGACATCCCAGGCCTGATCGAGGGCGCTTCTGAAGGCGCTGGCCTGGGTCACCTGTTCCTGCGCCACCTGCAGCGCACCCGCGTGCTGTTGCACGTCGTGGACCTGGCGCCGTTCGACGATGTCGATCCGGTCAAGCAGGCACGCGCCATCGTCAATGAACTCAAGATCTACGACGAAGAGCTCTACAACAAGCCGCGC
>Ga0209107_10001728_pt1 | contig 12210 bp, 13 predicted proteins | sample LakErihyJuly2011_2_FD_187460 | JGI IMG/M metagenome (GOLD analysis project Ga0209107, IMG submission 187460) | Freshwater microbial communities from dead zone in Lake Erie, Canada - CCB hypolimnion July 2011 (SPAdes) (version 2) | ecosystem: Environmental > Aquatic > Freshwater > Lentic >... | reverse complement strand
GCGAGCATCTGGCGCTGGGCGAGACGGCGGGCCATGCGGCGGATGGCCCCCTTGACCAGCGCGTTACCCTCGGCCTGCTTCACCTCTTCCTTGACCTCCTCCTTGGTCATCATGAGGTCCTTGCTCGTTTTATGTTTTTCGTAGGCGTAGCTGATCGCGGCAATCACGCTCAAGGCCAGCATCAGGCGCGACAGCAGGGAGCGCATACTGCCGAGCATAAATTGTCCCAGGTAAGCGACCTCCATCGGCGTGGTGAACAGCGGGTCGGCCAGCAACTGCTTAAGCGCCAGCCACAAACAGGCGCCGATCGCGCACATTTTCAAAAAATCGACGCAGCCGCTCACCACGACTTGCTGCGAAACCAGGCGCTTAAAACCGGGAAGCGGGTTAATCTTCTCCAACTTAAAACCGAACGCTTCAGGAGTGAGTTGAAAGCCGCTCTGCAGCCCACCGGCGAGCAGTGAAGCCACCACGGTAGCGAGGAGAATCGGGGTCAAAACGACGGCGACCACCTTGCCCGCAGCCACCAACGGCAGCGGCAGATGGCCGGGCTGCAGCGGATCGATACTCAAGTGCGACAACAGGTTGCTGGTGTACTCGGCGACCTCACGGGCCCCGCTTGAGGCACCCAGGGTGAGCGCGAAAAACGCTGCGGCTAGAGAGCAAACCATGCCCAACTCGGCCGAACGCGCGAATTGCCCTTGATCATGCGCCTCCGTCAGGCGCTTTCCTGAGGCTTCTTCGGTCTTGGAGTCTTTATCGTCGTCGGCCATCGATTGGGGAAACTTACATAGCAAGCCGACTGCCAAGCGCGCTTCAACAAGCCTAAGACACTGATAATCAATTTTTAATAATTTTAAAAAAAGATCTAAGCAGGTAATTTTAATAAAATCGAAGATCGCACTTAAGTAGCGGCAAATTGTGCCGCTAGGTAGTGTGGAGGCCGTGAGTTGTGGCTTTAAACCGGTAGACAAAGAGTGGCGGACGCCGCTCCCTCACCCCAGAGAGGCCAGATTCGACACCACCACCGGCACGAAAAGAGCCCCTCAGAGTCGATCGCTTATACCAACGGATCGATGTTTTTAGACTTTACGATCTCGGATCAAAATCGCTCCGCGATTTCGCTACGTTCGGAGGAGAGCGTGTAGCGGGACGACGGTAAGCGTGTAGCGGGACGACGGGGTCGTTTCGTTCTGGGGGAAGTCGAATTTCAAGCGTTGCCCACGCTCCGAACGTAGCGAGATCGCGAAGCGATTTTGATTCCCCTGATCGAAACGACTCCGTCGTCCCGCTACGCGAACTTGGCTACGTCGACTAGCTACGCGTTCAAGCGTTGCCCACGCTTCGAACGAAAAAAGGACTGCATTCGTTTAGGACAGCGAAAGAAGCTTAAATTTCGAATTTGAGCCCAAATTGGGTCACATGCTTAAGAAATGCCTCCCGTCCACACAAAGGTGGACCCTCCCACGTTCTCCCGGAGGGACGACTTTCATGTCGTCAGTGCCCGGTCCATCCCAATCGGAGGTGGGCCCGCCCTTGAAAGCGACCCATCAAGCCGAGGCGTTACCGATTCCTAAAAATACTCCCCACCCGCTCAACGCTTCGTCACCAACTCCAGCATCGTCCAAGGCAGGCGATCAAACGCGCCCGATAAATACCGGGTAAACAACGCCCCGCCGCCAGCCAGCAGCATCATGCCCATGAGCGAGCGCATGGCTCCACTGAGAATAAACACGTTCATCTTCGGCACTGCCCGGCCCAGAATGGCAAAGGCGAAGGTGATCACGAAATTAAGCGCAATGAACGGGGCGGCCATGCGTAAGGCCAATTCCATCAGTGCCGCGAGTCCACCGATCAAGGTCTCTGCCGCCAGCGGGTTCAGCCCACCCATTCCCGGCGGTGCCAGCACAAAACTGCGGGCAAAGGCTGCCAGCACCTGCTCGTGGGCATGCAGCGCAAAAAACATAAGCCCGGCAAAGAAGGCGAAGAGGGACGGCAAGGGCTCTTGCGCCGGTTTTGGCACGTCGAAACCGGGAGCGGCGATCAACCCCACTTCGCCCGAAATCAAGCGCCCTGCCAGATCGGCTCCCGAGAGGACCATGCGCATCAGTAAGCCCATAGCCAAGCCGAGCAATAATTCGTGTAAAGCAGCCCCCGCCAGGCTGACCAGCGCCGAGGTGGGCGGCACCACCGCTGAGGGCGTCACCGAGGCGAGCAGGCCGCCGAGCATAAAGGCCAAAGCGGCGCGTAACATCGGCGGTAGCGAAGTCCCGCCCATCGTCGGCAGGGCCATGACCACACCGATGGCACGCAGCGAACCCATCATGATGACCACTATTTCAGCCCAGGGCATGGATGGCGCGGGCTAGGGCCCCATACTACTGATGCGCGTGAGGCTCTGTACCGTGTACTCGGAGAGCAGCCGTAACACCCACGGCGCGAGTAACATCATCACCGCGGCTAGAGCGATTAACTTGGGCACGAAGGTCAGCGTGGCTTCCTGAATACTGGTGACCGACTGCACGAGGCTGGTCAGCAAACCCACCACCAGAATAACCCCCACAAAGGGTGCCATCAGGTAGAGAGAAAACATCATCACCGTCTTAAAAATATCAATGGCGGCCTCGGCGTTCATAAACGGAAGCTCGTCACCAGGCTTTGGACCACCAGGTGCCAGCCATCGACAAGTACAAAAAGCAGCAGTTTAAAGGGTAACGCAATGGTCGCCGGCGGCATCATCATCATACCCAAGGCCATCAACGTGGCCGATACCAGCAGGTCGATAACCAAGAAGGGCAGGAAGATGAGAAAGCCCATCTGGAAGGACGTTTGCAGTTCGCTGATCACGTAGGCGGGCACCACCACGCGCAACGGGAGGTCATCGACCTTGGTCGGCGGGAAACGCCCGAGCTGGAGGAAAAACTCCAGATCTCGGGTCCGGGTCTGCTTGAGCATGAACTCGCGCAGGGGTTGGGTGGCGGACTCCATAGCCTGGGCAGTACCCATCTTGCCCTCCATGTAGGGTTGGATGCCGGTTTTATAGGATTTCTCCAACACGGGCCCCATAATAAAGAGTGTGAGAAACAGAGCTAAACCGGTGATAATCTGATTGGCCGGAGCACTGGGTACACCGATGGCGGTACGCACAAACCCGAGCACGATGACGATACGGGTAAACGAGGTCATTAACAGGATCAGCGACGGGGCGACGCTCAGCAGTGTCATCACCATGACGATCTGCATACCCACGCTAGCTGAACCCGCCTGCCCTGCCCCACCCTCCAAATCCACCGCCAGACGCCAAGGCGCAGCAGCCGCAGCCGGGGCCGCTTCTTGCGCGGACAACGCCGCAGGCATGAGCAGCACCAGCGCGAGGGAGCAGTAACAGGAAACGTGTCGGATAAAACCCACGCAATTTGGCCGCGAAAGAACGCAAGGAGCACAAAGAATAAACCCTGTATTTCTATGCGTTCTCTGCGTTCTTTCCCTGCTAAAAGTAGCGAAGAATTCAGTTGATTTTGCGGGGGCCATGAAAGCGACAACTCTAATATTACGACCTAAGAAGCAGCACCACCCGGCGAGCCTCAAAATGAAGGAAGGACAGACTGTGGCGCTCCACAGGCCACGCATTGAGCTAAACTTTGCTGGCGTCATCGAGGTCTTCTTGGGAATCCAACGGCGAGAGCATTTGGATGCCGCCAGCGGCGACACCGAGCAAAAACCGGCGGCCATCACAGGACGCCACCACGAGGAATTGGCGGTTACCCAGCGCGCGCGTATCTTCGATTTGAATATTACCGCGACGGCCCAGTTTAGCGGGCTTTTTGTTGCGCCAATACCACATCGCGCCAGCAAGCAGGCCGACAAGAAGAACAAACACCCAGGTCGTAGACGTCGCTGCGCTGGTGGTGGAAGCAACGCCCTCGGACGTCGGGCCGCCAGCGGGATAAAGCAGGGTTTCGCCCACGCGGGCGGTAGAAACAGGTTCGGCAGCGTGCATCAGCTGCGTCGTCTCCACAACGACGCAGCCAACTACCACTGTCAGCCAGCGTACTAGGCTGGAAGAGGTGAAAAGGGGTAATGGCATTAGGAGATGGGACCGATCAGTTCGATGATCTTGATGCCGAAATTCTCTTCCACGACCACGACTTCGCCGTAGGCGACGAGTTTGTCGTTAACGTAGAGCCCGACAGGCTCGCTGGCTTTGTGCTGGAGTTGGATGACCGAGCCGGCGACCAATGCCAGCACCTCGCGCATAGACAGCATACTGGAGCCGAGTTGCACGGTGACCTTCACCTTCACATCCATCACGAGGTCGATAGTGGCGCTTTCCATGGTAGTTTAGTGCCGAATTTGGTCGGCCTCAGTTAGTTTACGGTTGAGTTTGACGGCGACCTGCTGGCCTTCGAGGCCGACGGTGCCGATAAATTTGGGGATGCCATTGAGCAGCACACGGGTCTGCTCGATGTTGGCCATGGGGATTTCCAAAAGGTCGCCCACACGCATGCTGGCGATTTCGCGCAAGGGCATTTCCGGCAGGTTCCATTCAGCGCGCACGGGTAGTTGCACGTGCTCATAGACGTCATGCCACTGGGCTTTGGCGGCAGCGGCGGCTGGGGCGGTGTCCTTCTGACGGCGCTGTTGCAGCGATTTCACCAGCGGCTCGATGGTGTAATAAGGCAGGCCGATTTGAATCTGTTCGGAGCAGTCGCCGAAACTCACCTCGATGGCCAGCGCCAGTACGACTGAGTCACGTGGGGAGGTCTGCAGGAAGCGGCCGTTACTCTCATGACCGATGATCGAGTGATGCAGCTCCTTGTCTTCTTTCCACTGCGAGCACCACTCCTCCAAAATAATCTTCAAAACATCCTCCAGCAGAGACACTTCGATCTCGGTGAGATAACGCTCGGCCTTCACGGAATGGCCGCGGCCGCCGAGCAGCCGATCGACAAAGGTGAGCGCGAGACGGGGATTGACATCGAGCAAGCCGACCCCAACCAAGGGTTCCATTTTGAACAAACAAATGTGCGACGGGGACGCCAGACCCTCGGTGAACTTGGCGTAGGTCTGCGTATGTAGGCGGGCCATTTTTAAACCGCATTCCATGCGCAGGAACATCGCCAAACGGGAGGCCAGATAACGAATAAAATCCTCGTGCAAAATACGTAGACGACGCAGCTCGACTTCGGTCAGGAAGGTCGGATTGCGGAAGTCATAGGATTCCACCCGCACCTCCTCGGTCTCACCAATCCGCTTGCCATCGGAACGGATCAGCGGCGGGCGCGTCTCCACTACTACCGCCGCGAGCAGTTGGTCGATCTCACTTTGATCGAGAGCCTCACCCCCAACGTTGTCAGTGGAGTCGGCCATGATTACTGGACCACAAATTCGGAGAAAAAGAGATTTTCCGCGTACTTACCGCCAAGCACTTGATTGTAGGCGGCGATCAGGCGCTCGCGGATGATGTTCTTGGAACCGGCTTCCTCCAGATCAGCGAGGGTCAAGGAGGACAACACCGCCAGAGTGACATCGGTCAATTGTGGCTTAGCCTCGGCAAAACGTTCGGCCAGGTCGGGCTTGTCGCCGGTGATCAAAAAGGAGGCCTTGAGGTAACGCGTACCCATGGTGCCGGAGAGGTTAACCACCACATCTTCAAATTTATATCCCTCGTCGCCGCCTCCTCCGCCCTTTGCGCCATGCGCATCGGCTTTCTTCGCGCCATGCGCATCAGGCTTCTTGGCACCGTGCGCGTCCGCCTTCTTTTCGCCCTTCGCAGCAGCATCGGGATCACCGGCGGCCACGGCCTCAGCCACACTGGCCTTAAACTTCGGCAAAAGCACGAAGTTGGCCACGCCCCAGGTGGCGGCAGGCGCGAGCACGATGGCGATGATCGCCGGCATCATGGCCTTCATGCCGCCAGCACCCGCCGCTGCCGGAGCAGCCCCATGGCCATCGCTTTTTTCCGCCGCCGGTGCGGCATCTGGTTTTTTGTCGGACATAAATTAAAAACTTAACGCTTCAAATTGACCACTTCCTCAAGGATCGAGTCGGCGACAGTGATGATGCGCGAGCTAGCCTGGAAACTGCGCTGAACCGAGATCATATTAGAGAACTGCTCGGTGAGATCGACGTTGGACAACTCCAGCGTGCCGGCCTGAATGGTACCAAAGCCGTTATTACCCGGATTATTGAGGCCAGTTGAATTCAAGTCGGTGCTACCGGTGATCGTCCCTGCGGCGGCGAAGCCCGAAAAGAGATTGTCACCGACGCGTTGCAATGCCGACGGATCTTTGAAGTTTTGCAGCAGTATTTTGTTGGTCGCAGCCGAACTGCCGTCGCTATAAAACTCGACTACATTGCCCTGCGGATCGAAGGAGTAAGATTGGAGACCGGCCGGAGTGATTGCGTTAAGCGCGGCGGCGACGGCGGTGACTTCATTGGCGGCCGCTGTGGCCGACGAGGTGGTCAAGGAAGTCAGAAAAGAACTGGATACCGAAGGTGCGCCAAGTACGGCTGAGTTACCGGCGGCGATTGCGGCGGCCAGAGCCGTTTTAACTGCAGTGGCGGCGGCGGATGCCGTGGCCAGGGCCACATCCGTTGGGGCCGCAGCGGCAGCGGCGATGGCAGTGGTTTCCGCAGTGGTAGCGGCTGTCAGGGCGGTGGTGGCAGTGGTAAATGCGGCGGCATTATTTTGGCCGGCCGCGCTGGTGACCAGACCGGCGAGGCTGGTATTAACGGCGGCAGCGACGCTCGCGGCAGAGGACGTAGCGGCAATATTGACGGCATTGTGCGTGGGCCAGGTTGCCGCAATTTCAGCAGTGGTACGCAACCGTACGTTGCCAACCGTGGCGGGCGCATTGAGGTAATCGCCGCCAGTCAAACCCTGCACACGCATACCCTTGGAGGTGACTAGGTACCCTTTGTCATCGATGCGAAAATCGCCTGCACGCGTAGCAAATTGCGTACTGTCGATTGGGCTGGCCACGACAAAAAATCCGGGTCCAGAAATACCCAGATCCGTGCTCACACCAGTGGAGCTCAGCGGGCCTTGGTTCATGTTGGCGTTGATCGAAGCGACCCGAACACCGGTACCCACTTGAATGGCCGAAAGATTAGAGCTGGTGGCCGTAGAAACGGCAGAAGCACGCAGGGTGTTACTGAAACTCTCCTGGAAGTTGGCCGACGATCCCTTGAAGCCAACGGTGTTCACATTGGCGATATTGTTACCTATAACTTCGAGACCTTTGGTGAAACTTTGCAGTGCGCTGATGCCTGAAGTAAGTGTGCCGATAAGTGACATGGTAGATTAGTTTAAGGGTTATGATTAAGCAGTCGTGGGCGCGGGAGCGACGCCAACGACTTTGGATAAGGGATACGCCGTGCCGCCGACGTTTACATTGACGGAGCCAGTCGATGAATCGACGGATTGAACCAAACCGGTGACTAGCCCGTTGGTGGTGTTCAAGGTGACTTGGCGGCCGATCATGCCTGAGGCCGACTGCAAGGCGAAATCGGTTTGTAACTTAGAAATATCGGCGGCCATTTCAGAGGACTGCTGCAGCGCGGAGAACTGGGCCATCTGCGCCATGAAGGAAGTGTCCTCCATAGGCTTCATCGGGTCCTGCGACTGAAGCTGGACGGTGAGCAATTTCAAGAAATCGGCCTGGCCGAGGGCTTTCTGCGGAGTCCGCATGGAGCCGGGTTGGGTCGTGGAGGTGGCCGGATTGAAGGCGACGCCAGAGATTGCAGAGGTGCTCATAATGAAACGGTGGGGTTAAGCCAGCACGCTGAGGTGCTGGGAGTTTTCGGAACGAACGATAGGGGTTTTGACTTCCGCAGTCGCGGGTGCAGGCGCTCTGACTGCGGCACGGGACGGTTTAGCCAGAGCTTGAGCCTGGGCCTCACGCTCAGAAGCCTGGCGATTGGCAGATTCCTGGCCTGGGCCGTACGAAGCGGCACTGTCGACGGATTGCTGATTAAAAGAGGAACTGGATCCAGCGACCGGGGCGGCCATGGTGGCAAACGCGGGCTCGGCCCAACGCCGGTCCGAGCCTTCACGCCCTTGGGAAAACTCTTTCCATGCCGATGCCAGCGCCATGCGCATATCGGCTGAATCACTACGGAAATCCGCGTGTACTTGCCCGCCACGCATCGACACGTGTACATCGACCCGGTGGGTAGCGTCTAAATCGATTCGCACGGTAACTTTCTCAGCCGGATGAGAAGCGAGGTGCTCGGCGACCTCGCTAACCTTTTCCACCATGCGCACAGCCGTGGACGCCAAGGTCGGGGCAACGGGGGAGTTGGGGTTAACCGGCCCCAAGGTCTGCACAGTGGCAGTCGGGGCCTGGAAAACGGGGGCGGTAGAACTCATACTAGGCAACTCATAAGCTCGCCGTATGCCATCAGTCATAGACAAATTCTTATCCTCATTAAAATCAGCAGGTTGATTACTGTTTTTAATTTTAAACGCACTCGAATCCGAGGCCGTGAAGTTAACCGCCTTGGTGCTGTCGGCAATTTGTGCCGCCGGTCCGTAAGCGTTCGCGCCTTGGCGGGCATTGGCTTGGTTGGCGGCATTGGCCGTGGCATCGCTCGTCTCGCTCGTGGTTCCTGCGGAGGCGGAGTTGGTGACAACCGGGACTGTGTCGGTCGACGTCGCTTCGTTGGCGATAAGGGCTTGAGGTGTCACGCCAAGCCCAAGGCCGTTTGTCGCAGGGGAGAGGGCTTTTTCTACTGGGGCGGCGACCGGGTTCAGGTCGAACGTTGCAGGGCTCATGGCGAACGATGCCGTGCTTGCGGCAGTTGTAGCTGTGTTGACGCGAGCCTTGGAGGTCGCGACAGCCGTTGGGCTACCCGACTTGGAGGTCATGGGCTGCGAGTTGCCCTCAGCCATCGTCACCTCGATCGCTGCGACGGACGTTTCTGCAGACTCAGGCTTTTCAGTTGGGGCAGGAGCCACCACCGTCGGTAAGCCCAGTGTCACAGGTGCGAGCGGAGCGACAGGCAAGCCAAGCGCGGGAAGGATTGGCACCATCACCGGTAAGTCGGACTGAGCCTGATCATGGTCCAAGGCACTTTCTGACAAGTTCTTGTCGGTGATTGTTGGTTCACCGTTCACATCCTCGGAGTAAACCGTATTTTTTCCAAGCGAGCCCGTGGTGTCGACGTTGTCGGCGGCGGAAGTCGCGCTGGTTTTATCAACGGCGCTGCTTGCAGAGGATTTGGCTGCGGGTTTGGCTAGGCGGCGATTGATAGAGTGATCGACTGGCTTTTCGAATTTGTCGCCGATCTCTGTTGAGGTTTCAGCCGGCTTCGAAGGCTGGTTGTCGCGTGCGGTGGTCTCGGGACGGGCATTCATCCGCGCCTCGGCGTGAGCATTGGCGTTGTGGTGGCTTTGCGCCTGGTCCTTGGAGCGCAGATTCGCGTGGGCCGGAGCTTGGGAATGAGCCGCATTCGCTTTGCGGGCTAGCAGCTCGTGGAAGGTGGCACCTGCGGCGGGGGCGGCGGCCTCCACTTTGTGGCTGGCGGTTTGATCAGCGGGCCTGGCCGAGGGGGGGGACGCGGAAGGAATGAAGGGAGAAAGCATGGGTAGAGCAGGCCTTCATGGCAGTTCATTCGCGCCGTCCTTGGCACGAGAGGGGTGGTTGCGGAAAAAAAGGGGTGATCAGCTGGCCGGCTGCTTGGCCGGCTGCATCATACGCAGACGTTGGGAAATATCGGCGGCGCGCTTGGCGTTGACGTTATCCGGGCCCGGTGAACGGCCCATTTCCTGCAGAATCGCCGAGGTCAAATCGACCTTCATCATCGAGAGAATTTTGGTCACCGAGGCTGCGTCCATCTCGTTGAAAATCGCCACGGCTGCGGCTGGAGACACCTTACTGTAGGTGGTGGACAGAGTCTTGATGTTTTTAAGTTCCTGCGCTTGTACCTCGGTGATGCGAGCGGCGATTTCCGTGCGCAGCGCCTCGATCTGCTGGCGGATCACGTCGAGCTCTTTGGCATCGGAAGCGACCCGTTTTTCACGCGCGGCCAGATCGGTCTCACGGGTCGCCAAACTCGCCTTTTGCTCAACGAGTTCTTTCGCGAGATTTTCAAGCTCGGTAGTCCAGAAATCCCAGGGCTTGGGTGGGCGCTTGGCCTCGACCTCAGCAGCCTTCTGCACGGAGATGTTGCCGACGAGCGCGGTGGAGGCCGTGGTGAGCATCATCATCATGGGCACGACGGACAGCAGGACGGGGAGCAGGATAACAACGGGTGCGGGGAGCGCTTTCATGCGAGGGGCCCGATACGGGCAAGGGTCATTGAGGCGATTTCATCCAACAGGGTTTGCTCGGCTTTGTCGCTGGCTTCGCGGTGCGCGAGCCGAGCGCGCTCCTCGAGTTTTTGCATCACTTGCAGGGCGCGGCGGGCGTTCAACCAGCCCTCGCGGGCCAAGTCGCGTGCTTTCTCTGCCTCACCCCGCTTGCGCCCGGCCTCGGCTACTTCGCGATCCGCTTGGCCCAGCGCAGCCAAACTGGACACCTGTTCACTGGGGCGAAACGTGCCGGCACGCGCCCCGGTGATCGAGGCGTTCAAGGTGTTGCGGCGCAGCTCGGCGTCCACCACCGCCTGTTGGGCGAGCGCTACCTGTTGCTGCGCCAAACCAAAGCCTTCGCGCGCCTTGCGCTCGGCGACATCGCGCAGGGCCCGGATCGATTCGAGGCGGAAGCGGAAGCGTTTCATGCGGGGCCGAGGAGTTGGGCCAGCCGTGTGTAGGCGGTGGCGCGGACGGTGACTTCGTCCACCGACTGGCGCAGGAAGGCCTTGAGGCCGTCGTTCAGAGCAACCGCCCGATCGAGAGCGATGCTTGAGCCTTTTTGGTAGGCACCCACGGTGATAAGGTCCTCGTTGCGTTTGTAGAGGGCGAGGTGCTCGCGGGCACGTGCGGCTAGCTCCACCTCGGCAGGTTGGCAAATATCGCGGGTCAGACGGCTGACGCTTTCAAGCACGTCGATGGCGGGGTAATGGTTGGCATGGGCCAAGGCGCGGGAGAGTACCAAGTGACCGTCCAAAATACCGCGCACCGCGTCGGCCACCGGCTCGTTCATGTCATCGCCCTCGACGAGTACCGTGTAAAGCGCGGTGATTGCACCGCTCTCGCCAGCGCCGGCGCGCTCCAGCAGGCGGGGCAACATCGCGAATACCGACGGGGTGTAACCGCGAGTGGCGGGCGGCTCGCCGATGGCCAGACCGATTTCGCGTTGCGCCATGGCGTAACGGGTCACCGAGTCCATCAATAGGAGAACATTTTTCCCGGCGTCGCGGAACCCCTCGGCAATGGAGGTCGCGGTGGTGGCGGCGCGCAGACGCAGCGGCGCAGGCGAGTCGGACGTGGCGACCACAACGACTGACCGCGCCAAGCCGGCCGGCCCCAAATCCTTTTCCAGAAACTCGCGCACCTCACGACCGCGCTCGCCCACCAGACCGATCACCACCACATCGGCGTGGGCCGCGCGAGCGATCATGCCTAGCAAAGTTGATTTACCCACACCCGAGCCGGCGAACAGGCCAAGACGTTGGCCACGACCAAAAGGGGTAAACACATCCAGGGCGCGCACCCCGGTAGGGAACGTGTCGTGAATGCGTTGCCGACGCAGCGGGTGCGGTGGCTTGCCCGAACCGGTGTTACGGTGCAACGGCACCGGCCCGAGCGAATCGAAGGGCCGACCCAGCGCATCGAGCACCCGCCCCAACAGCGCCGGTCCCGCCACCGGTAGCGGCGGACGGTCGCACGCGGTGACCGAGCAACCCGCATGCAGTCCTGAGGTCTCACCCAGCGGCATGAGCAACACACGCTCGGCGCGGAAACCCACCACCTCGGCCATGACCTCAAACTCTTCGCGTTCGGATTTCAACAAGCAGAGGTCGCCCAAGCCGACATTGGGTCCCTCGGACTCGATGATCAGTCCGGCCACAGCCACGACCCGGCCCATGCGGCGCAATGCAGGAGCGTGCCGCACCTGGGTGCGTAGCTGCTGGACAAATTGAGTGACGTCAGGCGCGCTCATGTGCCGAGGAGTTCCTGCTTGAGGCTGGCGATCTTGGATTCGCCGCGTGCGTCGGTGACACCGAAACGACTGCGCACGAGGCAATCGCCGGGATTGAGGGTGTCGTCGATGGTGATGCGCAAATTGGTGAAATGCGCGCGCCACGACGGTACCAGACGCT
>Ga0209107_10001727_pt1 | contig 12218 bp, 9 predicted proteins | sample LakErihyJuly2011_2_FD_187460 | JGI IMG/M metagenome (GOLD analysis project Ga0209107, IMG submission 187460) | Freshwater microbial communities from dead zone in Lake Erie, Canada - CCB hypolimnion July 2011 (SPAdes) (version 2) | ecosystem: Environmental > Aquatic > Freshwater > Lentic >... | reverse complement strand
GGGTGACGGGGGCTCCTATTTCCTCGGTTTTGCCTTGGCGTCGATCAGCATCGTCGGCCCGGCCAAGGGCCTCACCACGGTGAGTTTGGTGTTGCCCCTGCTGATCCTTTCCTTGCCCCTAGCCGACATGTCGGCGGTGATCATGGGGCGCCTCAGCGCCGGCCGCTCCCCCTTCTATCCCGATCGCCGCCACCTGCACCACCGCCTGCTGCGGGCCGGGTTCAGCCATCGCCGCACGGTGGTTCTGATCTATGCCTTCACCCAGTGGCTCGCCTCCCTGGCCCTGGTGCTGGCCAATGCCGAACTGCGGTTCCTCTGGCTGGGGCTGGCCACCTCGGTGCTGATTGCGGTGGTGGTGGCCTGCCACCGCAGCCTGGAGCGGGACCGGGCCAGTGCGCTTGAGGCTGGCGGAGATCCAGGAGCCCCGGTTGAAGCAGCCTCCGGCTCGGTGCTGGCTGCGAGTGATTCCGGTGCCCCCCGCGGCGATGCCCCCCTTGGCTGATCCAGTGCCCGAGTCTTGGCCCCAAGCGCCAGCCCCCCTGATCGGCGTAGGGGCAGAGATCCTCTGCATCGGCACCGAGTTACTGCTGGGCACGATCACCAACGGCAATGCCCGCTGGTTGGCGGAAGAATTGGCGTCGCTAGGGGTGCCCCATTTCCGCCAGGGCGTGGTCGGCGACAACCGCGAGCGCCTGATCGGCCAGCTGCGCGAGGCGGCGGGCCGCTGCCAGCTGTTGATCACCACCGGCGGCCTCGGCCCAACCCCCGATGATCTGACCACCGAGGCGATCGCCTCGGCCTTTGGCGCCCCCCTGGTCGAGCATGCCGAGGTCTGGGCCGATATCCAGGCCAAAATGGCGGCCCGCGGCCGGGTGCCATCCCCGAGCAACCGCAAGCAGGCCCTGCTGCCGCAAGGGGCGATGGTGTTGCCCAATCCGACTGGCACGGCTCCCGGCATGGTCTGGAGCCCCAGGCCGCCCGAGCCGGGATTCCCGATCTGCCCAGGCTTCACCGTGGTGACCTTCCCGGGGGTGCCCAGCGAGCTGCGGGCCATGTGGGCGGCCACGGCCGTGCCCTGGTTGCGCCAGGCGGGCCTGGCCCAGGGCGTCTTCGCCAGCCGCATGCTGCGTTTCTGGGGGGTGGCCGAATCGAGCCTGGCCGAATCGGTAGCCGACCTCCTGGCCCTGGAGAACCCCACCGTGGCCCCCTATGCCGGCGCCGGAGAGGTGAAGCTGCGACTCACCGCCCGGGCCGATACGCCCGCCGCTGCCCAGGCCTTGCTGCTGCCGGTGGAGGCGGAGCTGCGCCAGCGCACCGGCTCCCTTTGTTACGGCGCCGATGGGGATTCGCTCGCCTCGGTGCTGATCGATCGCCTGCGCCAACGGGGCGAAACCCTGGCCGTGGCGGAGTCCTGCACCGGCGGCGGCCTGGGGGCGGCCCTGGCGGCCGTGCCGGGGGCGTCCGATGTGTTTCTGGGCGGCGTGATTGCCTATGCCAATGCGGTGAAACAGCAGCTGTTAGCCGTGCCCGCTGACTTGCTCGAGAGCCATGGGGCCGTGAGTGATCCCGTGGCCCGCGCCATGGCCGTAGGGGTTCAGCGCCTGACTGGCGCAACCTGGACGATCGCCGTGACGGGAATTGCTGGTCCGGCGGGCGGTAGCGCCGAAAAACCAGTAGGCACGGTGTTCATGGCGGTGGCTGGGCCTGCAGCTCCTGCAACCGCTTTGGAATGCCAGTCGGGCCTGTGGCAGGCCGGCGCCAGGCGGGGGCGGGCTTGGATCCAGGCGGTGGGGGCCGGCGAAGCCCTCAATTGCCTGCGCTTACGGCTCGACGCCCTAGCGGCGGTTTCCTCACCAGACGGCCAGCGGCCTCAGTTTTAGGCTGATTTTCAGATTGGGGAACGTTCTTGAGCGCCGGCACCCTTTACGACAAGGTCTGGGATCTGCACCGGGTCGCCGAGCTGCCGGGGGGCTCCACCCAGCTGTTCATCGGACTCCATCTCATCCATGAGGTGACAAGCCCCCAGGCCTTTGCTGGCCTGCGCGACCTGGGCCTCAGCGTGCTCCATCCCGAGCGCACCGTGGCCACGGTCGACCACATCGTGCCCACCACCAACCAGGCGCGGCCTTTTGCCGACCCCCTGGCCGAAGCGATGCTGGAGACCCTGGAGCGCAATTGCGCTGACCACGGCATCACCCTCCATGGCCTCGGCAGTGGCCGCCAGGGGATCGTGCATGTGATCGCCCCCGAATTGGGCCTGACCCAGCCCGGCATGACCGTGGCCTGCGGCGATTCCCACACCTCCACCCACGGCGCCTTTGGCGCGATCGCCTTTGGCATCGGCACCAGCCAGGTGCGTGATGTGCTGGCCAGCCAGAGCCTGGCCATGACCAAGCTCAAGGTGCGCCGCATTTGGGTGGATGGCCAGCTGCAGCGCGGCGTCTACGCCAAGGACCTGGTGCTGCATGTGATCCGCAGCCTCGGGGTAAAGGCTGGTGTGGGCTACGCCTACGAATTTGCCGGCCCGGCCATCGACGCCCTCTCGATGGAGGAGCGCATGACCCTCTGCAACATGGCGATCGAGGGCGGCGCCCGCTGCGGCTACGTCAACCCCGACGCCACCACCTTTGCCTACCTGGAGGGTCGCCCCTATGCGCCGGCCGGACCGGCCTGGGAGCGGGCGGTGGCCTGGTGGCAAAGCCTGGCCAGCGGCGCTAATGCGGTGTTTGACGACCAGGTGGACTTTGATGCCTCCACGATTGCGCCCACCATCACCTGGGGGATTACGCCAGGCCAGGGCATCGGTGTGGATGAGGCCGTGCCCAGCCTCGAGCAAACCGAGCCCGATGAGCGGCCGATCGCCGAGGAGGCCTACCGCTACATGGACCTAGCCCCGGGCACGCCGATCGCCGGGCTGGCTGTGGATGTCTGCTTCATCGGCAGTTGCACTAACGGCCGCCTCAGTGACCTCCAGGCGGCGGCGGCCGTAGCCAAGGGCCGCCAGGTGGCAGCCGGGATCACGGCCTTTGTGGTGCCGGGGTCGGAGCAGGTGGCGGCAGCTGCCGAAGCAGAAGGCCTCGATGTGATTTTTCGCGAGGCTGGCTTCCAGTGGCGTGAACCGGGCTGCTCGATGTGTTTGGCGATGAACCCGGACCGGCTCGAAGGCCGCCAGATCAGCGCCAGCTCCAGCAACCGCAACTTCAAGGGCCGCCAGGGCTCCGCCACGGGCCGCACCCTGTTGATGAGTCCGGCGATGGTGGCGGCTGCCGCCGTGACCGGCCACGTGGCCGATGTGCGCCTGCTGCTGGCCCCCTAAGCCGCTCTCCGCCCACCCTCCCAGCCCATCCGATTTCCCAGCTCGCCATGACCAGCGCTGCCCTTGCGTCCGCCCTGCCCGCTGGGCCGATCACCCAGGTCAAAGGCCGCGCCCTGGTGCTGCGCGGCGATGACATCGACACCGACCGGATCATCCCGGCCCGCTTCCTCAAGTGCGTCACCTTTGAAGGCCTTGGCCAGCAGGTGTTTGCCGACGACCGGATCGAGCTCCAGGGAGCCCATCCCTTCGATCAGCCGGACCACCAGGGGGCGCGCCTGCTGCTGGTGAACCGCAATTTCGGCTGCGGCTCCAGCCGCGAGCACGCTCCCCAGGCCCTGATGCGCTGGGGGATTCGCGCCGTGGTTGGGGAGAGTTTCGCCGAAATCTTCTATGGCAATTGCCTCGCCCTGGGCATCCCCTGCCTCACCGCCTCCCACGAGCTGCTGCTGGCGATTCAGGCGGTGGCCGCCGCCGACCCTGCTGCCGAGTTGGAGCTGGAGGTGGCCACGGCCCGCCTGCGATCCAGCCAGCCAGAGGTCAGCTGGGAGCTGGACCTGCCCGCCGGACCGCGCCAGATGCTCAGCACCGGCCAGTGGGATGGCACCGGCCAGCTGGTGGGCAACAGCGAGGCCCTGGCGGCCACGGCCGCCCGCCTGCCCTACATGACCAATTTTGCTGGCTGATTGGTTACCTCAACCAATCAGCTGAATCGAGTCCTAATTCCATACCCTTGTTTGTCACTGGATGGCCTCAGAAGGGCCGCTCCCGGGCGCTCTGGGGAGTGCTGGGTTGGTAGGGCACAAACGGCACACCGGTGCCGTCGAAGTTGAAGTCGTGCAGCTTGACGCGGATGCCGCCCAGCTGTTCGTAGGGGCTGTAGTAGACGCCTAGTTCATAGGAGCGGCGCTGCCAGCGCAGCTCCACGTAGGAGCCGGTGACATTGCCGTAGAAAGGTGAATTTGGGTCGATATTCATGCCAATACCGCCGTTAAAGACCAGCGGCCCGGCGAGTTGCTGGGTGAGGCCCACGCCGATCGTGCCCAGGTCCACGAGCTGATCAAAACTTAAGGGGCTTTGGCCCGTGCGCCGGCTGCCGCCGCCGGTAATCGTGATCTGGGTGTAATCGAGGAAGGGCTTGCTGAAATGGCCCAGGGTCAAGGTGGGGCCGCCCGAGAGGCTGTAGGAGTTCTGCACACTGCCATCGCTGTAGTTGAACAGGCTCAGTGAGAGGTTGGTGCTCAGGCTCAGTCCCGGCACGATCGGCACCGGTGAATAGGGATAGGTGCTGGCCAGACTCGGGTCAAGCGGTTGGCCAGTCCAGATCGGAAGTGAACTGTTGAGTGAGGCGAATAGGCTGCTGCGTGAAAAAATACCGGTGGTGGTGCTCTGGTACAGATTTCCCTGGAAGGTGCCGTAGCCGATGCGGGCGTAATAGCTGTTGCTGATTGAGCCCAGGTTGGGCAGGGTCTTGGTCTGCTCCAACGAGACGCCAATCGCCGAATAGATGTCCTGTTCGCCCAGGGAGCCGTTCCAGATGCGGTAGCGATAGGCCCCAAACAGGCGCGTCGTGATCTCGCCCAGCAGGGGCAAGGTGATGGGGCGGTTCAGTTCACCCCAGCTGCGGGTGCCGTTGGCGAAGTTGCTGGGATCGAGGGTGGAGGCGTTGAGGGTGACATCGCTGTTGAAACCAAGCAGGGGGCCCCGCAGCCGGGCCACCACGCCAAACAAATCGCCAATCTGGGTGGGCTGGCTGCTGGGGGCATTGCCCGCCGGCTGGCCCGGCAATACATAGCTGGTGGTGCTGCCATTGAGGGCCCGTTGCGCCATGAACTGGGGCTGGAGTTCGAGTAGGGCGCTTGCCCCCAGTTTGATCGGCTTGAGTTTGTTGCCGATGTAGAAGCCATCGCGGTCGGTGCCATCGCTGGCGAGAACCCAGCGGTTGTCCACGTCCTTTTTCTTCCTCAAGACCAGGTTGTTTTGTAGGGGTATGGGCAGGCGATCTTCCAGGATCAGCCTGTTGCGCTTGGCCTGGATCACCGTGTCGCCATTGGCGCGCAGACGCGCCTCGACACCTTCGGCATCCACCCAGGACTGGGCTGGCGTGAACGGATCGTTGCTGAAGGCGACCCGATCGCCGCGCCAGCCTTCCGGGCTAAGGGTCAAGGTGGCGGCCTGGAAGCGCCAGCGGCTCACCGTGCCAGCCACGAGCTGGCTGTTGGCCGTGGTGCGGATCGATAGGATCTGGGTTGGCCTGATCCCGCCGTAGGTGTTGACCTCGGTGGGGGTGGAGAACGGGCCGGTGACCCCGGCCCGTTGCTGGGCCGAGAGGCTGCCGCGGTAATTCAGGGCCGTGATGCGTTGCTCAACGCTGGCATCGATGGCCTGCTGCCGCAGGGTTTCGGCCTGGGCCGGGGCCCCTAGCGGTGTGGCAGGGCCGCTGGGTTGGGGCGCAGGCGCAGGCGCCAGGCCCAGGCCGGGTGGTCCCATGGCGACATCATTGAGAATCTCGCCCAGGGGCTTGGGCCGGACCCGCTTGCCCCGGCCCGGGTCGTCACAGCCCAGGGGGGGCGCGATCGCCAGCGATTGGCGAGGAGCAGGGGAAGAGCCGAAGCGGTAGCGCAGGCCGATCAGATAGGCGTTGCTGCCCTCCGACACGCCGCCATAGGTGCCGAAGGCGCCGGAGCGGTGGTGCACCCGGCCCACCAAAGACCATTGGGGCGCCACCAGGGCCTCGATTTCAAAGCCCAGGTAGTTGAGAAACTGGCTGTAGTTCTGGCGGAAGGTTTTTTCGTAGTTGCTGGGCGCGCTCAGCCAGCTCACCCCCTGGACAAGCCCCAGGCTCAGCCAGGGTTGCACCCAGAGGCGCACCCCCAGGCCGGTGGTGAGTTCGCCGAAGGTCTGGCCAGGGGAATTGGCGTACTTGACGCTCTGGTTGAATTCGCCGCCCGCCTGCTCCAGGGCGCGATGGCCCAATAGGTTGCTGTCCCATTCCAGGGCCACGGGGCCGGCATCGATCAGGCGCTTGTTAAAGCCGAGGCCCAATTCGTATTCGGGCCGCAGCCTCCCCTTGAATTGGAACGTCTCGCCGAAGTTGGAATCGATGCTCTTGCCGCCCCAGAGGGTCACGGCCAGGGGGTAGGGGTGCCAGTTGGGGATTGGCGGCAGCAGCAGCGGGCAGGCCATGGACAGGGCCTGGGGCGCCAGGGCCACCGGTGGCATGGGCCAGTCCCTGGCCTCCAGGGGGCGGACCGTGGCGGCCACGCTGAGGTAGCTCTCAATCCCAGAAGCGGAGTTCACTCCCCCAGGGGTCAAGGGTTGCCTGCCTAGGGCCTGCAGCACCTGGGCCCCGGGTGCCGGGCTGCCATCGGCCACGGCAAATCTGGCCGGGCCGACCAGCAGCGGATCCGGATTCTCCCAGTAGCTGAACGTGAGCGGCAGCAGGGCGCCACTGGGCTGGCGCGCCAGGTCGAAGTCGGACTCGGCGGTTTCGAGGTCGAGGACGCCGTAAACATCCTCCAGCTCCCCTTCGGCCTGGATCAGGTTGAAGCGCAGGCGGCTGGCCTGCAGGTATTGATGGCCCCGCTGGAAGCGCACGCTGCCGCTGGCATAGACCGTGCGGCTTGTGGGGTCGAATTCGAGCCGATCGGCCAGCAGGCGACCGCCATTGAGCAGGGCCTTGACCTGGCCCGTGGCAACAAACCGGTTACGCAGCAGGTCGAAGCCTTGCTGATCGGCTTGTAACTCCAGCTCCAGCGGTGGCGCCTGTCCAGGACTGGCCAGGGTGAGCGGGCGGCCAGGCTGGTCGGCTGGTTTTGCGATGGGCTGGGCTTGGTTTGCCGCTGGAGTTGGGACCGGAGCCGCCTGGGTCAGGGGCTGGTTCTGAGCTCCTGCTGGGGGCAGGGCCACCAGCAATGCCGATCCCATCGCCGCAAATGTCCAACAAGACAGGGTGGGCGAGGGCACCGACGAGGCGGAAACGGCGCCGATCCTGCCATGGGGTTTGGATCAGATCCAGGTGGCTAGGACCGGTTTGTGGTTCCGGTTGGGCTTCAGTCTTCCAGGTCCTTGCGGCTGGGGGTGCGGGTGGGATCACTGGCTAGGAAGCCGAAAACGAAGATCCCGATGAAGAAGAAAACGACTGAATAAACCGAGATCTTGAGGGCGAGCATGGTCCGTCCAGCGGGTGACAGGGAGTGACAGGCGCCAGGTGGGCCCTGGTACGACCCTGCGGCAGCGGCATCATCCTATGGGGCACAGATGGCGTTGATCGATGCCAGAGGGCCTGGAGGGGGTGGTTCGCCCCTGGATTGAAACGTTTCAGTCACGGACGGGGCGCGATCTGCAGGCCCGCTGGCGGGCCGCAGGCCCGGAAGGAAGCCTGGCGCCGGCGATCGAAAACCCTTGGGCCGCCAGCCAGCGGCCCGATTGGTTTGCCCGGGGCCTGCTGAGCTGGCCCCGGGGCGGCCAGTGGTTGCGCTTGAGCCTGCGGCTGCAGTGCCCGTCCGACTGGCGGCAGCTGGCCCACCAGGCGGCCGAGCAGGACTGGGGCCAGGCTGGGCGGGCGCTACGGGCGCGCCTGGTGCTGCGCTGGTGGGCCGAGGACGTCCTGCTGACGGTCGATGGCCAGGAGGTCCATCGCGGGGATCTGTTCGACTCTGCCTGCCGCTGGGTGCTGCCAGAGCGCTGGTGGCGGGGCGAAGCCTTGGACCTCAGCCTCGCGCTGCGCAGCCCCCGCCACGACGACGGTGCCCTGGTGGAGAGCCGCTTGGAACTGGAGCCCGCCGATCGCAGCGATCCGGCGGGATTACTGGCCGGTACGGCCCTGGAGCTCGTGACCCTGAGGGCGGCCAGGGGGCAGGACCTTATGGCGGCGGCCTCGCTGCAGGCCGCCCTGGCCGGCGCCGATCCCCAGGCGCCCGCGGCGCCAGGGCGGCTCGGCGCGGCGCTTCAGGCCTTCCAGGCCCAGCAGCAGCAGGGCCAGGAAGGCTTTCACCTGCTGGGCCACGCCCACCTCGATCTGGCCTGGCTCTGGCCGGTGGCGGACACCTGGCGGGCGGCGGAGCGCACCTTCGAGTCGGTGCTCTCTCTGATGGAGCGCCACCCCCAGCTCCATTTCGGTCACTCGACCCCGGCTCTGTACGCCTGGATCGCCCAGCACCGGCCGGCCCTGTTCGCCCGCATCCGTCAGGCCATGGCCTCGGGCCGCTGGGAGCCGATCAATGGCCCCTGGGTCGAGAGCGATTGCGTGTTGATCGCCACGGCCTCGCTGCTGCGCCAGTTTCAGCTGGGCCAGGCCTACAGCCGCGCCACCTTCCCCGAATGGGAGCACCAGCTCTGCTGGCTGCCCGACAGCTTTGGCTTTGGCGCTGGCCTGCCCGCCGTGGCCCGGGCCACTGGCGTGCACTGGTTTTGCACCCACAAGCTGGCCTGGAACGCCACCAACCCCTTCCCCCATCGCCTCTTCCGCTGGCGCAGCCGCTGCGGCGCCGAGGTGCTGGCCTTGGCCACGGCGCCGATCGGCACCGGCGGCGACCCGGTGGCGATGGAGCGCTATCGGCTCGAGTGGCAGGCCAGCACGGGTCTGGATTGGGCCCTCTGGCTGCCGGGCGTGGGCGACCACGGCGGCGGCCCCACCGCCGAGATGCTCGAGCAGCTGGAGCTCTGGCAAGACCAGCCCCAGGCCAGGCCCCAGCGCCACGGCACCCTCCGCCAGTACCTGGCCGAGCTGGAGCCCCTAGCGGCGGGATTGCCGGTGTGGCGCGATGAGCTCTACCTGGAGTTGCACCGCGGCTGCGCCACCAGCCGCCCCGACCAGAAGCGCCATAACCGCAGCCTTGAGCGGCTCCTGCGCGAGGCCGACATCGCCCGGGCCCTACGGGCTAGCCAGGCTGGTGTAGCGCTCAGTGAGCCCGCCCCGGATTGGCGGCCCCTGCTGTTCCAACAGTTCCACGACATCCTGCCGGGCACCTCAATTCCGGAGGTGTTCGAGCAGGCCGAACCCCAATGGCGTGCGGCCCGCCGGGCGGCGTCCCGGGGCCGGGATCAAGACCTATTGGCCTGGCTTGGGGCCGCCGCTGGCTCCCGAACGCCGGCTCCTGGGCCGGATCAGGGGCCCGAGCCCTGGGCCCTGGTCCAGCTCCAGCCCCTGGCGGCGGCCCCTTTGACCCTGCGCCTGCCCGCCGGCCAGTGGACCCTGGCAGGCCAGCTCCTGGTGGGCCAGCCGGCCCCTGGTGGCGGCCAGTGGCTGCAAGTGCCCCTGCCCGCCGGGATCAGTTATCTGCCCTTGCAGCGCCAGCCCCTGCCAGCGGCCGCGCGGAGGGTTGCCCTGGGTGAATCGTCGCCCTTGCCCGTGCAGCATCCGGTGAGCCTGGTGGCGGAGCCCGCTCCGGTGGCCGACGATCTTGCGGCAGGGGCCGTTGCGGCGGCTGGCCGCTGGCGCCTCAGCAATGGCTTGGTGACCGCCCTGATGGGGCCCGCTGGGGTGGAGCAGCTTTGGGGGATCGATGGCCTAGCCCAGCTGGCGGCGCCCCTGCAGTGGTGTCGATGGGCCGACCGGGGCGAGTTCTGGGATGCCTGGGACCTGGCCGCCAACTACCGCAGCCAGCCCTTGCCCTTGCGCTGGGATGGTCAGCCCGAGCTGGCCGAAACCGGCCCCCTCTGCGGGCGCCTCGTCTGGCGGGGACTCTGTGGCCGGTCGCCGCTGCGGCTGGATGTGGTCCTGAGGGCGGCGAGTCCCTACCTGGAACTCACCTTGGCGGTGGATTGGTGCCAAGTGCATGAACTGTTGCGACTAGAGCTGCCCTTGGCCCAGCCGGCGCTGCGCTTGGCCGCTGACACCAGCGGCGGCGTGATTGAGCGGCCGGCGGCGGCCGCCACGGCCCGGGAGCGCAGCCGTTGGGAGGTGCCGGTGATCAGCTGGCTGGCGGCCGAGGCGGCCGGTTCGGGCCTGGCGGTGCTGCTGGATGGGCCCCAGGGGGCGTCCGCCACGCCAGAGCGGCTGGGGGTGTCGCTGCTGCGGGCACCCACCTGGCCCGATCCCGGCGCCGACAACGGACCCCAGCGCCTGCGCCTGGCCCTGATGCCCTGCGCGGAGGGCTGGCGCCAGGCCGGTGCGGCCGAGCAGGCCGTGCGCTTCCGCGAACCGCCGTGGCTGCGGCCCCTGGGCCCGGGCGGCGCCCAGGTGTTTCAGGCTGGTTCCGGGTTGGCAGGCGAGGGGCCGCTCCAGCCCTCGCCAGGACCGACCCTGGACCTGGGCGCTCCCCACCTGCGCCTGATCGGCCTGCGCTGCTTGCCTTTCCAGGGCGGCAAGCAGGTCCTGGCCGCTGCTTTGCCGGCTGATTCAGCCGAATTGGCGCTGAGCGTTCAAAACCTCAGCCCCCTGCGCCAGCGGTTGGACCTGGGCCCCAACTGGCAGCTGCTGGGCCGGATCGATGGTCTCGATCAGCCACTCCCCCAGGCGCCCGAAGTCTTGGATCGGCTGGCCGAGATGGCGGTTGTGCGGCCTTGGCAACTGGCCAGCTATCGGATCAGGCGCCGGGCTTGAGGGTTTCGACCTGGCCTAGCTCTCGGGGTCGCTGATCCCTTGGTGGGGCTGACCCAAGGCCTGGGCTCAATCCTCGTGCTCGTCGAAGGGATCGGTGAGTTGCTTGGAAGGGGGCCCAAAGGCCGTGTAAATGCCAAACCCGGTGAGCGACAGCAGCACCGCCAGCACGGTCAGGGCCACGGAGAGGGCGGGAGACGAGGTGCTTTCCATGGGCGCGGGGGCTGGGGTGGTGGCGAAGCCGGCCGGAAGGGGCGTTCGGGGCCCGCTTCCATCACAACTCTCGACAGCTGGGCTCGTTCGGGGCCTCAGCACCCTTAAAGTAACCAGACCGATCCCCTGCCAGAGAGGAGCGAGCCGTCATGGCCCAACGCACCCGCCTTGGAGACCTTTTGCGTCCCCTTAATTCTGAATACGGCAAGGTTGTGCCGGGTTGGGGAACCACTCCGGTCATGGGAATCTTTATGGTTCTCTTCCTTGTCTTCCTGCTGGTGATTCTGCAGCTCTATAACAAGTCGCTGCTGCTGGACGGCATCACCGTCAACTGGAACGGCGCCGGCTGAGTGCTGGCCCCCTAAACCGGATGCCATGCCCGCCTAGACCCTTGGTTGTTTGACCAATGGCCTGGGCGGGTTAATGCTGGATCCACCCATCGGTGCTTCGAAACGATGAATATCTTTGGAATCGGCCTGCCGGAAATGGCCGTGATCGCGGCTATCGGCCTGCTCGTATTTGGCCCCAAGCGCTTGCCAGAGCTGGGCAAGACCCTCGGCAAGACCCTCAAGGGCTTCCAGTCCGCCTCCAGCCAGTTCGAGCAGGAATTCCGCAAGGCGGTGGACACCGTTTCCAATGACACGGTCTCCGTGGCCGCTGTTTCCCCTGAGGTTGTCTCCCCTGAAGAGGTTTCCCCGGCAGCCGTTTCCTCCGCAGCCGTTTCCAAGGCAGCCGTGTCAACCGAACCTCTGGCTGCCAGCCAGGTGAGTTCAGCTGGCCTTGGGGTTACGGACCTGGTTACCGAAAAGCCCGCCACGGCCCCAGCCTCGCCGGTGGCTTCTAGCGCTAGCGATAGTCCAGCGGCCTAGTCCAGCGGCCTAGTCCAGTGGCCTGGTTAAGCGGCCTAGGTCAGCGGCGACGCTGGTTTAGCAGCTGCCGGCGGCGCAATCACCGGGGAGGCCATGCCCCTTATGTTCCGGTGAGTCAGGCCCCGTACGGGATCCTGCCCCCTGTTGTTGATCGTTATTGCTTGCCCGATGACCGCCTCGCCCGCCGGGTCCCTGCAGTTGCTGGTCGGCCTGGGTAACCCCGGCGACAAGTACGCCGGTACCCGCCATAACGTCGGCTTCATGGCCCTGGAGCGGCTGG
>Ga0209107_10001725_pt1 | contig 12222 bp, 5 predicted proteins | sample LakErihyJuly2011_2_FD_187460 | JGI IMG/M metagenome (GOLD analysis project Ga0209107, IMG submission 187460) | Freshwater microbial communities from dead zone in Lake Erie, Canada - CCB hypolimnion July 2011 (SPAdes) (version 2) | ecosystem: Environmental > Aquatic > Freshwater > Lentic >... | reverse complement strand
AATGTAAAATAAATAATTATTTTAAATTTTATCTTTTAAAATATTCTATTATTCGGTAGAAAAATTACCTTAAATTAAAATTATTTATTGTATTAATAAATTTATATAAAATTTGTTAAGGTTAAAAAAACAAAAATTTAATAAATAAATTTATATATTAAGATTCATAATGGGCGGAGACAATTAATTTGGCTTAGGCTACTACATTAAAGGAGCTCTTTCTGGAGGTATCTGTTGTTCTATTACACACGCCGCTTTATGTCCAGTGGATGTCGTGAAAACCAGAATTCAACTAGACCCCACAAAATACACTGGAATGTTATAGGGATTCAAGAGAGTGGTCGGAGAAGAAGGAGTTAGTGCCCTCTCAACTGGATTAGGAGCAACTGCCTTTGGATATTTCGTACAAGGCTGGTTTAAATTCGGAGGAGTAGAATTTTTTAAGATTAAAATGGCCAACTCCTTTGGAGAACAAAAAGCCTGGGAAAACAGAACAGCTATCTATCTTGCCTCTTCTGCTATGGCTGAGTTCATCGCTGATTTATTCCTCTGCCCTCTAGAAGCAATTAGAATTCGTTCTGTCTCCGACAGCACTTTCCCCAAAGGATTAGGAGCAGGAGGTGCAAGAATATTGTCCACTGATGGACCCCTAGGATTTTATGCTGGACTTGGCCCAATTCTCTTCAAACAGGTTCCTTATACAATGGCTAAATTTGCAGTCCAAGGAAAATCTGCAGAACTACTTTACGTCGCTAAAGGAAAAACTCCAGATAAATGCACTAGTGGAGAGAATATCAGAATTTCTCTTATGTCAGGTGTTGTTGCCGGAGTAGTTGCTGCTGTTATTAGTCATCCAGCTGATACATTATTATCAAAAATCAACAAAAAAGGAGCAGGAGGAGAAGGTAGCACAGTTAGCAGATTAACCAATATTGCTAAAGATATGGGATTCGCTAAATTATGCTTGACTGGATTAGGTGCAAGATGTGTTATGATTGGAACTCTCACCGCCGGACAATTCGGAATTTTCGACTCTGTCATGAATGTATTTGGAGCCAAAAAATTCCACTTCCATGATCCTAAAGAAAAACATGATAAAAAACATTGATAAGTTTAAGCTCTAAAATTATAATTTAATTTATTTGCATCATTTAAACACAATCTAAATCATATTTTATATATATAAATTTTATTTTACTTAATAATTTATGGGAATTTCTTAAAATCAATGAATTTATTTCATATAATATTTTTTTATATTATTTTTAATAATGTCTGGACTTTTTAAAAACTTGGATAAGGTTCTTAATTAATCCGTCTTTGCCACAAACGCACATAGATATTTATTAACAAACAGATTCAATAGATTTAATCATAGTGCATACTACTATGACCCCAGTGTTACAAAAGAAGGAGGTATCACAAGAGGTCACAATCTAGACATATTTGCCTTAACAACATGCAGTTACAACCTAACAAGATAAACCTAACTTTACCAATAAATACTAAACGAGGTAAAAAATAGAGGCACCTTCGTGAATTTCTAGCAAGAATTGGAAAATACTATATAAAATAATAATAATGCTTTAGATTAATACCTTCATAATATCTTCTTACAATTAAAAACCGGATTATTCGAATGCCCCATTGATTCATCCGTCTCTGCTGTATACTCATTTGCATTTAGTTCATAACCTTTGAATGTTTAATAGGACGTCTTATAGAACGTGATCGAAAATATCTAATCAAAACTTCATTATGCAAGTTAGTCTAATTTAATTGATTTAATTGTTGCTTTAGATAAACTACAATATTATAATGATAAACAATTATGGAGTCAATTATTATAAGCAATAAATAAAAAAGTCTGGGACTGGTAATATTAAAGTGTATAATATTCTGGATGGAAAACTGACTTATACGAAACTGGAGCATAAAAAAGTTCATGTTCGGGTGGCGAGATAAGCAACTATTGGACCGATTTATAAAAAGGTAACACGCATTTAGCATTGGTAAAAAGATGGCTCAGAAAAGCTTACGATTAAGTCTAATTTAGAATAATTTACCCTGCAACTTAAAGGGAATATAGAATTTTTTATGAGTTTGACAGCATAGGTACTTATCAAGAATAAGAAAATTTATTTAGAACATTAGAAAACTTAGCTGATAAGGTCGAATAGAGCAAAGAAGTATTAGCTAATTTAAGAGCAAAAAAACAATGAATTTGAATATATTGTTATTCCATTAATAAATTTAAATATATTTAAACTGAATTTTTTTTAAATTAGTATAAAAAAATTTATTTTTATTTGAATTTATTTTCTAAAAAATAATTATTATAATTATTTTTAATTTTTAAAGAATTTTTTTATTTATAATATTTGTTTATAATTTTTCTTATACATATATTAAAATAATATCATTTTATTAACTAATTTAATATACAAATTATAAAATAAAAAGATATATTTATAAATAAATTATTTTTTAATCTAAAATTAAGACCAAAAAACCATGTAATAAGAAGAAAATTAAGAACTATAAAAATTAAAAAATTTAATCGCAAGGTCCCGCTCATTAAACACTTCAAACGAAATATAAATACTTCACGAAATGTAAGAAACAATAAAATTATTTTAAGAATACAAATAACAAAATAATGCTATATAAGCAAATAAAGAATATTTTGCATCTTTTTTTGTTCCTAATATTGTAAAAAATCTACTAAACTACCGATAGTATCAGTTTGTTTAGTCCTATAACATATCAGAACTAATCATTAATCAAGCTATTGAATTTATAGCCGAAAATATATTATACACTGACAGTTTATCCCTATCAGAGCTTTTCAAAACAATTTTTGACGTCTCACGAGAATATTATAAATACAATAACTAGGATGAGAACGATCAGAAACTGTTAGGGTAGATGTATATAACACCCCCAGCTAAGCTAGAATGGTGTCGGGGGTTAAAAACCGGAGACATCATAGACGCAGTAAAAACAGATAAATATTATAATAAATATTGCTGGTCTAAAGCTATGATTTTGACTATCAACTCCGATGATATTATGGTCGAATACTTAAACGAGTATTCTAAAGAGAATACATGTTTACATTTGGGTAGTTTTGAAGTCGCCCCTCCAGACACTTATTCGAAAGATTTCAACTGGAGATTATCAATATAAAAAGGAGATTTAATCGATGTATGCGATACAGCTCATATTTGGTACAACTCTACTGTTCTTGACAGACGTGTAACTTAGACAGAACGGGGGCAGAATGTACACGAGATTCGTATCGGTTACCGTACCTATAACCCAGATGGGGACAGGGCTGATGATTAAGGATAAGCTTATTTCGGCTGGTCCGAGAAATTTGACGTCTGGATATCAGCTACTTCTCCCCGTGTAAGCAAGTTTAATTCCCTGGCAAAGCAAATTTACAAATTATCCTCTTAGGCAAATAGCGAGCAGCCGGTGGATGACAGCAGAGACGTTATATATTAATAAGACTACTCCCAACACAAATTTTGCTCCATTTTGAGGCCAAATTGCATAAATATAAGCATTAAAAGTGTTACGCTTGTAAAATTTATGAATAAATTTTTGAATTCAAAGGGATTTGACGTATTATTGGAAAGATTTTCTAATCGAAATGAATGGGTTTCCTTTGAGACCATAACAAATTATTTATATGGACTGGGGAGTTTATATCCTTTATATTATAGATACTATGCACATGAGTTCATCCCTAGACTCTGGGAGATCATCACAGATTATGTGATATAATCCCCGGACACCATCGTACGGACATTTGACAAAGAAAAATGTGATGTAGTGTTCCATGTCTTTGATAACCTATTGAAAAGAGTTTATTCAGTTGGTTAGAAGAAACAGAAATTAGAGTTCTTTCAGATGCAAGTCGTTCTAAAATGTTTTGATTCCGATTTTTTGCAACAAAAGATACTAGCCATGAAGATGATCTCAAGCACCATCTCTAAGGTCAACAACGATGAGTATGAGTTCTTCACGATAGATAATTTGAAGAAATGGATAAAGGAAAACAAGATTTTTCTTAAGATTTTTAGTGATTAATATAACGCGCACGCTCAAATCATAGAAAGATCCTCTGATCTAATGGTGTTTATGTTCAAGCAGTCGCTAATATAGCCCCAGGACATGGATAATATCCTTACCTTGATAGTTCAGAACCTTTCCAGTAAGGAAAAGATTCAATCGATTTTTAAGGTCTTAAATGAGCTATCATTCTGGTTCTAAATCGATCATATAAAAGTCATAGTGACGAGGATTTACGAAACCTTATCAGATAACATATTAAAGGAACACATAGAGCTTTTGAAATAAATCTTCATTAAACCATTGAACAAACAAAGCCTTTATTTGATTAATGCCCTCAATTGTTTATGGAATTTAGCTGATGAGGGGAGTTAACTGCATCTATAGAAACTGGCGTTAGACGAATTCGTGAACCTTGTCAAAAATCTTGAAAGCAAAGATCAGAAACAATAATTCATAGTAAAATGCATCGAAAATATATAATAAAGCAAGTCAGTGTTTCAATCAATACAAATAATGCGCTACATTATTGACAGCTACACTGACACGATTCATTCAAGCAAGAAGATAGTGGTATAGTTACAGTAAGAGTACAATATTATTCAGATGATTCTTGAAAATATTTAATCCTATAAGGTTAAGGGAGTCACGACAGAGTACATTGATGGATTGGAAATAAGATTTAATTTTATTAAATTCTTAAGTGCCTCATTGTAGGAAGACTAATTGAGTAAATTTGAGCTGCTTTCCACCATTTGGAGGATTATGGTAACCGAATCACTCATTCCCTAAGAGAAGGACATCGTCTTCAAGTGGTTGAAAGGAATGAATAAAGATAAGGACTATCAGCTTGAACTCATACGATTCTTCAATATGGTTGTTATTAAGGATCAAACCTCTATTCATGATATGTCCACAACAGGCTTTGAGTGTATTAAGCAATTATTCATTCTTTGTAATGAAAATAATAAGAAATTAGTGTAAAAAATATTAGGGAAAACTAATGTTGTATTCAAATCTTTGGATAGCAAAGACAAAGTGCTCTCTGTTACCAATACTAGTGTAGAGGAGCAGAAATTCGAGTTTGATTACCAGATCGACGTTGACCCTTAAGAACTAGATGGAATTCAGATCTTCTGGGACCTTGTCGAATAACTTAAAGATAAAAATTTAATTAAGAAAGTTGCTGAGTTTTTGACACAAATTTACACAAACCTTACTTTTAGTATGTAGGAAAAGAGTCAAATTGATTTCCGATTCATAAAAATATGTATATAAAAACTCAGGAGTATAACACAATCGCAGAACATTAACGACTAGCAAGAAAGAATTTTTTCCTATTTAAAATTAATGAGAATCTTCATTCAAGAAAGCGAGAATGCTGGTGTCGGAAGCCTGAGATCTCATAGCAGTCTAGTTAAAGGGGAGCTAATAATCTTGTAAGTTCTTAATAATTTCCAAAATGTGTCTGATTAGTCTCAGAAATTCGAGATTTAAATGTATACTAACAAAACTATCATGGATCTTAGAAAGGAAATCGCCTCTAAACTTAAGACTTCTTGGGACTAAGTCAAGATCAAAAGCAATCAAGTCTTTAGCAGAGAAATCACTGATAGCGACAATGGCCGGACAATCAGTGATTTTAGATTCAAGAATAACGAAACCTTAACTGTTCTCCGCAGGACACCCCCTCCTATCCCGTAGGCTCAACTAGTGGATAAATAGGGTGCTCTACTAGAGAAACCTAAATAAATCTTCACCACTTTATTCTATAATTTCGCCAACAAACAAACCTAACTGATGGACCCCCAGGAGTTGGCTAATTTTACTACTGCTTGCACAAGCGCCAATGTCTGTAAAGTGGACGACTCAAGAGTCATTGATTTCTTCCTCTCACATGATAGGAACAGGGATGGATTTTTAGAATTAGAAGACTTCTTGAGATTTTACAACCAATCCTGCATTGATAAACCCCATTCAGTCTGGGCGAATCTCAAATACTTTCAATATAGAAATGATTTTAAGACAATGGAGGAGGTCAATTAAGATCAAATTGATATCAAAAAATTACCTACATACTTTTTAATGCAAAATTAGGATTTTTACACCCTATTGTTTTAGATCTTGGGATTTAGCACAGATGAAGATTTGAATAAGCAGATTTGGGCATTGCTTTAGCATTTACCAACTAGTAAGAGTATTATGGAAAAAGTACTTAAATTAGAAGGGATAGTCGGTTGCGAGGCAAACGACTGGAGCTAAGTCTTCGATGAAAGTTCTAATTGCAAGCTTCTCTATGTACTCACAATAGTCGAGTATATGATGGAGGATGACGAGGAGGAGTCCGAGGACTCCATGGTCCAAGAAAGAGTAAAATCATAAGAATGGAGGTAAGATTTCATTCAATATGGCGGATTCGAACAACTTTTAAGAATTTTCCAAAAATTTGTCTAGAAGCTATAGCCAACTGTTCTTGAAAAGAACATACTTTCTTTCATCTTAAAGATTATGAAAATTTATTTGATAGCTGCTCTTCACAGTAAAATTCCTCATATTTATAAAATAACTTAATATGGCCGCTCAACGCTACTCAGCCTAGATACCATTGATGAGAATCTCAAGGAATCGGAAGATTAGTCGAAGTAGATTTCTGACCTTAATAAAATCTAAGAGGAGATTAATCCTAAAAATGACACAGATAAATAGGAGGGAATCAAGAAATACAATATTAAGATAAAAGAGCCGAAGGAGTTCCTGTTACTGTCAGACAGACTGAGATCAGGACTAGGGTAGAAGATAATCGACACACTCAATCTCCCTTAACTCTTTCAGGAGATCATAAAAGTTGTGACTTATATAGTCAGTTTTACAGGCGAGCTGGAGTCAGAAGACCGGCTGATATTAGACCTAGGCATGTGCATTCTTGTAGCCATCTTCTTGTCCAGCGAGGAATGTTTGGCAGCATTCATCAGCAACACTAACTCAGATCAGTTGATCATAAACGGCCTTTTTTGCTCTCGGAGCAATAATATTAGGAAGATATTTTCGCATTGCCTCTACCTTCTAGTCCGGCAGACTCATGGTTACCTCCACAAATGGCTGATTAACCTACTAATCTAGAACCTTCCTACATCCGCCAGCCTTAATCTAAACAACTGCAACTAGTACTATGAATTACTCTGCAAAATAATCGAAAAATCAGACTTAGAAAACGGATTCGGCCCCCTTCTATCTAACATCATGAATCAGATAGAAAATCATATCTCATAGGAGAAAATAAGCTAGACTAAAAACGATACAATACTAACAGGTTTTCTTAATCTTTATGAAAAATTAATAAGAATTTAGTCAGATCTCTGCGAGTATTTAGAAAAAGACTTGTGTTATTTCCTTAACACATGTCTGTTTAGCTAAAATTATCAGTAGTACGCCGAGAACTTCCTTACAGATCAACTTCATGATGTGGAATACCAACCCCCAAACTATGTGAAGTGCAAAAGCATGATGAGTAGGAATAGCTCTTATAAGATAGTGAATTAGATTGTAAGCAAAAATAAGAAATGTCTCAGCTTTGTCTTGAAGAATGTTGAGAGTATATTAGATCAGCTTACGTTTATCACAACTTGGAACTTCAAGCCTAGCAATAATTAGAAAGGCTACTTCGGATACGTAGGTATCAAGAATCTTGGCAGTACGTGCTATATGAACGCAATGCTTCAGTAATTTTTCTTGATCCCTACATTCCGGTACCTAATACTTTCGAGTCAGGATAAGCAGCAAAAAATCCAGAAAGAATATTACGGGGTGCAACAGTCAGAGCTAGGTAAGATTGTAGATGACAATCTGTTACATCAGCTCTAGAGTCTCTTTGCCTCCCTTGAGCTGAGTGACAGGCAAGATTACAACCCTTATCAATTTTGTTTCTCATACAAGGATTTTGATTCACAGCCTATCAATGTGTGTATACAGTAAGACGCACAAGAATTCCTCAATCGGATGTTCGATATGTTAGAAAACGGTCTCAAACACACCCCTTATAAGTATGTCACCCAGAGCATCTTTGGCGGGAAAACTTGTTCCCAACTCAAGTGTATGGAGTGCGGTAACATTAAGGAGAACTACGAGCTTTTCTACAACCTTTCACTGACTGTAAAAAACATGAAATCTATGCAAGAAAGTCTAGACTCGATGATAAAGGATGAAAAAATCAATGATTATTTTTGTGAAATTTGTTAAAAAAAATAAGACATTACTAAGAAACTTTGTCTCTCTTACCTTCCTAACATACTTATAGTGCACCTGCAACGGATAGTGTTCGATATGGACACACTTATGAACTCTAAGATTAACACTAGATTCGAGTTTCCCTTCCTGTTAGATCTTTAACAGCACACCGAAGAAGGGATCAATGAGGGAATGGAGTAAAAAGAGAAAGATTATTACACTTATAAACTTAAGGGAGTGGTGGTTCATATGGGTACCGCCGCATCCGGCCACTACCTCTCCTATATTAATTATAAAGAAGATAAATGGCTTGAATTCAATGATTCAAACGTCATAGATTTTGATATTAAGCAGTTTGAGTAAGAATGTTTTGGTGGGGGGGTGAATCAAGATGATTGGATTGAGAATAAAGAAGACAATGAACAAGGTAAGAGCGCTTATATATTAGTCTATGAAAGGCAGAGCAAGGATCCCCTCCAATTAGTCTACTCCTCAGACCTCGAAAAACAACAAATTTTAGAGGATGTGAAAATACACTCTAGCAGTGTGTTGGAGGACTAATAGGGTGTGTTTAAAATTGACTATTACGGAGTAAAGAGGAACATAAATAAGTGCTAATTTATAGAGGTTTGGCTAGACAACCACCTCAATATGCTTGAAAAACACTTCTACAATTCCGATTTTTTGCACTTTATTAAAAACGCGATTTTGGAGATCGAGTTGCCCTCAGACTATCTTAAATAAGACATCAACACATCATGGAATGTAGAAGTGACATTATATAAAGGAACAATCTCTTAGGAACAAAAGGAACTGTATATTTATGCGATCGAATTTTTGTAAAAACTTATAACGAAAATAGTATCAAAAATTAGTGAAAAATAAATTATGAATATATTTTTGATACAAATACGGAGCTTTCTAGACCTCGTCCCGGAATACGCCTCAACATTCTTTATTAAGAATTGTAAAGACAAGTTTATAATCGATATGATGCTAACCTGTCCGGAAATGCATGTCAGGAAGATATTCTCGCTACTATGTGGGTACTGTCTAAACCTGATGATCACTTACAACAATCTAGAGTTAACTGACAGTGAAATGATGTAAAACGAGAAATAAACTATCATGGTTGTCACAATTAATGAGTTTATTTCATATAGTGTGGGGATACTCAACACCGAGGTGGCAAAGAATTGGACAAGAATGAATGAATTCCTGGAGTTGATCAGAGACTTTGTGAAGTCTGGTAACTAGCAGTTGGATCTTGCATTCAAGGAGCAGCTTATCGCAAGACTGATTGACTTTTACCTGTAGAAAGACTCACCCGTTAAATGTTTCGGAGATAAAAAGAATATTATGGGGAACAACTACATTCAGCCTAAATTCGATGTTGTGATTCAGATCCTTGCGGAGATGATCCCTAGGACCTAATGGATGAACAATATTTCGCCTAAGCAGGGTTCAGTAAAGATTTACTAACTCAGCTAAAACGACATTTTATGCCTAAACAATTACTCTTTTTATTACAAAACTTTAAAAAAAAATTATGATGTTTAAGCTTTTGGAATCATATGCTCTTATCTTTGTATTTATTAGATAAATTTTTCGAAAAATCTTGCATAAATAATACTAGATGGTATATCTCCTTAAAGGTCGAAGATAGACGAGATTTAGCCTTATCTGGAAGTGATGTAGTGTTTCCTATTGATAGATGACAACTTAAAGACGCAGCGGGTTGAATGGCTGCTAGGAGTGCCTGTAATCTACCCCAATAAGTATTGTAATTATGGTCTGTATGGGAATCTAGAAGACATGAATATTTCTTATATCTCGACATGCGGTAACAATAACTACACCAATGAATCAATATTACAATTTATGTTTGAATCGAGGAAAAGACAGGAGAATTACGTGATTCTTATCCTATCATAGTTTTTAGACTCATTGGATTAGAGCGAATTTTTAAGAGATTATGTCATGATGCTCCCCCCACCCAATTATATAAAAGCTAAGTACATTGACTGGATATATTAGTTTTTAGTCTAATACATTGATGATGCTAAAAAATACCAGATGTATAATTTAAGCTTCAATAGAGAGTAGGTGGCTACAAAGACACTCGAAAAATATCTATAGGTGCAAAATAAAATTTATCAGAAAATAAATTATCTAATAGCCATTAATCAATAGATAAACCCCTAAATAAACTAAAAACCAATGTCCATGATGGAGGTAAGTGTCAATCCATGTTATATACTCGGAAACATATGTGGATAGTTTGTACAAAATCGAGAGATTTTGTTACAAAAAAATGATAAGTTTGTAACTTTAATAACGTATGAAATATAAGTTTATCTGGTTGAATCAATGCCTAATGGGTATACGAATCTGGCGATTCCTGATGTCTCTAAAGATCAATCTAACTACATTAATACGTATAACTTTGATAAGACTTCTAATATATGTTAGATAATATAGGAGGAAGAGGTCACAAGTAAAAATGCGGACATAGAATCTTAAAAAGCGAATGACCATCCCGTGCCGTTATTGGCTCCGGGCTCTATTCACTCATTATAAAGTGATTTTAATTTTGGTTCTGCCAAATAAGCTGAATATGTTCCTCCCGATACCCCTGCAATAGTGATCTCGGGCATAGAAGAAGAAAAGACTAATGTAATAGCTCTTCCAAATGATTCTCAAGGTAATAATTAATAATTCGATAAGATAATATGCAATATCAATAACATAAAAAAGATCAATTATATCCGGAAAATAGTTGTTCAAAACGACACAAACGATTCATATTAATTCAATTTAGATTTTAATGTTGACCCTAAATCACCCCAATTCGGCATCAATTGTTACATCCCATCAAGTGCTATCACGAAGTAAATCTCGCCGGGTTCTGAATAAATTATATGGTCTATGAATAAGAGGAATATTTACATGGATTGGGGGCATTATGAATATCAATCTAATTTAGTTCAAACTAATTTTATTAAGAATGATGAATAGTAATAAAAAATTAAACCGAACAGTGATGTATAGGAGTTTCAGTAAGGAGCCAGCTATATTCCTGACCTGGATTTAACGAATGCAGATGAATGGCAAGCAGCTTCTACTTCGCTTAATAAAGAAATATCATATACATAAGATGCAATTTATAATGATGAGGAGTAAGGAAAAAATTGTAAAGTTTGTACTCTATTAAATCCGATTGATGCAAAGACTTGTGAAGTTTGTGACACACCTTTTTGATATATATAAAAATGTATTAATAATAATAATATATTTTATAATATGATTTAAATTATGCAATAATATATCATATATTATTCATTCAAATTCTTTCCAGATTCTTGGAAATCCTGAGCAAGTCTACATTGGTGCCCAGCATTGTTGTATCGAACAAGCTTTACACTATCGAATATCGTAATTACCCGTACAAAGCTTTTTACATTTAGACCTAGTGCATAAAGTCATTTCAGCCCAGCAATAGGTACATGCTGGAGTAAATTTGAAATATTTTGAAACGGTATCCTAGAAGCACATTCTGTCTCCATCAGGACAACGACTAGTAAAACCATTCATTAAATTTTAATATGCAGAATATTCAATATCTTTTTTAAGTTTATTATCATTATCATTTAAGCAAGCATTACCAGCTTATAGGTTATCTTAGTCTTAGTTAAGATACAAGCCTGTCAATAATAACAAGAATATTGATAAGATCAATATCTTTTAGAACATTTTAAATAAATTTATATTAATTACATATAATGATCAGGTAATTTTGTATTTATATTCTATTATTTACTTATAAAAATTTAATAATAATAAATTTTATATTATTTTTTTAATTTTTGTAGTAAATTAATTTTTTTTAATTAATAATTTCAATTCAATTTGAATTTA
>Ga0209107_10001724_pt1 | contig 12223 bp, 9 predicted proteins | sample LakErihyJuly2011_2_FD_187460 | JGI IMG/M metagenome (GOLD analysis project Ga0209107, IMG submission 187460) | Freshwater microbial communities from dead zone in Lake Erie, Canada - CCB hypolimnion July 2011 (SPAdes) (version 2) | ecosystem: Environmental > Aquatic > Freshwater > Lentic >... | reverse complement strand
TTGGCAGATCTATGCTGACGACAACCGCGGCACCCTGCCATTTAACACGGTCTTCGAGACCGACCTGACCCGAAGTTGGTGCACCGGGTTCATGTCCTACAACCAGCCCAACCCGGACAACACCAATACCTTGCTGTTCACCAAGGCGTTGCTCGGCCCCTACATCGGTGGATCAGCCGGTCTCTTCAAATGCCCCGGCGACCGGACGGTCAACCCGCCGCGTAAGACACCCCGGGTCCGCAGCATCGCCATGAATGCCTTCTTCGGCGGTTTCTGGGACGGCACCTCCTGGTCGCAGATTGAGGAACGGAAACGGATCTGGCGCGAATACCGCAACATCAACCAGGTCGACGACCCCGCCAACCGCTGGGTCCTCACCGATGAGTGCCCTACGATCAACGACGGATTCCTCGTCCACCTGATGCCGGTAAACACCACCGAGTTGCCCCGGAACGAATCGATGAATGACTGCCCGGCCAGCTACCACAACGGCTCCGGGGCGTTGTCCTTCGCCGACGGACACTCGGAGATCCACAAATGGCGTGATGAGGCCACCCTGCGGCGGACGTCGCAGCCCACGGCTCCGGCGGGCCGTTCCCCGACCGATTATCTCTGGATGGCCGAGCGGACCACCGGGCCCCGGTGAATCTCAGGTGCTCGCTCGCCTCGGTGCCGCAGACGCGATCGGTTCAAAGCCATCTTCATGCCGCTCAATCGATGAACCTCAGGCTCCACGTTTCCTTCCTGTCAGCAGGGCTTCTGGCGGCCTCATCCATGGCGCTGGTGTTCTTCTTCGGCAATTGGTTCGACGAGTTGCCGCTGAGGGTTCGGATCTATTCCCTCTGGTCGCCCATGCCGATGTTCCTCTTGGCAGGATCGCTCGCCGGCTGGGGTTGTGGCCGCGGATGGAGATCCATCACCTCTTTCGGATTGGCGTCGCTGCTTCCCGGGTTTTGGATTCCGACCGCAATGATGGGAACCCAGGGAGCACACCTAACAATAGACCTTTTCCTCCTGACCACAGGCATTCCCACGGCCACCTACCTGTTCGTCGGCATGATCGGGGGATATGTCTCATTCCGTTCCCTCCGAGCGGCAATCTCGGTGGCGGCCGGTTTCGCCATCGGGGCCATCCTCGGTCCGGTCTTGGCCTGGCTTCTGAGGCCGATGACGAGTGACGTCCGATTACCTCTGTCCCTGGGAGGTGGATCCTGCCTTGGTTGGGTGGTGCCTGGGGTGCCGGACGATTCTTGCAACGCCAGGGGGACCTGCCCATGAAGGCCGAACCATGAAGCGTTCCTCCGGAAATCAACCATTTCGCGAAGTCATGAAGTCACTGCGCAACAATCCGCCATCAACGATGGAGGTCGACAACCGACACGGTCTCAACAGCAACGCAGCTTTGAACCCTCACAGGAGAGCTTTCGCCGCCGTGCAGGCGCCTCTTCGCTCACTGCTGCTGGCGGTGGCGTTGTTGAGTGGTGCGGATGCGGTGGAGGCCCAAGGTGTCGCCAACCTCCGGGCCGATTCGTTCGTCCAACGGGATTCGGAGGTCGAACTTCGCCTGAGGTTTCCCACCGTCTGGGGCCGACGTTACCGGATCGAGACCTCCACCAATCTGCTCCAATGGGAGACAACGACGATTACCGATGCGATGCGGGAGTCGGCGGCGGCGGTTTCGGTCAAAGGGCCGACCTCGGAATCGCGGTTCTACCGGGTCTCGGCATTCGACTGGGAGGAGTTGAGGTCCGAACTGAAGGTGGCCCGTGAACTCTGGCGGACACGGGGACCGGCCACCTACCGCTTCGAGTTCCGCTGGAATTGCTATTGTCTGCCAGATCTCCGCGAGTGGGTCCGGGTCGATGTCCGGGACAGGGTCCTTGTCGGAGTGACCCGGTTGACCGACGGCGAGGCCCTGCCTCCCGACCGCTGGAGCCATAGGACGGTGGATGGGATATTCCAGTGGATCGAAGGAAAACTGGCGGAGCATCCCGAAGTGTTGCGGGTGCGATTCGATCCTGAGCTGGGGTATCCCACGGATGGGTATTGCGATGTCTCATCGATGCTGGCCGACGAAGAGATGGGCTTTGAACTCAAGTCCGTCCTTCCGCCCTAGCACCCCGGACAAGATCGCCACCCGTCGCACCATCGGATCGCCTCGCAGAAACACCCCAAAACCACCATGACATCTCCAGAAACCATCGAGGCCTTCTGGCCCAAAGACCTGTTCGAGAAGGGCATCGGCTGGGTGCTCGGGGAATTTGAGCCTCTAGATATCTACCTGCTCGACGTGTCGCCCCGAAACATCGCTTTCCGAGACTAGTTGGCGGCTCTCGGGGATGGTTCGGTTCGTTGCCGCTGATTCGTCAGCCCCGGTTGGATGCCATGCTGCGGGTTGCCGAATCGCACGAGCAGACGATTTGCAACCGTTGGTATCGACCGCCCTGACACTCATCCAAAATCCAGTCGCCTGTCATGGTCGTTGGGCGGTCTTCATACAGGCGCGCACTAAACGCCGTGCGCCGGCCGCTGTCCGGAGGCACGGGAAAGTCCTTGATCCGCCCATCGAAAAGCGAAAATCTAACCTCAATATCCCCCGCCCCTTGCGCACTGTCGGCACCGGTCCTGTCCCCGAATCCCCATTCCTTCATGAACCCCAGCCCGCTCATCCTCACCAACGGACGCTTGGTCGACGGTACCGGTGCCCCGCCCGTTCCGGATGCCATGGTCTGGGTCGAGGGCGAACGCATCCGCTTTGCCGGGCCCGCCGCCGCCGTCTCCGAACCGATCCCGGCGGACGCACGGGTGGTCGATGTCCGGGGTGGGACCATCCTTCCGGGCTTGGTCGAGGCCCACATCCACCTGACCTATTTCGACGTCGCGGAACTTGCCGACCTCGATATTAAATACCCGGTCGAGTACATCACCCTCCTCGCCGCTGCCAACGCCCGGCTCGCCCTCGAATGCGGCTATACCGCCGCCCGCAGCGGCGGTTGCCTCCACAACATCGACGTCTGGATGAAAAAGGCGATCGACGAAGGCATCGTTCCCGGACCCCGCCTTGCCAGCAGCGGACGCGAGATCTGCGGCGCGGGCGGGCTCATGGATTGGAATCCCGAGTTCCGGAAGATCGGCATGGAAGGCCTGGTCTTCATCATCAACGGAGTGGAGGACGCCCGCAAAGCCGTGCGCGCGCTGGTGAAGGACGGCATCGAGTGGGTGAAAACGTATCCCACCGGCGACGCCGCTTCGCCCGACGTGAACGATCATCACACACTCTGCATGACATTCGACGAGATGCACGCCGTCGTGGCGACCGCTCACAATCACAAGATGAAAGTCACCGGCCACTGCCGCGCCACCGAAGGCATCAAGAACGCGCTGCGTGCCGGCTACGACACCCTCGAGCACGGGACCTTCATGGACGACGAGGCGCTCGACCTGTTGCTGGAACGCGACGTGCCGGTCGTGCCCGGCCTGCGCTTCGAATTCACCAGCGTGCAGCATGGCAAACAGTTCGGAATGTCCCAGGCCGTGATCGACGGACATCAGGAAACCCTCGAGGGCGGTGCCGAAAGTTGCCGGCGCATCGTCCGGGCCGGCGGGCGACTCGGCATGGGCGGCGATTATGGCTTCGCCTGGAATCCCCACGGCGAATACGCCAAGGAACTCACTTTCTTCGTCCAACAGGTCGGTCTACCCGTCCTCGATGTCCTCAAAGCCGCCACCCTGACCGGCGCTCAGATCATGGGCCGCGACCACGAGTTCGGCACCGTGGCCCCCGGCAAATTGGCCGACCTTCTCGTCGTCGACGGGGATGTTGCTTCCGATATCTCCCTGCTCGAGGACCGCACCCGGTTCATCGCCGTCGTCCAAGGGGGCAAGATCAAGGCGGGACGACTCGCCGGGCGGGAAATCCCGCGCGCCGGCGACCGAGCGACCACCCGTCCCTGACCCTCACGCCACGCAACCCCGATGCCATCGAACCCCGACAACCGTCCCATCGCCGTGACCCGCGACGACGCGGGGCTCCATGCCGAGGAGGTGCATCCGGGTTTGCAGTCAGTCGTGTTCCTTCACGGGGTCGGGCGCGACCGACGGACTTTCGTCCCGCTCGCGGGACGCCTCGGGGAATTATGGAATCCCTGGCTCCTCGATTTTCGCGGACACGGTCGCTCTCCCCGCGGGGCCGATGTCTCGCTGGTCGCCGACCACGTCCGGGACCTGCGCCGCTGGCTCGTAGGCCGTTGGCAGCGCCCAGTGGTGCTCTATGGGCATTCTCTCGGGGCCATGGTCGCCACGGCCATGGCCGCGGCCGAACCCGACCTCGTCGCCGCGCTCGTTCTGGAAGACCCGCCATTCCAGACCATGGGCGACCGGATCCATGGATCGTTCTGGGAACATTATTTCCGCGGCCTACGCGATCTCCTGACCACGCCCTCCCCCACGCCGCTCGTCGAACGCCTCGCCGCGATCCCGATCCCCTCGCCGACCGGCGGTTGGGTCCCGCTGGGACAATTGCGGGACGCGGCCTCGCTCCGGTTCGGTGCCGAGTGCCTGTCCACCGTGAACCCCGAGGTCTTCCGGAGCCTTCCCTCGGGGCGTTGGCTGGAGGGCTACGACGTCCCCGCGAACATCGGTGCCATCCGCTGTCCCGTGTTTCTAATCCAAGGCGACCCCGCCCTCGGGAGCGCCTTGACCGACGAGGATGCCCGGCGTTTCGACGCGGTTCCCGGCGGATGCCAGCGCATCCGGATTCCCGGGAAGGGACACCTGATGCATTGGCCGTCGCCCGACCCGGTGCTGCCCATCTTCGACGACCTCGCCACTATGCTCCGAATCCAGCCCGGCCGATGACATTACCACCCAACCTTTCCCCGGGACGCTCGCGGTCCGGGGCTTTCACGCTGATCGAACTGCTGGTGGTGATCGCCATCATCGCGATCCTCGCAGGGATGCTCTTGCCGGCGCTTGGCCGGGCCAAGGAAAAGGCCAAGGGCATGCGGTGCCTCAGCAATGGTCGCCAGATCGGCCTGGCATTCGTGATGTATGCCGAGGACAACCGCGACAACATGGTGCCCCTCGAGGTCGTCGGGACCCCGCCAGCCAACGCCTTCGTGCCCGGCGGTTCCACCATCTGGTGGCCCGATCTACTCCGGTCCTATCTGCCCGCCAAGAACGGCGTGGATTGTCCCAGCGTCACCGGCACCAACCAGTCCGGCGTCCTGCAGGGCACGCCCAAGGCCACCGGACAAGGCCGCTTCGGCATCGGCATGAACCACATCGAGTTCAGCTATTCGCCCTGGGCCGGCGAAAAACTCGGCACCCTCAAGCTCTCCTCCGTCAAGAACCCCACCGAATCGCTCGTCTTCGCGGACGCCGGGAAAGTCCGGAATCCAACCGAGAAAGACCCGGACTTATGGACCGAGATCAAGGGGGCTCAACTCCTCTATTTCCTCACCCCCAGCCATCCCGATTTTGCCGCCAACAATCCTTACCGCGTCTTCAACCGACACGCCGGGTCGGCGATGATGAGCTGGGCCGACGGCCATTCGTCGGCCACCAAGGTCAGCAAGGTGGGGTTCCAGTATTTTCCCGGGAAGACCGCCGGGGGCGACGTCGCCCGGGGCGATTCGATCGTCGGCGTGGGCAACGACAAATGGGACCCTCGCTGGATGTGGGACCGGGAATGACTCCGGGGCACGACGGCGTGCGGCGGGCGATTCCGAGACGCGCGTGCCAACCATCCACACTTCGAATCGGGAAAGCGTTTCGACGGGACGAACGGAACGCCCCGGCAAGCCAAACGGGGAGACCCGACGACACCCACACGCGGGACGGACGGTGGTCGCGGCTTACGAGGACTCTTGCGACGCCTATCTGGCCGCGGTGGCCGCGTTCAGCGCGACGATGTGATGGCCCGCCGTCGACGAACATCCGGTCGTTCGCTAGCGTCCGTGCTCTATGAAAAAACGCGTTCTTTGTCTGCTCTTCACCGGCTTCGAAGAGATTGAAACCATCGCGCCGATTGACCTGTTGCGGCGCGCCGGCGTGGAAGTCGTCGTGGCGTCGTTGACCGGTGACAAGCTGGTCACGGGCCGTTGCCAGATCACCGTGCAGGCCGACGCCGCGTTGGCGGACATCGCGGAACAGGAGTTTGATCTGCTGCTTATTCCGGGTGGACCCGGCATCAAAGCCGTGCGGGAGGATGGCCGCGCCGCGAAGCTTGCGCAGAGATATTCGCAGGCCGGCAAGCCGGTCGCCGCGATTTGCGCTGCGCCGACGGTGCTGAAGGACGCGGGGCTGCTCGCAGGGAAACGATTCACCTCGCACGCTGGGGTTCTGCCGGAGCTGCCCGAGTCGCAAGTGCAGGAGCGCGTGGTCGAGGACGGCAATATCGTCACGTCGCGTGGCGCGGCGACCTCGGTGGAATTCGGCCTCGCGCTGGTGCGACGCCTGTGCGGCGACGCGACGCTGGCGGAAGTCTCAAAAGGAATCATGGCATGATTTTTGGCACGAATATCAGACTCAGAACTCCTGAAGTGGGCTGGCAAGCCGACGAGCTGGCACACGACCTGACAGCCACCGCAAAGGTGGCAGTGCTCGCGCCGCGAGCACTCGCCCGCGTTCAACGGGTGGCGTGTGGAGGCTTACGTCACGATCGAGCGCCGTCTGGTGAACGCGTTGCGCCGCTGAACGCGGCGCTACTCGTCGCAGCGCGACGAGTGCCACCAACGTCGGGTTCATGGCCCGAAATCGCATGCATCAGCAGGTTGAAACTCTCCATGAACCGCTCGTTTGTTTTTCTTGCCGCCGTATGGCTCTTGGTCAACGGCCTCGCCTTTGCGGCAGAACCCGCGACCGCCACAGCCCCACGCAAAGTGGTGATCATTGCAGGAAAGAAGAGCCATGGCCCGGAGGGTAATCGTATTCACGACTATCCGTGGTCCGCCAAGCTGGTGAAGGTGATGCTCGACAATTCCAACATTCGCGACCAGGTGCGGGTCGAGTTTCATCGGGACGGCTGGCCGGCCGATCAACGCACGCTCGAAGATGCCGATTCGATCATGGTCATTTCGGACGGTCGCGATGGCGACTTGTTCTCGGAGGCGTTGCATCTGGAGTCGCCCGAGCGCGTCGCCTTAGTAGAGCGGCTGATGAAACGCGGTTGCGGCCTGGTTACGTTCCATTTCTCGACCTTCGCGCCGGACAAGTATGCCGACCGGATTCTCGACTGGAACGGCGGCTACTTTGACTGGGAGGAAAACGGCGCACGCAAATGGTATTCCGCAATCAAGACGCTCAACGCCCACGTAGAGATTGCGTCGCCGGTCCATGCAATTTCCCGGGGCGTGAAGCCGTTCAAGCTGAACGAGGAGTTTTATTACAACCTTCGCTTCCAAAAGGACGACGCGCGCCTTCGGCCGTTGTTGAACGTGCCCGCGCTCGGCGGCCGGGCCGAGGACGGCAACGTCGTGGCTTGGGCGGTCGAGCGTGCCGATGGCGGCCGCGGCTTTGGCACGACTTGCGGGCATTTCTACGACAACTGGAAGGCGGATGACTTCCGCAAACTGGTGCTCAACGCCGTGGTCTGGACTGCAAAAGTCGAAGTGCCGGCGGGCGGAGTCGAGTCGCGCTATTTTGCGCATGATGCAATCACCCGCGCGCTGGATGGCGTCCGCGGCGGGGACCGGGCGGTCGTGGACGACTCTCCCATCCGCGTCCTGATGTTCGCTGGCAATGAGGCGCACAAGTGGCACAACTGGGAGCGGACCACTCCTGCACTCAAGGCGCTGCTGGAGCGCGATTCGCGTGTGCGCGTGGACGTGTCGAATGACATCGAGGATCTCGCGAAAAAGCCACTGCGTGACTACCAAGTCATCCTCCAAAATTATGTGAATTGGCAGGACCCGCGCCCGTTGAGCGACGCCAGCAAGGCGGCATTCACGAATTTCGTAAATAGCAGCGGCGGGCTCGTGCTGGTGCATTTCGCGAACGGAGCGTTTCACTTTTCGCTCCCTCAAGCCGCCGCGTCCGACTGGCCGGAGTATCGCCGCCTGGTCCGGCGAGTTTGGAATCACCAGGCCGCGGACGGCCAGCCGACGAGTAATCACGATGCTTTCGGCCCTTTCACGGTGAACTTCACCGGCGCGCCGCACCCTGTCACGGCTGGTTTAAAGGCGTTCGAGGTGACGGATGAACTCTATTTCAACCAGCATGGCGTGGAGCCGATCGAACCGCTAATTGCCGCCGTCTCCAAGGTCAGCAAACGCGCAGAGCCTCTGGCATGGAGCTATTCGTATGGCGAGGGCCGTGTCTTTCAGACGTTGCTCGGGCACAGTGAGAAGACGTATGCGGCGTTTGAAGCCCGCGAGATGATTCGTCGCGCGGTAGCCTGGGTCGCGAAGCGCAAGGTTTCCGCGACCGAGCGCTACGATGACCCGAATCCTGCTTCGCCCGCAGCGTCCGTCCCGCCCGCCGCACCGAAAAAGTCGGCCGGCCAAGCGTCGCTCTCGCCGGCATTCGGCCAAGCGTTGAGCGGCGGCCTAGTCGTCGCGGGCAAGCCGGATTATCGAGCCCGCCCGTTGACCATCGAGTGCCGCACTAGGCTCGTCGGCAAAGCGAGTTACAACATTCTCGTCGCCAGCGACTCCAAGGCGTCGGCGGAGCACTGGGAGCTCTACACCCACGTGGGCAGCGGCATGCTGAGTCTCTATCAGCCGGGGCGCGGCGGGGACTTTAATTCCGGCGTGGACATTTGCGACGGACAGTGGCACGCGCTGGCCGCCGTCATCGAACCGGAGCGCGTGCGTCTCTACGTCGACGGCAGACTGGTGCAAGATGCGGCGGCCAAGCCGATGACCGGGACGCCGATTCCTGATGGGCTCGCCTTCGGATCCCTGGTGGAAGGAGGGGTTGGTTGCGATGGAGTGGTCGATGATGTGAGACTCTCTCGCGGCGTGCGCGAGATCTCAGGCGTGCCCAGCGAGCCGTTGAAGCTTGATGCGCAGACCATCGGCCTCTGGAACTTCGACGACTTGAAAGCGCCAACAAGTTTGCCGTCAGATCCGTGGGCCGTCGAGGATGCGCAGGCTCGGGCGGCGTTGCCGGAGTTCCAGGAGATTCCGGCGGCCAAAGTCAGCGAGCTCACCGCCGCCGCGAACTGGCCGCGCGCTTCATCGATGACCAACTGGCATCGGTCGCTCGGGGATGCGACCTCGAGCCGCTTCTCTGCTCTCGCGCAAATCAATCGCGAGAACGTGAAGCACCTCGAGGTTGCGTGGACCTATCGCTCGAAGGACGGCGTTGGCAATCTTCAATGCAATCCCATTATCGTGGACGGTATGATGTTCGCGCCGACGGCGGGCCATCACATCGTCGCGCTGAACGCGGCCACCGGCACGGAATTGTGGCGCTTCAAGCCGGAGATTCGCAAGGATGGCATGCGCCTCGAAGATTTCCCGGCGCGCCGGGGACTGGTCTTCTGGCCCGGCGATAGCGAAGCGCCGGCGCGCATTCTTTTCACTTGCGGCAATTGGATCTACGCGCTCGATCCGAAGACCGGCCAACCGCTCGACAGTTTCGGTGAGAAAGGGCGGACCGTCCTGCCCACCGGCGGAACAGTGGCGGGCGCGGTGTTCAAGCAGGTCTTCGTCGTGCCTGGTTTTAGCCGCGACGTGTTCGGCTACGACCTCCGGACCGGCCAACGGCTCTGGACCTTTCACACGCTGCCGCAACCCGGCGAGTTCGGCCACGACACTTGGAGCCGAGTCGAGGACGGCGCGAATTGCTGGGGCGGCATGGCGCTCGACGAGCAACGCGGCATCGCCTACGTGGCCACTGGTTCGCCGAAGCCGAATTTCGTCGGCACCGGACATCACGGCGACAATCTCTTCTCGAATTGCATCCTAGCGCTCGACGCGTTGACCGGGAAACGTCTCTGGCATTTTCAGGAGATCCGCCACGACATCTGGGATTGGGATATTCCCGCGCCGCCGAACCTTGTCACCGTCACGCGCGACGGCAGACATGTCGATGCCGTGGCCCAAGTTACCAAACTCGGCAACACGCTCCTGCTCGACCGCGTTTCAGGGAAACCGCTGTTTCCGGTGCGTCTGCGCCGCGCGCCCGCGTCGAAATTACCGGGCGAACGGACCGCGCCATATCAGCCGGACATCCAGTTGCCCGAGCCGTTCGCACGACAACAGTTCAGTCGCGCCGACGTGACGACGCGCAGCGAAGAGGCACGCGAATACATCGAGAAGCGCGTGGCGAATGTGAACAGCGGCTGGTTTGAACCTTTCGAAGAAGGCAAGCCCACGGTGCTCAACAACATTCACGGTGGTGCGGAGTGGACGGGGGCGGCGTTCGATCCGACGAGCGGCTGCCTTTATGTGAGCGCGAATGAGATTCCGTGGATCGTCACCGTGTTTCGCGATGACCCAGAGCCGGCGCGCGATCCAAAGAACCCGACCTTGGGCGAAAAGCTTTATCAGCAAAACTGCGCGTCCTGTCACGGACCGGATCGAATCGGGATCGGCACGGCGCCGCCGTTGCGCGGCTTGCGCCATCGCCTGAAGGACGCCGACGTGCTAGCGGTGATGAAGACGGGGCGCAACCTGATGCCGCCTGCGCCGCCAATGACGGACGCGGAACAGAAGGCGTTGCTCGATTTCATCTTCCTGCGCGACCGTACCCAACCGCCCAGCAACGCGAAACCGTCCCGCCCCACCTACACCTACAACGGCTACCCGAAGCTGCTCGACCAGGAGGATTATCCCGGGAACAAACCGCCGTGGGGCACGCTCAACTGCATCGACTTAAACACCGGCAAGCTCCGCTGGAAAGTTCCGCTGGGCGAGTATCCTGAACTCACCGCGCAGGGCATTCCCAAGACCGGTACCGAGAATTTCGGCGGTGCGATGGTGACGGCGGGCGGACTCGTCTTCTGTTCCGGCACCCGCGACAACCTGATTCGCGCCTTCGATGCGAAGACCGGCGAGGAACTGTGGTCACACAAACTTCCTTTCCATGGTACCGCGCCGCCGGCGACCTATGCGGTTGGCGGGCGTCAGTTTGTGGTCATCGCGGCCACTGGCGGCGGCAAGCTCGGCGGGCCGACAGGTGATAACTGGGTGGCGTTTACGCTGCACGAGTAACGGCTCGATCCACGTCAGTCAGAGTTACTCGTGAGACTGCGACTCCATCACGGCAAACCGGCACACCCATTGCCGCCGAATGCCACTGCCTGTCGCTCCGCGAAACTCCGGCCAGTCGTGTGCGCCGAAGACAAACAACGTGAAGTAATCCAAAGCGGCGAATAAGATCATCTTCGATGCTGAATAGATCGCAACGTGCATCCACTCAAACGGTCGATGCCAGAGCCCTTGTCAGCGAGCGTGGCGGATTCTATCGAGCAACACCGCGCCGAGAATGACCAGACCGAGCACGACCTTCTGCGTGTAGCTTTCGATGTCGGTGAGGTTCATGCTGTTTTGGATCACGGCGATGGTGGCGGGTTGACAGACAGAACCATGGACTGTCCGCTGGGAACACATCCTCCAAACCTCGAAAGCCAAGCCCAAGGCCTCCACATCATCACGTATTAACGGCCACAACCTGATCAATCCCCTCTTAATCAACGTCATCAAGGCTATTGCCGCACTCGCCGAAACGCCCTGGAAAAAGAGAAAAAGCCAGGCTCTCAGGCGCATGATAGACCAACTTGTGGAGATATCTGATTGTCTGGCACCCCTTCCCACCCGACGACCTCGACGACTTTCAGCAGAACCTTCAATCCCTTGCTTCAACCGTTGAGGAGTTGGACAACACATTCGACGAGCTCCAAACAGCCGACTCACCTCAAGAAACCACCTCCGTGGTTAAAATACTCGATGAGCAGCTTTCCACCGCCTTGGAACTCCTTTCTAAGCTCAGCAATATTGGGCAAATCATTGAGGCGACCGAGGAAGAGCTGACCGATACTTGGCTGCCCAGAGTTAGGCAAATCACCACGATGCCCATGGACCAAAGGGCAGTTGCACTCGAAGCCCTCCTCCTTCAACCCACAACCGGCCGAGAAGCCGTAGTCATACGGAGGCTCATTCGGGAAGTGTTCGAAGAGAAAATGCAGAGCCAAAAAGCCGGATGATGAAGACGCTTCAGCGCTAAAGGAACGCCAGTATTTCTGCCCGTGCAGCGATGGCTCTTGATAAAGCTACGT
>Ga0209107_10001723_pt1 | contig 12224 bp, 15 predicted proteins | sample LakErihyJuly2011_2_FD_187460 | JGI IMG/M metagenome (GOLD analysis project Ga0209107, IMG submission 187460) | Freshwater microbial communities from dead zone in Lake Erie, Canada - CCB hypolimnion July 2011 (SPAdes) (version 2) | ecosystem: Environmental > Aquatic > Freshwater > Lentic >... | reverse complement strand
CATATCCTTTTTCAAACCAGTTGGCCAAGTCCTGTGCTGCCTGTTTGCTGCGCACAAAAAAACTGGCCACAACCACATCATCGTCGTCACCCATCTTGCTGGCAAATTCGTCAATGTGAATTGTGGATTTCAACATACCCACCATGTCTTTGTATTCTAGACCTTCTCTCAACTGTTTAGACTGGGGTTTGTGCATTTTGTTCATCTTTCTTGAATTCCTCTTGATCCAGATCCTGCTCATAGGCTGAATCCAATTCTTCCAGGTCAATGTCTTGATCTTCCATCTCAATGGAACCTGTGCGTATATCGTTCATTAGACTTTTGGGCATGACAATTTCAACCAACCACACAGGTCTTTCAATCAGGCGAGCTTTTCTTGTGCCAGGAATATAGTCATCAGGTTCTTCAATCTTGACCGGTATCTTGATGGTGGTTTTTTTGAACCGTACTTCACAATCAAATGGCAACAGGCGTCGTGCACCTCTGGGATCTGGCATGAGCTTTTCAGGCCACATAAAAATGCAACCCACTCGATACTTGCCAATATCTGGGCCACTGACCAGTTCTCCCAGACTCCAGTTTCTAAAAGCATACAAGTCTAGGTCATCCAACACTCGTTCAAAATCCAACAGGGTCAGTAGACTGCCTTCTGACAGGTAGAGATTCTTGATGTTTTCTGCCACTAACCAGTAGTCTTCGTGATTCTTAAAAATGTCTTTGTCGAGTTTGTTGTTGTTTGCCATGGTGTTGTATTTATAACAAACTTACAGCATAGGAGTTTTTGAATTTTTGCTGCCTAGAGAAATACTTATGGCAAATTATCATCAATAACACAGCATACTAAACTTGCTGTGTCACATGTGTAAGTAAGAGTGTAGCAAGGAAATACTGTGTCGAACCAAGGAGAAACTGATTTGAGCAGAGCACGCGGAGTCAAGGCGCAACGCCAGAAGCAACAGCATTATGTAGTAGAAAACACCATCAACTTCAACCAGACAGAAAAAAGAACCCGTCAACGAAGTGTAGAAATTGTGCCAAAAAGTCTGGCACAAGAACGACTGATACTGAGCCTGTTTGATGCCGAAACACACATTACCATAGCAGTTGGACCTGCAGGCACAGGTAAAACTTATCTTGCTGTGCAGGCAGCCATACAGGCCTTGCGCACAGGACAAGTTGACCGTATAGTATTGACTCGGCCTGCTGTTGAAGTTGATGGGGAAAAACATGGATTTTTGCCTGGCGATCTCAATCAAAAGATGGAACCTTGGACAAGACCTTTACTGGATGTATTACATGAATACTATTCGCCTAAAGATGTTGCACAAATGCTCGCAGATCAAGTTATTGAGATATCACCCTTGGCATTCATGCGGGGTCGTACCTTTAAGTCTGCCTATATCATCGCCGATGAAATGCAAAATTCGACGCCTGGGCAAACAAAAATGTTACTGACACGTATCGGCGAAGGAAGCCGAATTGTAGTGACAGGCGATGTTGAGCAAGCCGATCGAGCCAAGTTGAATAATGGTCTAATAGACTTATGCGAAAGATTACAGAAGGCAGGAGTTAAAGGTGTAGATGTTTGCCAATTAACCGATCGCGATATACAACGTCATCCGATTATTGGCAAGATATTAGAAATGTATTCTAACTAATATCAACGGAATAGAAGCTCCAGTAACTCTTATTTTTTCGGTGTTTATTGTTAGCTTCGTTCCGCTTGATCCTTTCTCGAAGTGCAGGGACCGTAATATTATAAGATTTTGCGGCTTCCTGTAAACTCTCAAAAATTTCTCCAGTAGGGGACACGCATGGATATTTAGGTTGAGGCCTTGTATAATTTGAAGGTACTAATCTACCTCTGTTATATTCTGGAGGTTGTGTGCCTTCGGTACAATAAATATTTTCAATTCCGTTATTATACCATTTTAAGTTTTTATCTCGTACAGCAGATCGGCCGTACATTGGATTTCCAGGACCGGTATTTCTAATAGATTGCCATTTACCTAATTCTGTTTTTAATTTTTCATAGACTCTGGACGTTATTGCAGTTGAATATCTTTCTTGCTTGAGGCCTTTTCGCCGCATACATTGTAATGCTAACAGCATTTTTATCTTTGCTGCGTCCTTCGTCATTTTAGTTAGTAGCCAATGACATACAAAGTGTTCGCGAGCTGTAAGGTCCACAAGATTGTTTTTATCATCTGTACCATTTAAGCTTTTAGGTATAATATGATGGCTTTCAGTATACTCAGTTAGTTTTCTATCAGATGCATTATTGATTATGCAATAGTACCAATTGGTATATTTGTTGGTTAAATACATTGCTGACATTGCCTTATAATGTTAGAGTAGTTGGGTGTTTCAGCACCGCGAACTACACCATTATTTAGCCAACAGCTAATCGTTATTACCTGTAATTCTACTTACCTGTTGACAACTTCCAGTTCCATCTGCCTTTTACAGCCTGTAATCTAGTCCAAAATTCATCTAACTGTGCAATAATTGTGGCGTCCGCTCCTAGAACCTGTGTTCTAATTACAAAAAATCCATTATCCCAACCTGCCTTGGTGCTGACACCTGTGGCAGTTAATGTGGCCAGGTCGGATGCTTGAACTGTAATAGATCCTTTAAGGGTGTTGTATATGGCTGTCATACTATCTGTTAATTGTTTATTTACCGAGGGCGGTGCCGTCCCTACCCCTTGATTTATCCACCTTGCATTTTTTTCTCGCCTTATTGGGAGGGGAGGCGCGGACGCGGACGACCTTGGACCTGCAGACGTCTGGGCGGCAGCAATAATATAATTGCGAAGACCGTCGAGCAATATTTTGACGTCCAACACAGTTGATCCTGGTAAATCTTTTAAAGCCATAATAAATCCTTTGAGTATTTATTAATAAAAGTAGGAATCCAAGGGACTCACTCGCTATTATTGCCACAGTGCTGGAGATATATCAAGACTGACTGGTAACGATCTCGTAGATTTCCTTCCAGTTTTTTACTTTGGTTATCTCTGGGTGTCCAAAGTCCAACGAGTGGCCATGTTCCATCAATATAGGTGTCAGACCAACATCGAGCCCGGCTAAACAATTTTCGTACTTGTCTTCGATCCAGTAGCAACCGGTGTCTCGATAAGGTTCCAGTGCAGCATCTTTGTCAGCGCCAGTATCTAAGAACACAAAATGTTCAAATGCCACCTTGCCAAACAACTTGTGCAAGTTCATTTTGCGTAGCTCGCAGGCATTGGTATCTTGGCTGAGACTGGTGATAGCATGAAATCTATATCCATGCTCCTCCGCTAATTTCTTCACATAGTACATGGCATCACGCAAGGGAGGCAAAAAACCAATGTGTGCAGATTCATTGAAGATCTTGATCAGTTTGCGACCTTGGTCGTCGGAAATGTTGTAACGTGCACCAATGTTGTATTTGAGTGCTCCGCCTTCTACCTTGTCAAATCCGTGTTGCTGCATATAAACATCAAAGGCATATTCCCAGTCCAGCAGACAACCGTCGACATCAGTTAAGATTAACTTCTGATTCAGGTTCTTGTTTTTTGAATTCAATTCCATTTTGTTTGGCCAACCTATCAAATGTGGCAGCATAATGCTGATAATAGAATGATACAATACGATCCCATTCCTTGGGAACTGTGGTACCATTCATACTACATTGTAGCACAGTTTGAGTTTGAAAGTCAAGAACAACCGCTGCAGTTTGGCGGTCTCGGGTTTTTAAATTCTTGCTGACACTGACAACTTCGTCCATCTGCCCTGTGGGTTTTTTGTAGTAGCTGATTAGAAAGTATCTCATGTTAATTTTATTCCTAGATAGTTAATATGATTAATACCACGACGCTGATCGATGTCTGAGAGATATTTGCTCAACAGTGCATGATCACCATGTTGCATTATTTGCGTTTTTATGTTCTCAACTGAGCTTTTAAAGATTGGATCTGTTTGATAAAAACGAGATCTTTCAATGTTACTAAAATTTTCTAGTACTTGCGATTTAGCAAATACGGGTAAATTTTTTATCTGTAGTTCTGCAGGAGCAGACAATATTGATAAATCCCATTGATGAGCATATTGTTCTATTTCTTGTAACTGGTGGATATTTAATACAGTTACCGCATCCACTACAGAGTTAAATCTTATAGTGCATCCGATCTCGCTTGCCCATTTAAGATTACTCAAAAACTTTGGCCATGCCATGGGCCATCGATGGTATTCATTGACTTTTTCGTAAGCATCAACACTAACTGTTAAACATAGATTACGAATTTTTGATAATAGAGTTTTTAATTTGTCGTTGACTTTGGTTAAGTTGGTGTTAATAACTAATTCTGGTTGATGATCCGAATCGGCAATTTTTGAAATCAAGTCAATGAAACTGTCAATTATCAATGGCTCGCCGCCGGCTAGATAGATTTTTTTTGCATTAAAGCATTGTTCAATATCAAAATTCAATGGATATTTGTCTACATTAATTTTTAATTCTTTGGCCCAGAGAGAACTTGCATCAGGGCCGCATGAAATGCATGCCAAATTACATTTATTATCAAATCTAATATCGTAGTAAAAAGTTTTAAGTTTTTCCTCTGGTTGCCAATTATCAATGTAATTTTTTACTTCGGCATCTTTGAGCCATTGTATCGATTCACGTTGTCTTGGGCTAATGGTACTATTTTTTTCTAATGCGTAACAGTTCTCACAATGAGAAATCTTTTCACCATGATAAATTTTAGTCCGCAATGCAGTTGATTCTGTAGACTCTATGGAATCTATAGGAACTGTGCTTTTGCAGCACAAGTAGTTCTTACCGTTTAAATTTTGAAATCTTTCAATAAACGGTAGCACACAAAAAGAGCCATTGCTTATTTTAGTTGACATAACTCAATTAAACAAGCCGATAGGTTAATTTCTTGATCGGTAACCAAAGGCACTGTTGCCAAGGCATTGCGTATGATAACAATGGCCTGATCTTGTTTCTCAGGTTCTGGGCTCCACAATTCTAAATTGTCGTACATCCATCTGTACATGGAGTCCATGTCCTCAGCACCTGCCTGACTACAGATAGCCTTGCGAGCATCCTGCACACGACCTTGTTTGAACAGGTCAACTGCCTGCAACTTCCAGTCCTGAGTGGATTGTCCAGAGCCGCTGGGTTTGATCAACACGCCCGTGATGCTGTTTTCCTGTAGCAAGTTCATGCACTTACGCAGATCTGGGTAAGTTGCCTTGACAAACAAGTCTAGGGTGTCAAGATCAAACTCCACACCTTCTGTGACCAATACTGTGGCAGCACGAGCAGTAAACTCTGTCACATCCGGCTTGTCAATGTGTACGTTTGTACAACGACTGTGAATAGCTGGGAGAATTTTATTTGGATAGTTGCAGGTCAAGATAAAACGCACAGATTCGCTGTAGTCTTCCATCAAGGCCCGCAGGGCTGGTTGCACTGAATTGGGATTCATGTAGTCAGCTTCGTCAATCAGCACAACCTTGAAGTTGCCGTAGGGCATGGTTTGACAGAAGCTGATCAGCTTGTCCATCCATTCGATCTTGCGTGCTTCTTTGGATCCATTGGCATCCATCACATCAAACTGATCCACACCCAGTTCATTGATCAATACACGAGCAAGTGTGGTTTTACCTGTACCAGGACTGCCGCTTAGTAGTAGCTGCGGAATACTGTTGTTCTTAATCCAGTATTCCACCTGTGCCTTTAGATTTTCATCAGAGAAGGCATACTCAGCGACCGTTTTGGGTCTGTACTTGTCTTTCCATAGTTGTTTCATTGATTACCTTTGATAACATAGTGTATGCATTGTAACATACACTGTGTCGGAGTGCAAGTTGAATGTTATCGTTTTTGTGCAGTAACTTGAACAGCATCGCTCATGGTGTCGTCGCTGGGCTGTTCGTCTGATATCAACAAGATATCTTTGGGATCTACCTTGCGGATTGTAACAACAGTACCTTCTACATCTTCAATTTCGACGCCACGTGTCCAACGTCCGTGTGCCACACAGATCCAATCACCCACTGAGTAATCTTTTTGTTCTGGGCCAACGGCATAGATACGCCCCCAGCGTGGACGAATACCAGCAGTGGTACCATTGTCATTCAACAGTATAAGGCCACTGTTTAATTTGCGCTCTTTGAATACCATGTCAGTAACCAATACTGTGTCCTTTAGGGGACGGAGATTCTGTACTTTGTGTGGTGCGTATGCTGCTGTGGTCATTGTTGTCCTTAGATTTTCTTGAAACCAGTGGTCCTACCAGTGGGAGATATTGGTTCTTGCTTGATTGATCTTGCACGAGCAATAGCTCCGGCCAGACCGCCTACAGGATCTACAGTAGATTCTGTCTCTGGCTGTGTTTCTACTGGCATGTGCTGTACATTATCAGCCACAACTGCATTTTCTGCAGGCACATGTCGTCGGCTTGCATAAACAGGAGTGTCTTGAACATTTGAGATTTGTTTTTGGTATTGTCTGGCCACTTGTTTGTTGCGTGTAGCTATGGGTTTGTTTTGACTGTCTATCATATCACCACGTGCATTCACATTCATGTTGCCCACTGCTCGTACATGTTCATTTTGCAATTGTAGGGCACCCAGATCTACTATTTTTCCCTGCGCAGTACGATATATTTTCCTTGTCATTTTGTATCCTTATATTGATATCGGTTATCTTAAAAATTCTTCTGGATCTAACTCATAAAACAGGCTGTTGACGCGGTGCACTCCCAGGAGATACAACACATGACTGGCCACACTAGATCCTCGACCCACTCCCCAAATTATACGATTGGTCTTCATAACATCCACTAGATATTTAAGATAACGCAGCAGGTTAAAAAGATTTCTTTCTTGATAAAGTATTAGTTCGTGCCCTACTCGTTGCAGTTCTGCAGGTGTGACACATAGATCCAGCACCAGCTTGGCAATGTCCAGCTGTTTGTATTCTTCTGGCATAAACCAACGCTGTTGATTGCGATGGTCAAATTCTTCTACACTTAAATTTTCTTCTACATATTTGTCGTATTTGATGAAACCAGGTATGTGTGATAATATCAGTGTTGCAGACTCTAGATCCACAGGCGGGTCTACCTGGACACCGTTGAATTTGGTTAGATCGTGCCCCTGCATCACCAGATCACATAGATCTTGTTCTGCAAATATGATTTCACCAAATTTATTTGTCTTTGTCATTTTTAAATTCTGTAAATACCAATACATTACTGTCTTGATCAGGCTCTACATCTTTGATCCATTGCAGTCCCAGTTCTCGCCATTGGTCAGTTGCGTTCAACACAAACACAGTGTCGTTGGTCTGATGTTGAGATTGTGATTCGCATACCGGAGTGGACTCAGTCCACCAGCCAGGTGTGTCAAAGGGTGCTGCTGATTCTTGAGCATCGTGTTCGTATATGACATCGTCACCGGCTGTGCTGCTCAACATGATGGTGCGAATCAACATACATCCTCCCATCACGGCTGACAACTTTGAGTATAACATCATACCTATAATCTGGTCAACCGGTTCTTCTGGTAATTCAATAATTTTTATTCCGGCACTTTTTAACAGTGCAATTTGGTCTGTATCTGTGTTCTTGACAAACACACAATCGTTTAGATATTCTTCAATCATGTATTTGAGTCGATCCAGGGCAGTATTGGTGTCTTGAGCACTGTCAACTGCTGTGATCATTTTGAATGACACAGTGTAGGTGCTCATGATCAATCTGTTGTCCCACCAAACACCTGCTATGAAATGAGTAGTATAGCCAATTTTTACATTCATGATATGTCTATTTGATTTCCAAAGTCGGGGTTGTTTTTGTTTTGATCATCGTTCAGTTGCTGCATTTTTTCTTGATAACGATTGCGAAACGTTTCAATGGCCATTCTGATTTGATTGGACAAATTGGCATTGCCCATGCGTTGGGCAAAGCTGAGTTTTTTGTTGAGTTCCGAAATCTTGGTTTGTAATTCGTCTATGGTTAGATTGCCAACGTCTGTGATGAGAGGATGTTCCACGATGCAAAAAGCCCTTTAGTGTATGATAACACTAAAGGGCTGCTGTGTCAAGTGTTTTTGGTCAGGCAAATACGGCACCGTTGTTGCCAATTGCAAACCATTTGGCATTGATGTACATCAAGGTACAGGCTTGGCCAACGGTGGTGAATGTAATAGTACCTGCACCTCCCCAACCTGGGTTGGTCACAGTGATCACCATGTCTCCACCATCGCCAAACATGGCCAGGACCTTGACCTGGCCTGCGGCACCTGCTGCCAATGTGGCTGTTTCGGTAGTGGCAGTGGTAAAGTAACTGGTGGTCTTGGTCAGGCTAGCAGCGCCGCTGGCTGCAAGATCTTCTGAGCTGGGCAAATAAAATGGATCTCTGTTGCGGTTAAGATCAAACACACTGATAGTGGCACCAGCATCTACAGTTTCAAATTCAAACTCATATGTGCCTGTTTGATTGAAAGTGATTATGTTGCTGGCATAGCCTTGAAGATTACTAGTACCGACGGTGACTGCAGCTGGCAATGTTAAAGTATGTGCTGTGCTGGCAACAGTGATTCTGACACGGCAGCAGCCCAAGGTACCGGCTGTTGGGAAATTGCTGAAAGTCAAGATAATTGAGCCCGTGGTGGTCAGTGTGTAGTAAGGGGCAGCTGCGTAATTGACCACCTGAGTACCTGTCACAGATCCCAAGGCAACCACTGTTGCACTCATGTCCTGCAGTTGTGCATTGCTGAGCAGGCTTCCGGCCATGTCATTGTTGAGTGTGGTACCAGTCAGGGCAGATTTTAATATGGCCTTGCTCTGCAGATCTGTGATTTCAGTGGCAGCATATTCAAAGTTGGTCTTTGTGTTGGTGAAGTTGTCCCGGAAGCCTTGACTGTTGTTGTCCTGGCCTGCAACTGGATAAGCTCCATCTATGTTGTTTGGGTTAATGGCTGACGTCATTTTTTAATCCTAAAATGTTTGTTATATTTAGCGGCATACAAGTTATCTATTTAATAAATTTCTATTAGAATCCTGCCAATGCTGCACGTTTCCATGTATTTGTTGCTACACAAACATAGATGTAATCGGCGTCCCAGGTAATTTGTCCAGCAGTGCCAGTGTCCCCCGATGCCTTTGTTTTTAACGGAGAGCCTGCAGTGCCTCCAACAGTGACATTACCTGTTGTTGAAATGGTATTGGCAAGCACTGATGTAGCTGATAAATTAGCAGTACTAATATTACTAGCACTGACTGTGAGAGTATTGACCGAAGTTGAGATGTTGGCATTAACAGCCACCAAGTTACCGCTAGCTAGTACTGTTACACCACGAATCAAGGCTGCCGCAACTATATTTCCACCAGTGACATTAGCTACAGCAACTAAATTTCCGCTGGTACTAATGTTAGCAGTTGCAGTTAAACTACTCAGTGTGCCTACGCTGGTAATATTAGGTTGTGCATTTGTAGTAACTGTCCCAGCTGTGTTTGCAAAAACTGCATTGGAAATATTACCAACCAAGGTTCCAATGATATTTCCGCCAGTGATATTTCCTGTCACCGACAGCGTACTTCCTTTAACACTACCTGTGACAGATAAATTACCACTTGAAATATTGCCTACAATAGCTAAATTAGATCCTGCAATAGTTCCTACAACTGCCAGACTGTTTAACGCACCTACACTAGCAATATTAGGCTGGGCAGAAGCGGTAACTGTAGCAGCAGTGCTGCTAAAAGCACTGACGTTAGAAAAGTTAGCATCAAGTTCGCTGAGCGGAATATTACCAGTTCTATTGGCAAAGGTGTAGGGTACTGTCATTTATTATCCTAAAATGTTGACTTTGGGGAATACAAGATATTTATCGTATTGATCTGTGTTGGTCACTGTATCGGCAGGATTGATAAACACAGTTGCGCCACCGTCAAATATAGTTGGATCACCTACTTCGGGGTTTATCCATTCCACTGGGTCCGAACTATTGTTGATCCATGCCACTGCTGCCGATGATGTATTGAGCCAGACAATATTGCTGGGATTCAGGTCAAATGTAGTAGCAGCTGGGGGTGCCGGGATCCATTCTCCACTGATGGTGCTGTCGCTAAATGGCTCCCAGGCAAAGGTCATTCTACGGTCTATTTCGTAACGATCAACTTTGAAATCTATCTGATTCAATTGGTTACCAAACTGTTCGCGAATGTTGTAAACAACTCTGGCACCCTGGCCGGGATTCACATAAGCAATCACCCAGGCCGGAACAAATCCCAACACACGTCCATCTGCCTGCTTGGATGTCATCCAAGCAGGCAATAGTGGACTGATTTGCCCCACTGTGTCAACCACTTGATCGCGCATGTTGATCAGGCTGTTGGGATACACAGTGGTTATTTCTGTGCTGTCTGGGCCACCAATAGTGAATGGCAGCGTGACGGATTTTGACACACTTACTCCGCTATTGTTAACAAGATTGTCAATGACTCTGCTGTACACAACTTCGTATATGACTTCGCCGTCTGAATTGCGAGCTTGTGCATATTCAACTGTGCCCAAGGTCAAATTCTTCCAGTAATGATTGATATCCAGCGCAGCCACATATTCTTCTAAGTTAACAGCATTGAGACCAAATGCATGATTGTAAATGACTGAAGTAGCTACACCAAAGTTGGTATCACCGGATCGATACACATAGTTATTGGGTATAATATCTTGGTTCTGAATCAACTGCAGGATCAAATCTCTATCATTCTGTGGTGGCATGCACTTGATGTACAGGCCCTGATAGGGTTCGTTGAATACTCTGACCACCTCAACAGTAAAGGTACGAAATATCGAAATAACATCTGCGTCAGTGCCGGGTGCATAAGCATTCACAGTGAATGTAAATGTCATGTCAAATGTGGTTTCTTGTGTGATGTTGCGTGTGCGTATGTTGTTGTCAAACGTAGTCTCACCTTGATCCACTGCAAATGTGTTGAAACTCACCGTACCTGCTATGTCACCTGTGCTCAGCAGCGTTAATCCCTGAGGAAGTCTACTGTCGGATCCTGACACAATCTGATACTGCAATTCTCGACCAATAGTGTTGATGGCAGCAACTACCAGAGTACTGACACTGCCATTATTGATTGTACCCAAGTCAGCTGGCGTAAGCCAGGTAGCCACTGTATCCAGGTCACCGATGTAGGTTATACTATAATCATATGGTCGTGAAACGATAGTAGGATCATTGATTTTTCTTACTGTAATTTCAAAGTTGTAAGTATTTTCTGTAGCACCTTGATTGGGAATATAGCCATACAACCAACCAGTGGTGGAATTTAAGGTCAGTCCTGGAGGTACAGTATCGATTAGATACTCCATAGGATCACCGTCATAATCAATAGCGGTAAACTTAACAGCATAAAAATTGTCTGTGCGTATGCGTCCCAAGGTTCCCGGTGGCGGAGTCAGTAATACTGGAGTGCGTGTTGGTACTACATCAGCTGTGACAAATGTGTTATCGGCTGTAACATCAGTAGTATCAGCACTCATTGAATCTTTTGAGTACACATAGATTTCAAATACTCTGACATTTGAATCTTTACCGTCGGTAATTTCCAAACCAAATTGATAGTTCTTGCTGGCACTTCTTGTGACAAAATCAAAAGGATATTGATCAAAGTAGCTGGCATCATAACCGGCTGGTGCTGTGCCAGCCGGTCCGACCAAGGGTTTTATCACACCCGAAATCAATCCTGTTCTGTTGTTCAGCACTAAACCCGGAGGCAAAGTGCCCGACACCACGCGAATTTTAATAGTTTCGTCTGGATCAGTATCAGTAAATTGAATCTGTATAGATGCCTCGGTACCGTCATAATAGGTACCAACGTTGCCAGCAGGCGTAATAAATTCTGGTATATCCTGTCCAGTTACAGTGATAGTAAAAGTGCGATCGTTGATACGATCTACTACAATTACACCATTTACCACCCGAGTTGTATACGCTCGTACTGCAAACTTACTGGTAGTATCCTCTGCAACTTCGGTAGGAACACCTTGTACTAGAGCAATATTTTGTGGCACACCTTCAATAATGCCCGTGGTGCTGACCTGTATGCCAGTGGGCAATTCTCCTGCAATTACTCGATAATACACAGTTTCATTGGGATCGGCTTCTGCTTCCACAGCGACGCTATAGAAAATTCCCTCGGGGATA
>Ga0209107_10001721_pt1 | contig 12238 bp, 6 predicted proteins | sample LakErihyJuly2011_2_FD_187460 | JGI IMG/M metagenome (GOLD analysis project Ga0209107, IMG submission 187460) | Freshwater microbial communities from dead zone in Lake Erie, Canada - CCB hypolimnion July 2011 (SPAdes) (version 2) | ecosystem: Environmental > Aquatic > Freshwater > Lentic >... | reverse complement strand
CAATCGGTACCACAGATAAACATGAATCGATAGAATAGATCGTGTATGAATCAGTGCAGCAAAACTTTAGCATCTATACAATAGCCTATTTTCTACCATTTGTACCTGTTTTTATTATACCTGTAACTGGTTACCAACAATACAACAAAAGCTAGTCAGTTTTTATATGTAAACATAAAAAATCACTTCTTTTACAATAACCCCTTATCAAATCTGACGTTTATAGGAACACTGTATTGTTGGGAGCGTTTATTTTTGATCTTATTGCTTACAAGCGACCTCTAACAACAATTTACGTTCTGCTATCACTCTTATATTCATCACAACATTGAAAATAATTAGAAACGTATCTTTTTCGATATTATGTAACATGCCCCCATACCATTTGTACAAAAAAAGTCAGTCTTTATTGATTTATTGAGACGTGTTGACATAAAAATGTACACCGATTTATTCAGACTAAATCGTTTTTTTTTGATATTATTCAACGGTTGGAACGATTAACAAAAATAACTAATGAAACTTTTACTGTGATCCTTTATTCCTTTGAAACAATATACATATTGGCTAAACAACAGTATAAGAATGGATGTGGCTTCTTTTAAAAGCGGATATCGTCTTAAGCGGCTTCAGGACACATCCAATTTTATGAGAAAACAAACATTTCAATTGTTGCTTGCGTTGAAAAAGACTGCAGACGAGGTGGGACATACAAAGGCTATAAATTTGCAGGTCACTCTGAGGACAATCTCAACAAATACGACTCTTGAAAATATGACTCAAAAATTGGACCAGGCGGAAGAAGATTTATTAGAATTGGCTCAAAATGTTATCGAATTAATGACTGTTTCATCCGAAAAATAAAATTTAATAAAATTTTTGTATAAAACAAAAATGTGTTTTTTATTATTTATTATTAGACTCGTAACAAAGATTTAATTTTGTCGGTTGCGTATAATAGAAAGAGAAAGTATTTTAGAATTCAGAAGCCTTGAATCACCTGGATTACTATTAAGGCTAATTTATATTGTCAGCTAGAGCGCGCCACTTATATCCGACGTCAGAGTCCTCTTGCAGACAATATTTGTTTGATTTTATTACTAAAACACTTTCGACCCGTCGAGATTAGATTTTTTGTGTTTTTTGTTTCGTCGGATTCTTGTCAACGACACAAGAAAAAAACAGAAAGGTTTAGAGATTATAGTTAAATTTTTTCGCTTACACAAACAAGACATTTTTGACCTAACGGCGAGAAAGTCAGTTTAAAAACACTGTTATGCTATATTTATCAAAAATTCTGTTTGAGTCATAAAAGTGAAAGCATATCTACCCCTAACAACCGTTAACTACCCTTTTTGTTCTGCTTTATTAATATAGCTATTGTATATCGAGTTGCAAAGAACCGACTTTAGAGTCCTCTTGCAGCCAATACGGTTATTATGTAAAACAAAAAGTACTGTTTCAACCGGTCGAGACTGATTTTTGCCAAGTCTTTCAATATTGTTTGAAGAAGATTTAATATTTAGAGATATACCATATTTTCAATTGTACGCGTATTGCACGCACTGTTTCTATTTTAGAAATAAAAAAAATGCAATTAAATGTACTTCAACTCAAGAGGGCTCTTTACATTACATTTATGCTATATTCATCTAAAATTTGGTGAGATTTCTCATTTCACCAAAAAACAAAATTTCATTTTAACAGCAAACAATTTTTCTTTTTCCCCCAAAAGAATTGATATATGCTATGTTTATCAAAAAGGTATTTGGGTCAGACAAAATAAGTTATTTTGACAGACATCAAAAGAAACAATGGGGGGTGTGAGGAGGGGATTTTTTATGGTTCGAATATATTGTTATGCTTTATTTTTGTAGGGTCAAAAAGGGCGGAACTAAATATTACGGTTTATCATTATTTGCTCAAAAACTCTTACGCTTTATTTTATTTTACCTCAAGAATGCCCGCGCAAATAACGTACTAGTGTAGACAAGTATTCAAACATGTTCTGTTCTCCTGATATTTAAAAATGATACGTTTCCTTATTGGACTGTTGACAATTTTTTGTGATACTACAATGATCTTGTGCGCTTGTTGCAAAAAAGTACCTTTGGAAGCAGCCTCTCACAAACAATGCCTGCAACCATTGTCGTGTAATGTCAGAACTTTTAATTATGAACTCTCTACAAATTCAAACTGTCCAGCATGTTCTCAACATACTTCAGCAATGTTAAACTGCGAGCCCTCGCAGCACGCAACCAAGATTGTTATAACTTATGAAATGGTGGCAGTAGACGTTAGTTGATTTTTGACATTCGGGGAGGCCAGGCCGCTGTTTGTTTGTAAACAGCGGTCTGGCAAGCGAGGAAATTCTTCAACGCTACACAACATACTGCGCGCTGACGGGGAAGAGGATTTTTCAGAAGTATGAAGCCGACTTGAAGCTCGCGCCGGATGACTCAATAACTCGGATTTAAACGACCTTGGCGAGAACCGGACTACGATTTGCCGTCGATTTGGGTTTTTATATTTTTGTTAACTGTTATATAAACTGGTAAACAGGCAATTGTTTATTGGCTTTTGTAATTTTTAACAATTAATATTTTTCCCCCTACCAGAGTTTTTTAATGACATTTTTATGGAATTGCAATTAATTACCATCTAATTGCATATACTTGGTGTAATATTTGAGATCAAACCATGTGTACGATTTTTTCACTCTTGGATTTAGTTTTTTTTACCAAATTTACTACTGTGAAATTTTAATAATATTTTTATAATGTAAAGCTCTCGTGATTAGTAAATGTTTTTGTTTAACTTCTGTGTAATCATACAACTCGTTTCCTCTTATCGGTCAATACCATCGACCAACCTTTATTGTAAATATGTATCGAAAACCGTTTCTAATGATGATGAGATTAAATGAAAGTATACAAGTGTGCTAGTCGACGATAATGAAAAGTAGTTTACCAAGATTTGAGATCTTTTAGAATTATGGTGGAGAATTGAAAAGTTTCAAAATTAGTTTCGTATTATATATCTGACAAAAATACTCTTCTTCCAAAAAAATTATAAAAATTAAATAAAATCTCCAGTTATATATGCGCATGTAATTGTGAAAAAAAAATACAAAAAATAAGAAAATATACAAAAAAATGTCCGCGGATCTGAAAAATATGTTGTTTTAAATTTATTTTCTAAAAACATTACTGTATATATATTACATTAGATTATTCGACCGTTTCGTAAGCTTGGGGCAGTGCGGGGGGCGGAAAGAAAGGCAGCGGCGGAGCTGGTCTAGTAGGAGAGAGCAGGCGGTCTGATCCAACTGTTGACAAAATAAAAATACGCGTATTAGTTAGTTAGAGCAACATCATGGACGCGGACGCACTTGCCAGTTACTACACTTTTTCTACAACTTTTATCTCTCTGATGTTACAATTTCCGGCCGGAAATGTGGGCAGCTTGTTTTCAAAAGAAAGTGCTTTTTCTCAAGCAATCCGGAGCCGTCGCGAATCTTTAAAAGAAGTTTTTCTAAAAGAATCGTCGCCGACGCCCGGAGTGCCGGCTGAGGTAACAGGCTACAACGGAAAACGTCAGCAATGGCTTGCAGCTTTGAACGTTTTGGTAAGCGATTACCAAGATCGTTTAATGGTACAAATGGGCGAGCAGTTGCCGTCGGCTTCGTTCGAACTTGTCATGGCAGGTCTGCAAAAGGATCAACAAGCCGAACTACAGGAGGTAAACAAAAAAGACGCTCAATGCATCGGCTCTCTCAAGGCTCGTGAAATACATTTTTAATTTAGTCAGGTCAGGTCAGGTCAGACAATTTTAATGTTTGCTTAATTGGGTAATGCATGAGAATCTTTTTTGTTTCCAGATAAACGCGCGTCACACTGGGACTAGGGTTGCGCTGACTCAAATGTTTAGCAAGCAAACCCCGAACAAATTTCCGCTAGTTACCGAAAATTCGGAAATCTTTCTCGACACGTTTCTCAAATTCAAAAACGGTTTTGATCATCTGACCTCTCACTATTTATTGCTGAGAGGTCTGTTTGAATTTCACCGTCTCGAGGAACTGGACGACGCTTGGCGACTACTCACTGCCGACACTCCGTCTTGGCCGGTTGATTTTTTCTACAATCAATAATCAACAGGATAAACGTGCTCACCCGTGACTTCGTCGTAAACGTTTGGAATTGCCGGATCGAGGGGTGACGGAGGAGGAAGATCTGGGAGCGCTCTATTTAGTTGAACCTTTAAAAATTTATAAAAAACAATTATACATTGTATTTGACAGAAATACACATACTATAATTTATTCTGTTATGGTTTAATATTTTTAACAAAACAATTACCTGAAGGTGGGGGTGTTCGATGACCGGTCTTGCTCTTGCTGTTGGCGTCATTTCAACAGAGTCTTGAACTTGATTCTGTAATTTAATTATTTGCGTTATTATAATAAGACGTATTTTAATCAAATAACCTTAATATATATAAAAGGTTTTAGAAAAAGAAGGAGTTTTTTACCTGACGTTTGCAGCAGCTGCATTGACATCGAAGAGACATCAGCTTTGGCCAAATGGAGTAGTATTCCATTGCAAACAGTAGTCCGTAGCACAACAGAACTACGATTGCTCCGCAGCAGAAGCCGGTCCAGAACACCGATTGGTAGTTTGACAACTGCATTTGAACATTTAATAGTTGAGCTTTATTATACAACATGTTTATTAAACCTAACAACATTAAATGAGTATTACAATTAAGTTAACCTGATCCAAGAAGGTGGTCATGAGTTCTGTTGCTGCAGATTCGTCGTAGCCGATCGTTGCTTCTGTTGTTGTTGTTGTTGTGCTGCTGCTGCTGCTGCTGCTGCTGCTGCTGCTGCTGCTGCTGCTGCTGCTGTTGTCGCTGTTGTTGCTGCTCGACATCATCTTAAATACAAATACAAGCACGTAAAAGATTGTATTTTTACAGAGGGGGTTTGAGGGGTAATTTAAAGATTATTTAATTATACCTGAATTGAGCTGTTTGAAAGAGAGAAAGTTGTTGTTGTTGTTGTTATTCTTTTTGTTGTTGTAGAGGGTGGCGGCGTTGTTGTTGTTGATGATGATGCTGATGAGGCGGCGACGGCGGCGGTGGTTTCAGATTGGCACAAAACACTTTCTAGAGTTGAAAGTAAAAAGGTCAAACAGTGGTATTTGACCAGCCAAAAATCCGGACAGATGGGAAGACCTTCGTCTGGTTTTTCGCACAGACACGCGAGTTCACAGAGGACCCACGAGGCCGTTTCCTCGTCATCGACAAAAAAATGTTGTCTCAAGCAAGCCTCCATATTAGACCAAAAATAAGTATTCACAAATAAATATGAAGAAGCAAAGTGAAGCAAAACTTCTAACGTGTTTTTGATGATCTGCTCGTAATTTGAAACGTTTGCAATTATGCATTTTTGTATTTTACTTATCTATGACTGAATTTAGAACGAAGCAACTACATTTCTGTATCGTGTTTATGAATATTAGTTTAACTCTACATTAAGCAATAAAACATATTTTGATTATAATTTTTATTTGAGTAAGTTGTTGTAAATTATTGAACTAGAGAAAAAATATATTTTTGGGTTCAGCATCAAATGATGTTTAAAGTACAGGTAATTATATTGAAATATTATTTCTGACTTCATGATTGGTATATAATTGTGCTTCTGTATTGTTACAATTTAGTAATTGTCTCCTTTTCAACGCAAACGATCGATAATTATCCCAAAAAATCAATTTTCAAAAATAACAATTCATTTCTTTTTCTTTTTTTTTCTTTCGCTATTATTAAAGCTCAATTAGAAACGAGTTTAAAAAACGCTGTTATTGTTTGACAAACTATTATCTGTATTTAATTGAGACTCTTCATATATATCCTCCCTTCTAAGGTTAAAACAATTTTTTTGTAACTTGATAGGAAAGAATTATTTGTATCATTATATTAGAACTTCTCTCTCTCTCTCTCTCTCTCTCTCTCTCTCTCTCTCTCTCTCTCTCTCTCTACCTAAATATTCTTTTGGTCTGCGTTTGTACACTTGATCGATTGTTTTTTTGCGTCTCGCGTCTGGCAAATAAAAAACACAATAGTTTCGTTTCTTCTCCCCCTCCCCACTCCCCTCTTTGAGGTTTTTGTTAATCGTTTTTTTCTGTAGACTAAATATGCACCCACCCTAACCAAAGAATCGATGAAACAAGTTTTTATATATTGAGCATCGCATTTATTGATTTTTTTAAGTTTTCCTAACACTAACCATAATAGCTCTATTGTAATTTATGTTTGATTTCTTTAACAAAGTTCTTAATTCATATTCGCATTGATTGTGCAAGTAAAATCTAAACATTGTTGAATTTGATCTCATTGCAAAAACGCCATTGTTGGGATGAAAGTAAGTTCGATTGTCCATGTCTTTGTCCCATACTTTATCTGTTAAAGAATTGGTGATGTGTTCGTATGCAGTGATGTACTTGAAAAACTGAAAAATAGTAATATAAATATATATAATTGTTATTAGATAAAATTTGTATTACTTTTTACCCAATAAAATAGATGTATATAGAAATATTAATTTAATTTAATTTAATTACCCTGTAGGTGACAAGAACGTTATCTTTGTTGTGCAAAGACAGACCCACAAAATGATCTGTAATTTGCATTTTTTGTCCGAATGCAGATTTTTCCGATCGCTTTGAATATTCTTTGGTTGACACATTTGCATAGGCTTCAAATTCTTCCCAAGTAAATTTGATTTTTCTCGGTAAATAATTTGTTTCCAAAGATTGCAGCGGGTAAAAATAATTTTCTGACAAAGAATAATGTCCCACTCCCAATCTTGAGCTAGCATTACTGTCGTAATTTGCCGCTGTTGAAGCTGTTAGATAATTTTTTAAAATTGACTGTTCATCAACAAAAGGACAATTTCCTGGAATTGTAATTCTGCAATGGTTAAACTGAACTTTTGGCCATAGTTCGTTTAGATTTTCTTTCCACAGCATCCACAATTCGTTAGAGGTTTTGTAGAAATTAAATTCTAAAATAAAACCAGGAGCTGAAATGTAAATTAAAGGCACAATTTGAAGAGCGTCGACTTGCAGCAAAACAACTACTTCGTGCTGGTGAGCTGAGGAATACCCGCAAGGTTTTAAAATAGCAAGCAGGTCAGCCTTGCTAGGACAACAAGTTAAACAACCAAACGACGTTTTGAAATCTTCTCCGCTTCTGGTATATTTTTCCGGTCCCACAATGCTAGATGTAAAGTCGGCAAAAAGCGTTTGCAAATGTAAACTAACGTTAGACAGTTCGGCCTTTATTAGTTCTCCTGCGGCTGACAAAAACATTAAAGTGGACGGTCCGCACCACAGCTTTGAACTGCAGTGAAATGAGTCAAACGAAATGTTCGGAGTAACTTTGACCTTTCGTGCAATGCCTGCTACAGATAAATAACGAAAAATTAATATTTCCCCTTTTGGAGAGTATTTGTTGATGCTCAATAAAATTAGGTGAAGACCGTCAGGACTCCACTCGGCTTTTAGATGAGTAGCCATTTTTGTTTTGACAAAACGGTACACAATTTGTCCAACGTTTTCTCTTGCTTTACCTCCATAACTAAAAATCCACAAGTAAGCAGACGTTATAAAGGCTCCAAGTTCAAAGCAAGGGTTGAATGTTATAAAATTTTCATTGTATTCGCTGTGCAAGGCGCCCATGTCCAACGAGTCAAAGAATTCGTCCGCGTTGGTCGGCTCAAGACACCGACTCAAAGTTAATAAATTTTTTTCGGAAATTAAGATTTTTCGTAAAAACGCATGGCACTCTGATTTTTTTTCGCAGATTCTGTACTGTTGTAAAGGATCGTACTGTCTTTTTTGAAAATTTAAAATTAGCAAATGATCGTTTGCAAATGTTTTGTTAAAGAAAATGCTGGTTAAAATTTTTCGTCCGGATCGGGTTGAAGTTCCTTGTAATTTTAAGTAGGCAAAAAAGTTGGGACATCCAATGTCTCTCATCACTATAGCCAATTGGGCTAATTCCGAAAACGAAATATAACTGAGAATTTCTTCCACAATCAACCAATATTGATTAACAAATTTTTCGATGAAAAATGCGGCTGCAATTAAAAGTCTCAAGCACACTGTTTGCTGAAAGTGATACTGCTTCAGTGTGTACTTGTTGTTTAGAATTTTTGAAATCTTTTTTTCTCGTTCAGTTAAATAATACGATTCTTCCATGGTGAATAATAAAAAACAAAAACAATTTTTTTATTTTTATTTTATTTAACAAACTCGCGTAACCGAATAGACGCAGCAAAATACTGATCAAGAAAGGAACAACAACTTTTGTAAGGGGAGCGATACTTTGGTACTCGGGGCTTTGTTTAGGCAAATTAAAAAAAGGGGGAGAGAGAGAGAAACGAGAAAACGCAGGCCGGAACAATAGAGAAAAAATATATATAGTTATGAATAGAATTAGAATTAAACCATTAAGAAAGAGGGGCTACTTTAAAGTGAGGATTGCTAACAAAAATAGACGGAATATTGCAAAAAGTTTTAAGGTAGTTGTGCAGCACAAGCAAATCTTGAGAAGGCGGTTTTCCTGCAGAATCAAGCAAACATAAAATATAATCGACCAACGAAATTCGTTTGGTATTGCGAACGAGATTACTTTGAAAGCTGATAGTGAGATCGTGATCTCTTACAAGGGATAAATTTAAACAATTAATTAAAATAGAAAACACTGCGGCTGCTTGAGCTCGTAGCAAATGCGTTTCGGTAAATTTGTCAAATTTAGATTCTAAAATTTTTTTTTGCAATTCATTCTTCTCTTTTTCCTGTGCTGCAATAGCGTCGACGCGGCCCGTCGATAAGTCGGGAATCGTCGACGTGTCAGAAAGCTGTCTTGAATTTGAAATCGAATTAAGCAAATCCGGAGTAAAATAAAATTTCATTAAACTTGTGTCAAAATAAAAATAACAATTTTTGCTTTGTTTGTTAGTTGTAGCTAAAGCTAAAAATTGTACTAGCCAATTTTCTACAATTGTTGCATCTATCTTAAAAACGGTTTTTAGACAAGTGCGAATAACTGGTTTGTTAGAGGGAGAATTAGAAAATATTAGATAGTGAAAAAAGGGTAGCAAAGACCAAACGGCCGTTTTTTGTACAGAATGAGTAACGCAAAATACTTTTTGTGCTTTATGGTGGGCGTCGAAATTCAGGCATTGTCGCAACGTTTTTTCGTTGGCAGGCGTTAAATATATTATGTCTTCAAAAATAATTGTAGAATTTGGTTTTGTTGCGGAGAGCTGACTGAACAAAAGGGGAATTACTCTTTTGGCGCCCAGCTCATCTTTGTATTCAGCCAGTTCAACGGGTCCGACGTTAACGCAGTAGACCAGTTGTTGGTGATTGGTGGTTTTTAAGTGAAGCAAAATTTTTTTCAACAGCGACGATTTGCCTGTTCCGGACCTAGTGAAACAATATCCCTTGTCAATTGCCGTAAAAATAACACATTTTATAGTAATTTGTAAAAAATGTTACCTAAAACGGTATAATGATAAAGATTATTGTCTCACCCGCCAAGAATTAAGCAGCATCCGTAGTCTGATTTTGATAAAGAAGGGTCGTAGGGTTCGGGTCGTCGTCGAATCATTGTTTCTTTTTTGCGGATTTACCGCCGGGAGGATTAGGCGAAGGATTGCGCTTTCGATTTCTTTTTCGGGAAACAACAATTCTTTCCGACGTGCCTAAATCTTCTTCTTCGTTGTCCTCGTCGTCGTCGTTGTCGCCGCCGCCGCCAGCGTTATCGTCGTTGTCTTCGTCAATTTCAGACTCTCGATTGACGTTGTTGTTGTTGTTGTTGTTGCTGATGCTGCTGCTGATTAAACCAAAGGGTCGAAGCGTAGAACAGAGTCGCGGACTGTCGCCTTGCGAACCGTGAGCGATTCTAGCCTGAAGCAGAGTGTTCATGTATTCGTTTTCGGCCGCCTCTCTCTGTTTGGTTATTTCGGCCTCTCGCTCTGCAGCGTTGGCTAAAATAGCGGCGATCGCAGATTCGTTGTCGTCGTTGTCAATCTTGTTGCCCCGGTTTTCATATTCGGTCTTTACCAAATCCATGAAGTCCTTCTTGAATTCGATGCTGCTCATGAAGTCCAAGAACACCGTGTAGGGCATGAGCAATCCGTTTTTGTCAAAATGATACTCGCCATCATCTGCGTGTTCCAACGATTGAGGCTTGAAGGCGCTGGACGACAACTTCAGCCCTATGACACAATCCTTGATGGCGCAAACAGGCAGCACCTTGACATTTTGGGCGTCGCGAACAAAGTGCCAGTTGCTGATCGTCAAGACGAATTGGCTCACCAACTTTTGACCGGTCTTGTCGGTTGATTCGAAGCTTGATAAAACAGTGTTATCAGTGATTGCCGAGGGATGACTCTGTAAAAATAAAAATGTGCAATATTACCAGCTGCTCCAATAGTATTGTTTTTGTTGTGGAAAAACATAATTGGTGGGTAATAATTGCAATTTAAATTTTTACCTCTTTGTTAACGACGTACTTCACGTTCCAGGCGTTAACCAGCTGCGACACCTTCTTACGAATGATGGAGTTGGTTCGTTCCGGATTTCGACCAAAAAAATTGTAGGCCGTGTTGATGTCCAAGATGATCTGAGATTCCGGGCGATACTTTTTGGTGCCGTCCACCAATTTGATGTGGAAAAAGTGCTTCTTGAAAGGGTACAGCGGACTGTAAAAAATATATTTTCCACTTATTATTGAAACAAAGAAAATATGTTGTAATTGCTTAAGCGCAAGTAAATTAACCGTAAATCATAGAGACCACGTGGCCCAATGGATAAGGCTTCAGACTCCGAATCTGAAGATTGCAGGTTCGAGTCCTGCCGTGGTTGAATTTTTTAAAAATATTTTAATAAATAACTTACGCGTATTTTCGCTTCAAGGCAATTTCAGATGTTTTGAGCTTGGCAGAAGCTTCGCCGGATTGTTCGATGGTTCCCGAAAGAGCGTAGTCCTTGTTACCGGCCTTGACAATAATCGTAGAGAGATATATTGCCTGATAGTGATGAATCAGCGACCAAGTTGGATCTGGAATTAGGTCTTGTTCGGCTTCGACTTTTTTGCTTCCCCAAAATTGAGTAGCCATGATTACTGCAAGTTGAACTGTTTAAACTTCAACTAGTTGTACTACAGTTCTCTTTGCAACTATTTAAAGCCAAACGAACGTTGCTGCGCGCTAGAACAACACACCACACCCTCACTTTCCGGGGCGCAAAGATACCTTTCAGAAAATTTGTTGACTACTACAAAAAACACTCTAAACATTACCCCAATCAAGTTTCTATTCTGCTAAGCGTAATAAGTTGCAATGTTTTTTAAAAAATAATTAACTATAGCAAATAATGTAAATGTTTGTTGTTCATTGTTTACCTTGGTCAACAGTGCAGAAACGGTTTATGGTTTTGTTTATGTTTTTTGATTAGAGGGGGGAGGGGGTACTTTGTTTAAAGATTTTCCCTTTTTTCCCCCTACCTTACTTATTTCTGATGTCCTCTCTTTCTCTCTTTTTTATGGCGTGATTAAAGAGAGATAAACCATACTTTCTATATATTTTTGAATAAGCCAGTATGCGTTTTATTGTTGTCAATTATCAATTGTTATTCTCTCCAACGGTCTAGCTTAGCAAACTTATTTTTAAACGAAAAGAAAAAACCCTCTCAAGAGGAGATCCCAGAATAGTCAGCTTGAAATGAACTAAGTACACATTGTTCTTGCGATCCTAAAAACATTTTTCCAATAAAATTGATTGCACAATTGGAGCGAAAAAAAATATATAAAAATAGTACGCTTATTAGGTAAGTTGTTCAAATTATTGTTTATTATAGATTTATTTTGCATCGATATAATATTACACACACCAAAATAATATATATATATATTGTACAAAGATCATTGCTGCCGTCGCTCAATTAATGTATGCAAATATTCAATAATATTTATGTATTTATTATGTGTTTATATATGTGTATATATGCGCGTGTTTAAATGTTGGACAGAAAAAATAGTACGCAAAAAGACCAAATATCCTTTTTCTGAATAGACCTTTTTTGTACAGTGCAATAATAAGACAACGCGTGTTTTACACACACACACACACACACACACACACACACACACACACACATTATAA
>Ga0209107_10001720_pt1 | contig 12238 bp, 16 predicted proteins | sample LakErihyJuly2011_2_FD_187460 | JGI IMG/M metagenome (GOLD analysis project Ga0209107, IMG submission 187460) | Freshwater microbial communities from dead zone in Lake Erie, Canada - CCB hypolimnion July 2011 (SPAdes) (version 2) | ecosystem: Environmental > Aquatic > Freshwater > Lentic >... | reverse complement strand
AATTTGTAGAATCATCTAATATTATCATTTCTAATAAATCCTTTGGATAATCTTGATATGAAAATTGATACATTAAAGAAGGAAAAAAACTTCTTCGATTATATGTTGGAACTACAATAATTACCTTATCTGTTACTTTATCTACTTTATCTACTTTATCTACTTTATCTACTTTATTATTAGTTGTATCAATTAAATTAGTATTCATTTTATTTTAAATTATATATTTGGTATTGATAAAATTAATAATATTTATACTTAATTAATTTTATCAATATCAAATATATAATTAAATAAAAATAATTAAATAAAAATTATAAATATAGACTATTTACTACTTTTTGTTGGTAATCCATAATCTAACCATCCAGCAATTGGAATATCTTTAATTGGTGATAAACCATAACCATACTTTATTGATATAACATTATAACCTAATATTTTTAATAAAGTTAATATTTGACTACTTGTGTGTCCAACATAACAAATTAAAAAAATAGGTTTATCCTTGGGTAACTTATCCAAATTTTTTTTATCTAATATATTTAACCAAAATATATTTTTTGAACCTTTGATATGCATTTTTTTATATTCTTTTTCTGTTCGTAAATCAATTAAAAAATAATTTTTTTTTTTAAATAATATTCATAATAAAAATCTATTGGTGTTATATAATTCCAATCATCTTTAATATTATATAAATAATTTTTTAAAGTAATATTATTCATTTTTTATAATATATATTGAGTTATAATATTTAATATATTATCTGTTATTAATATTATATTTATTAAATAATGGATTATTCAAATAAATCAAAAGGATTAGAAAATTTAGGTAATACTTGTTTTTTTAATTCTGTTTTACAAATGTTATTTCAATGTACTGTTTTAAATAAATTATTAGTAGAAAATGATATTAATGGATCATTAATTAATATTTATAAACAATATTTAATTTCATATATTGACCCAAATAAAAATTCATTAGCTAATCCTAGAGAAATAGTTAATTATGTATCACAAATATTAGAAAGAAGAGGATTATCACAAGAAGACGCAGATCAATATATTACATTTATTATTGATTGTATAATTAATGAATTTAAAGAATGGGCTAAAAAATCATCTAATATAATGATAGCAAATAAATCAATGAGTTTAAATGATTTAATAATAAATTTATTTACAATTAAATGTGATAAAGAGATATTTTGCCCACAATGTAATAATATATCTAAAACAAATGATGATATTAATAAATTATATTTATCAATTGATGACATTATATATGAACAAATTGATAATAATTCATCCAATACACTTAATTTTTTAATAAATAAATATTTATATGAAACATTAGATAATAATAATAAATGGAAATGTGATAAATGTAATAATATGGTTAATGCTACTATTAAAAGAACTATTAATAAATTTCCCAAATACTTAATTATTACATTAAAAAGATATTCTAATAATAATAAAAAAAATAATCAAGAAATTGATATGCCATATAATTTTGCATTTATTGACAAAAATTTTTATCTAAGAGGAATCATTTATCATTCTGGATCTACTAATGGAGGACATTATGTTTATTATGGAAATAAAAACGATCAATGGTATTTATATAATGATTCAAGTATATCTCTTATTAATGAACAAATTATTAATAATATAAAAAAATTAGGATATATATATTTATATGTTGCAAAATAATAGTTGAAAAAATTGAAAATTTTTTTAAGATCATATTCTTTTATATTCTGCTATTACACAAAAATGAATAACACTAACAATAACAATAACAATGATCAGGTAATGACTGATAATAGTAAGAGAATCTGTATTAAGTACGGCACTGTTCGCAGTCGGGACTGTATAGACTTGTTCCGTATGTTTCTCGAAGGCTATGGTACAGATGCAGATTTTTACCAGTGGATTCGTGCTCTCAAAAGGTACGAACGAACAGGAAAGTTGACAGGCGTACCTAAGTCGGGTTGGCACTCGGATAACTCTGAGTCGGACGAATCGGAATCGGAATCGGAATCGGAATCGTCAGACTCAGAATCGGACTCGGACTCGGACGACTCGGACTCAGAATCGGACGACTCGGACTCAGAATCGGACGACTCGGACTCAGAATCGGACGACTCAGACTCAGACTCGGATTGGGGTTATGAGCCAGAGATTGAGCTCGAGCCCGAGCCTGAGGTTTTGGACCATGAGTCGGAGTCGGAGTCTGAGTCTGATACTGAGTGGAATTATGAGTTTAAGACCGAACCTGACCCCGAGCCCGAGTTTTCTGACTTCGAGTTAAAGCGTATTTGTCATAAGTATGGTACGATTAACGGTCGGCACTGTCACTGTATAGATCTGTTCCGTATATTTCTCGAAGACGATGGTACCGATGAAAAGTTTTACCAATGGATTCGCGCTCTCAAGAGGTATGAAGAGACAGGAATATTGACAGATGTGCCTAAGTCTGTTTGGTCTGACCCTGAGCCTGTCCCTAAGCCTAAGCCTGTCTCTGTGCCTGTCTCTGTGCCTGTCCCTAAGCCCGAGTCTTGGTATGAAGCGGATCCCCGGTTAGAAGCAATTGACCGTAGATTAGAAGAACTGTATAATTCAGAGGTATTGATGGAGATGACTCTCAATGAACCTGAAGACGAAAGTAGACCTAGTTTTGACAATGACGATACGGACATTATTGAGTTTTGGCCTGAAGCTGATCCCCGGTTAGAGGCAATTGACCGTAGATTAGAAGAACTTTATAATTCAGAGATATTGATGGAGATGACTCTCAATGAACCGAAAGATGAAGTTCGACCTGCCTTTGACGATGACTATTGTGCAGATGACTGTGGAGACCAAGACAATGTTGACCATTACTATGATGAGTATGATGAAGAATATGAAAATTATAATTATCGTCACTATGATGATAACGAAGATCGTGAACGTGAAGAATGTTACGATGACTATGATAACGATGGCGACTATGACAAGTATGATCATGATCCGCATGATTTAGATAATGATATGCGATATGATCCTTATGATGACTAATAAACAATTCTTTTAATTACTAAGCATATGCATATGGTAACTAATTATTTAGAGTATAATTATACTCTAATTAATTACTAAGCATATGCATATGGTAACTAATTAATTACTAAGCATATGCATATGGTAACTAAACAATTCTTTTAATTACTAAGCATATGCATATGGTAACTAATTATTTAGATTATAAAAAAATAATTATTTTTTTATAATACGAATCAATAATAGAATTTTATTTAGTATATTATGTCATTAGTTGTTTTTGAACCAACACCTTTACTACCTTTATTCCATGTACCTTCCCATGTATTACCACTAACCTTCCATGTAAATATACCTTGCCCATGTCGTTTATCATCTTCCCACTCACCATCATATATACCACGATTACTGCTAGATCCAGACATAATTTCCATAGATCCTAAACCCTGTCTTTTACCATTTTCAAAATAACCAGTATATATATCACCATTAAAATATTTTTTCTCACCATGACCATGTGGTTTTTCATTTAATACTTCGCCATAATAATTATTTACAACTGTTTCTTTATTATCTTTTTCTGATAATACAAGTGATTTTTTACCTTTTGGTAAACCATCTATAAAAGTGCCTTCATAAGTAATTTTATCAGCTGCATTACGCATTACACCTTGGCCATGTGGTATAAGATTTTTAAGATCACCTTTATATGTATCACCATTTGGATATTTTAATTTACCTTTATTATGTGGTACACCTTTTGTTAATGAGCCAATATATATAATTCCATTTGCATATTTTATTCTTTGATTTTTTCCATTTAACATTTCTTCTTTAATTTTTAAAAATGCTGCTTTTCTTTCATCTTTATTTAATTTTGGGTCAATTTTAAAATCTTTTAATTGTTCATTACATGTATCAAAAATATACTCAGGTGTGTTACAAACCAAATCTCTTTCTTCTTTAATTATTTTAGTTGGATCTAATAATTTTTGCATAGAACCAAATATACTACCTCCTCGTAATTTTAAATATTTAGCTTTATATTTTAAATATTTAGCTTTATAGATTTTTTCATCTAAATTCATTTATATATATATATATATATATATATATTAATAAATAAATATTGATATATAAATAAAATATTTGTTTATAACATTAAATAACATTTTTCCATTTGTTTAAAATTATTAATAGATTCATAATATTCAGCAAGATCAATAATTATTTCTTTTAATTTATCTTTATCTGTAAAAGTCTTAGAATTATTTATAATCATAGAATAATAATATTCCATTTTTTTTTTATCTTCATTTTTATAATATAATCCTAATTGATACATGGCTGTTGTATTATTAGATTGTATAGCCATCATATAATATTTTTTCATTTGAATATAAATATTTTTCTGATTACCATAATCTTTTTTTATATATTGATAATATAATCCTAATTCAACCATTGTATTTGTATTAGTACTACCTTTATCAATAGCCATTAAATAATATTTTTCCATTTGTTCATAATCTTTATCTTTATAATAATCTCCTAAGCGAATCATTGCTTCGCTACTACCTTGATCAATAGCCATTAAATAATATTTTGTCATTTCTTCATAATATTTTTTATGTTTATAATATTTAGCTAATCCAATCATTGCTAAACTACTACCTTTATCAATAGCCATTAAATAATATTTTGTCATTTCTTCATAATCTTCTTTATCTTTATAATAAGAAGCTAACATAATCATTGCTAAACTACTACCTTTATCAATAGCCATTAAATAATATTTTGTCATTTCTTTATAATCTTTTTTATCTTTATAATATTTAGCTAATTCAATCATTGCATCAATATTATCTTTATAATATTCTGTTAATTTATTAATTGCTTCGGCACTACCTTTATCAATTGCCATTAAATAATATTTTATTGTGTTTTCATTATCTTTTTTATATTTATAATAATCTCCTAACTCAATAATTGCTTCAGTATTATCTGCATCTATATTAATTCTATTAATACCACTTATTAATCTTACACATTTGCTTGGACATTTGCTTGATTTAGGCATTTATATTATTATTAGTATTATAAATAAATCATTATATAAATAAAATAAATCAATTTTTTGTAGCATTATAAAAAAATTGATTTATTTTATTTATATAATGTATAATTATATAATACTACTAATAATATAAATGAGTAAAATTCCCATACCAAATAATGAAATAACCGCAAAAGATACTTCATATCGTTATATGAGAGATAAGGTTAAATTGACAAAGTCAGGTCAAAATTTAATTTTAGATAATATAAATGATATTTGTACAAAACAATTGCTTATTAGTACAGATGTATTTATTAAAGTTTTAATAACTAAATTAGGACAACCTATAAAAAATATAGGTAATAATAAATATACTATTAAAAATAAAACTGAAGCAGAAATAGATACAATATTAGAAAAATTTATTATAGATATAGTTTGTTGTAAAAAATGTAAATTACCAGAAATTGAGTTATTAACTAATACTAATAGAAAATGTAAATCTTGTGGTAATATTAACTAATAAAAAATTGAAATTTTTTTTATATCTATCATTCATTAATAACGATATATTATAATAATATGAATATGAATAACAAGACTACTAACATCTGGACTCTTTCCACTGAGGAGAAGAAGGCAGAAATTCAAAGACAAAGTGCTCTTACTTTGGCCGCCAAGGTTGAAAGAGAGCGCATTGCCTCTGAAAATAAGGCCGAGGCTGATAAGATCAAGGCTATTGCTGTTGCTAAACTTGCTACTGAGTTGGCTGAACAAGCCCAAAAGGAGCTTGATGCAAAGAAGGCAAGTAATGCTGCATATTGGGCAAAGGTTAAGGCTGACAAGGCTGAAGCCAAGGAACAAGCTCAAATTGCTTATTTGGCTACCAAGGCTGAAGCTCAAGTTCTCTTTTTGAAGAAAAAGGAACAAGCACGTATTGCAGCTGCTCAAAAGGCTAAGGCTGATGCTAAGGCTAAGGTTGAGGCTGAGATTGCGGCTAAGATCGAGGCTGAGAATGTAGCCAAGGCTAAGCTCGAGCGTAAGCTTGAACGTAAGCAACATGAGCAACTTAAGCGTCAAGCTAAGGTTGAGCTTGAGGCTAAAGCTAAGGCTGAAGCTGATAAGGCTCAGGTTCAGGCTCAAGTCCAAGTCCAAGCTCAACCTCAAGAAGACGCTGATGCTAAGATTAAGGCAAAGGAACTTAGAACTTTGGAAAGACGTAGACTTTATGAGGAACGTCTCGCAAAAGGTGAAATCAACCCTATTGCCGAGACTGTTCCCAAAGTTGACACTATTCCCAAGGTCGAAGCTGTTCCCAAGGTCGAAGCTGTTCCCGAAGTCAAGCCCTTTGACATCGATGAGTTTATAAACTCAATTTGCACAAAGGAATCAGATAAGCAGATTCAATCACTTTCAAGTGATCTGAAGAAGGTATCTATTGCTCCCGAGTCTAAGTGGATACAGGTGTCTAACAAGGTTAAGACTAAGCCCGAGAAAACTGAGAAGACTGAGAAGAAGTCATACAACAATAAGCAGTTTAGATCTAACAAATCTAAGACTGTTGAGTTTAAGACAGAAACTTCAAAGCCTGATGGATTTAAACTGACAATTGACGATTTCCCAGCATTGTCACTTATCAGGAAGTAAGAAGGCGTAAGCCTTTGATCCTAACCTTGAGCCTAACATTGAGCCCAATAATATTTTTATACTAATATAAATATTATAAAAAATTAATTATACTGTTTTAACAGTAATTATTTTATTATAAAATTTATATTAGTATAAAAATACATTAATTTTTTTATAAGCATTAATACTTTATAAAAAAATTGAAATTATTATTTTATCAATAATTGATTTATGCTTATAATATCAAATATAATGAATAATCAAAATCAAGCCAACAAGAAGTGTGTCACCACCACTAATACTCATAAGGGAAACACTAATACTCATAAGGTAAACAGTAATGCTCTGAGTAAGGTAAACAATAATGGAAAGAAGCAATTCAAGACATTAACCAAGACTATTAAAGAATGTGATACTATTGAAAATGCTGTAAAAAGTATTATTAAGAAGAATACTATTAATCAAATCATTAATGGTCTAAAAACTAATAATGGAAAAGCAAAGATTTTTTTCGAGTCTTCTCCTAGTTTTTTTCCTGATTCTGATGCAGATTTAGAAGAAAAGAAGAAGCTTGGATTATCTCTTTATTCTGAATTTAATAATCAAATGTCAGAAGCTTCTAATTATGGGTGGCGATTTTGGATAGACGTTGAAAAACGCTCTATTGAAATCTCCATGCGTTATACCGAAGAAAAGCATTTTCCACCTATTTAAAAATTTTATTATAAAATTTTTAACTAATTTTTTTATATTATAATTAAATAAATTATAATATAAAAAATTTGAAATTTTTTTTATATCATAAGCTCTTTATTTGTCTACTTATTATCAATAAATATGAATACTCTTATAACAACTCAATACAACAATCTTTTGTGTGCTATATTTTACCAACAATGTCAAATTGATACGGGAGCACATGTGTATGTAAATAATGCTATGCAAAATTTTGAGAACTCTATCAAGAAGAACAAAGATAGTGTTCTTAAGCCTAAAAAACTTAAGACTCAATCCAAAATTCAACCCAAAACAGAGATCAATATTGTGGACAAGCCCAAGCCTAAGCACAAACCCAAGCCCAAGCCCAATCCCAATCTCAAAACAGAGATCAATATTGTGGATAAGCCTAAGCCCGAGCCCAAGCCCAATCCTAAACTCAAAAAATTATTAAATAAATTAAATCTTATTTAATAACTAATTTTTTTATTTATTAATTTAATAATATAATAATTTATTAAATTAATAAATCTTATTAAATAACTAATTTTTTTTATTAAATAAGATTTAATTTATTTAATAACTAATTTTTTTATTTAATAAATTATTAAATCTTATTTAATAAAAAATTTGAAATTTTTTATATGTCATAAATTCTTTATTTATCTACTTATTATTAATAAATATGAATACTCTTATAACTACACAAAATCTTAAAAACTCTATTAAGAACAAAGATAGAGTACTTAAGCTTAAAAAACTTAAGACTAAGCTCAAAATTCGACCCAAGATAGCCGAACTTAAAATCTTAAGTCTAGCTGAAAAATTAGGTAATGCCGAAGCTAATCTTGAATATTATACTTCAATGTTAAATATAAGCAAAATTGAAGTTAGACCTCATTCAGAATATTTGAATTGCGCCAAGGAAACATTTGAAGCATTTAAAGACGATGATAGTAAATTTCACTTGTATAATTGTACAAAAAATTTTAAAAAGTATCAAGATAAAGTTGATATTGCTATTATGGGCAAGACTTTCGCTTCAGAGTTAGTAAAATCGCTAACATTTTCTATAGATTTAGCTTTGCATTCAATCAATCAAAAAATTGATATGAATACCTTGAATAAGGTTAGGAGTGAGGCCAAGGATAAAACCGAAGTTGAGTTTATAGAGAAATTAAAAATCTTTAAAGAAAGTTATAAAGATTTATACTGGAACTAAAAATTTATACTGGAACTAAAAATTTATACTGGAACTAAAGATTTATACAACATTATTTTATTTATTAAAAAAAAATAAATGTGTGTCTGATCATTATTTTATTTGGTTAATTTATCAGAAACACATTCTAATGAATTGACCCATTTTTCAATTGTTTCATAACTTTGTAAATGATCTTTTTTTGTTGCAAAAATTTCATTATTATTTCCATTTATACTACCACTACCAAACATTAAGAAACCTGAATGAGTTGTTGATGATAAATAAAGACTGTATTTTTCAGCTGCTTTATCAAAATAAACATGTTGAATTAAAGCAGTATTAACAATTCTATTAGATAATTTAAGAAATTTAGACATTATATATTTATTATGTATTTATAATAAATAACCTTTAAATAGATTTGTATAGATTTATATAGATTTGTATAGATTTGTAAGTATTTATAATAAAAAAAAAATTGAAAAAAATTTTACAATATAAATCCTTTAATCAATTGAGCGGTTACAATTTCCATGAATACTCAAATCAATAATCAAATCAATAATCAAATCAATAATGAATCAAACGACACTCAATGGATCGATGCCAAAGCCACTGCTAAATCTAAAAATGCCAAAAATCTTAACAGACTAGCTGAAAAAGAAGCTATTAAGATCGAGCAAAACAAGCACAAGATTTTTCTTGAGAATAAAGCTAAACTTAAGGCCGAGAAAGCCAAAATTAAAGCCGAGAAAGCCGAGAAAGCCGAGAAAGCCGAGAAAGCCGAGAAAGCCAACACGTATAGCTATGAAAAAGTTAAAGAAAAATATGTGTATAATTTTAACACAAGTTCCTATACACCTACTTCGTATTACTTCGATACTAGTTACAATGATATTGGTAATTATCAACAAGAGAATCAGGGCCAGGGGTATCGTTAAATAAAGCGAGTTTTGTTAAATAAAACGGATATTGTTAAATAAAGCGGGTATTGTCAAATATATCCAATTCATATTACTTTAATTACTATATCTAATTATATTGATACTTATTATTTTATAAATTTTATAGATATAAAAAATTGAAATTTTTTTAGTGTTATAAATTCTTTATATTTTTATTATTACAAATATGAATACCAATAACAATAACAATAACCAAATGACTATCAGTCAGACTGTCAGATCTTTTGCAGATGTAGCTCTTAGAGTGAACCCTAGAATGGTACCTGAAAAGTGCCAGATAGCTTTCACTTTTAAGAATATCACTCTCGTTCAATTGAGTGATATAGAAATACAAGCATTGCATAAGATGCTTTGTAATCAAAATTCAGACTTCAATAAGTTTGAGATGTCTGGTACTCTTTGCAATAAGGTACTTAAGATTTCTCTTCAATTAAAGTCTGAACTAGATGCAAAGCGTCAAGCTAAGATTGAATTTGATGCTAAGGCTAAGGCTAAGGCTCTTGCTCTTGCTAAGATTGATGCTCCCGTCAAGGTTGAAGCTCCCATCAAGGTTGAGAATAAGGTTAAGGCTCAGGCTAAGGCTCAGGCTCCCGTCAAGGTTGATGCTCCCATCAAGGCTAAGGCTCCCGTCAAGGCTAAGGCTCCGGCCAAGGTTGAGACTAAGGCTCCGGCCAAGGTTGAAACCGAGGAAGAGATGTTTGATCGAGTCAAGGCAATTGCAGTCCTAGTTACAAATCTTGAAATAACGAAGCACTATGTCTCTATCGTCAATGATAAGTTAGATCTAGAGTTTAGTGAAAAGCAAGAGGCGCACTATCAATTGAACAATGCAAGGCAGAATGTAGAAAACAATCTTAGACGGTTTGAGAAGAGTAAGGTTATTAACAAGGTCACACTTGATAATCAGCCTAGACTTTCACCAGAAATAGAGAAGTTGGAAACAGTTTGCACTTATGAAGCAAGAGTTGAACCAATCTCAACATTTGCCGTTCTACACGGAAATGTTGAGATTGCTAAGTACAATCTTCTTCTTCAAAAGTGTGATCTTTCTACTTTAGTTGATGCAGGTATTGAGGTTTGCCCCAATTATCTTCTACCAGCTCAGTCTTTTTTGAACAATACTCGACAGTGTTTAGAAAACGCCATAAAAAAGCGTTAGTAAAAAACAATGTTAGTTAATTCAAACTTACCTCTTTAGTTTATTCTGAATAAGCTAAAGATTTAAGAATGCATTTATTTATTTATTAATTATTTTATTAATTAATAAAATAATTAATAAATATAAATAAAAAAATTGAATTTTTTTGTATGTTATCATGCCCTTTTATTTTATTTATTACACAAAATATGAATAACATGAACAATATACAAACTGCCCTGGGACAAACCGCCCTAGCACAGTTATCAGTAAATATGCGTTTAGAATTAGCTCAAGAAATGGCTATAATTATGGAAAAGCTAGAACCTAGATACTATTCGAAGTTAGAGAATTCTATATCACAATTTGAGGAACAACAAATAGAAAAATCAATTGAATTAGCTTATAAATTCGCTTATATAAAGATTATGCGAAAATACAAGGGTCAGTTACTGGGAAACATAACGATTTATATTTATTGTTAAATATAAAACATTATATTTAATAATAAATAAAGATTAATTTCTATTAATTAATTTATGTTAATTTTCATTAATTTCAGTTAATTTCCATTCATTTTCAATAATTTCCATTCTAGTAATACTTGAATTTTGATGATGTGGATTGAATGAAAAAAATTCTCCTTTTGTATTAACATAATTAGCAATATTAGATCCTATTTCCCAATGTACAAACATCCATAAAATATTATTATATTCAATTATTGATTTAGGGCCTAAAAAATTTAATCCATAACATCCACTATTACCCTTGCTATGTTGTTTAAATTTATTTACTGTTAAATATTCTATTTCTTTATTATATGACATTTATAATTAATTATAATATATTAAATAAAATAAAAATATATTATGGTAATATTTATTCAATTTTATTTAACATATTATGATTTAATTTTATTTAACATATTTATAAGATTTATTATCTTAATTTTAAGTTAGTATCAATATTATATTTATTATATCGATATTCTCCAATATATTCTTTGTAAAATTCATTAAATCTAATTGCATCTGATTCTTTTTCAATTAATTTATAATCTTTTAATAATTGAAAAAGATTAGTAATTAATAAATTATATTTATCTGCTAATTCATATAATGATAATTCATTGCTCTTATATTCTTCAAATATTTTATCTAATTCTTCTTTTTCTGGTATTCTTAATTTAATATTATTTATATTATTTATATTATCTAATTCATATACTCTTCCCTCTATTTTATAAAAATATTTCTTATAATCTTTTACTTGATAATATAATCTATCAGAATATCCATCAAAATCTAGTATATAATAATATAATTCTTCAGGTGAAGTATCAAAATATTTTGCAGTTTTCTCTAAACTATTACATTCATCTAAATACTCTAAAATAGAATCTGCTAATTTTTCAGTTATACAATTTTGTTGTATTTTACATTGTTTTTGTAATTTATTATATTCTTCTTT
>Ga0209107_10001719_pt1 | contig 12240 bp, 14 predicted proteins | sample LakErihyJuly2011_2_FD_187460 | JGI IMG/M metagenome (GOLD analysis project Ga0209107, IMG submission 187460) | Freshwater microbial communities from dead zone in Lake Erie, Canada - CCB hypolimnion July 2011 (SPAdes) (version 2) | ecosystem: Environmental > Aquatic > Freshwater > Lentic >... | reverse complement strand
CTCTTAATGTTTCTCCTTCTTCGTTGTGTTGTCCTGAAATTATGAAATCGGTTGTTTTTTCAATATTATTAGTTAGTTGTTCTAGATAGATTATACTTGCTTCTCTATTAAAATTATTATACCAACGTGTTATTGAACTTCTATAACCAAAACTATCAACACATAATTTAGTTGAACCAGGTAAAGTTAGCACTCCTAATTTATCGTAGTCTTCTAATTGTTTAATAACTTCTAAATCTAATAATATATGATTAATAGCCATTTTATTATTATAAATTATTAAATTATAATAATATGAATTTATAAAACTTCTATTTATTTGTCACTTTTTATAACTATTATTTATAGTATTATTATTAATAATACTAGTGTTACTAGTTCCTTTATATTTTAAAATATCTATAATTTTCGATGAAGTTGGAAATTCTTCATCTCCGTATATATCTTGTAATAATAACCATTCAAATAAACCCCCAATATACACATATAAATTTGCAAAACCCAATTTATATAATTGATTATATTTAGTTATTACTCTATTATCAGTACAATTTTCTCCATATATTACAATTTTAATAACTCTATTGTTTTTTAAACAATTATTTAATATTTCTTCTTCTTTTGAAGCATGTATAGAATTTTTTATTAAACAATCTTGTTTACTATAATCTAATGTATTAATTAATAATATTTTTTCGTTTCCATAATTTATACATTTTTGAATATATTCAAAGTTGACTTTATTTATACTATTATTGTTACCCATAACTAATATAATTTGTTTCTTTATAATATAATATATAACGAAATGTTATTATATTTAATTAAATTCAACAGTTGTAATTATAAATTCTTTTTTAATAGATTTTGATGCATTACTTGAAAGTTCTTCGCGTTTTTTTCTAGTTTTGTTTGAATTATTTGAATTATTTGAATTGTTCGAATTATTTGAATTGGTTGATGAGTAAGAATCGCTACTTTCTACTGATGTTGTTGATGTATTTGAATTTAATGAGGAATTTTTTACTTTTGCCGAAGTATTTCTTAAATTCATATCATTTTCAATAATTTTATAATTTGCTTCAATATAATCTAATATTTTATTTTCAATACACCATTTAAAAAAATTTAATTGCCCTAGTGTTGTTTGAATACATGTTTCATTTTTATATGGAACATTTATTCTCTCCCATCTACAAAAAGGATCGAATTTTTTTTTACTATATGCTTTTAATTTTAATTTATAGTCATTATAAACTTTTACTCTTTCATTTTTTTCATTATCTAATTCATATACAATATAATTTTTTTTAGAATAATTTGTAACAAACCAATCTACTATTCTAAGTGATATTTTTGATGTTCCATTTATAATAGTTATCATTTTATCAAAATTATTATCATTATTATAAAATTGTAATAATTTATCTAATAATAAATCACTTTGTGTATCAATAGTAGTAGACATATTAATAATATTTGTTTAATACTTAGTAGATAATACTTTTTAAATTATAATTTTACTAATATTATATATAAAAACTAATCATAATAATATTTATAGTAAATATATTATTATGAATAACGAAGAATATAAAATATATATAGATGAACTAACCCAAAAAGTTGTAAAAAATAATATTTCTAATATTGTTTATAATAATATTACAGAAAAATTTGTTATTTATTTTAAAAATTATGAATTCATAAATGACTTGAATGATGATGACAAATATTATTTACAATACAATTTAAAATATAATTTAAATACTTATATTACTAAATATTATAAATTACAAAATAGCTTATAAAATTATTACTTGGTTATTTGGGCAATTTTGCCAATACTTGTAATAAAACATAAACCATGGAAGCAAACATTACACTATTAAATATAAAACCATATAAATTTGGATTGCCATCGTCTTTAAATAAATATGGAAACATGTTTTTACTATGTTTTTTTACTGCCGGTAATTGAAATAAGAAAAACAATAATGCTATTATTATTGGCAATTTCATTTCATTAAATAAAGTATCATATAAATTTGCGGCAATCATTTTTTTATTATTTTCATCTATTATTTGTTGTGGGGTCTCATTATTTTTAATATAATTTTCTTCAACTTGTGGAGGTGGTATATAATTTGGTTGTGTTTGATTATCATTTGCTACTCTTACTTGATCAATTGGTATATCACGTGATGGCAAAGCAGTAGTTCCATTTGCTGCTGCTTTTTGAATTTGACTTATTAATTCATTATAATTTGGTGCTTGTTGTTGAACTTGATTTTGAATATTATTTCCCATAATTCCTTGATTTTGATTTTGATTTTGATTTTGTAACATAGGATTCTGTGTTGAATATCCACTATTTGGTATTAAATTATTCATTGTGGACATTTGATTATTTGATTGCATTATTACTTCATTTTTATTCAAAACAATATTTTGTGGTTGTTGTTGCATCATATATTCTTGATTAACATTATTATTTTGTATATTAGAACGAGGAAGTTCATTTAATGCTGTTATTCCTGAAGAAGACATTACTATAGTAATATAGTTTCCTAAATATTTAATATATTAAAAACGCAATATATAATATTATTATGTAATAGTACTATATATTTAATTTATTATTTAATCTACTTCTTCCATTTGTGATTCTTCCATTTGTGATTCTTCCATTTGTGATTCTTCATCTTCATCATCTTTAACATCATCTTTCACATCATCTTTATTATTAGTCTCTTCAACTTCTTCATCTAATGAAAGACCCAACTTAATCATATTATTAATACGATTCACAAATGTTGCCGGTTCTTCAATATTAAAACCACTAGCAATAAGAGAAGACTCAAAAATTAAATTTACTAGATCTGCTAATGTTTTGCTATTTTCTTCTTTTGTATGTTGCTCTTTAAGTGCTTTAATAATAATATGATGTGGATTAATTTCCATTGTTTTTTTAGACATCATATATGAACTCATAGTACTATCACGAAGTGCTTGTGCTTTCATAATTCTTTCCATATTTGCCGACCACCCATATTCACCAGTTACTAATACACAAGGAGAATCAACAACACGTTCGCTCAATACAACTTTTTCAACTTTATCTCCTAAAATACTTTTAATCTTGTTTGTAAGTGGTTTGAATTCTTCTACTTGTTCTTCCCATACCTTCTTATTTTCTTCACTTTCATCAAATTTTAATCCTTCTTTTGTCACACACACAAGAGTTTTGCCATCAAATTCTTTTAATTGTTGAACACAATATTCATCAATTGGATCTGTCATAAACAATACTTCATAATTTCGCTTTTTACACTTTTCAATAAATGGAGAATTTTCTACAGATTTTTGCGACTCTCCAGTAATATAATAAATATGTTTTTGTGATTCGGACATAGCATTTTTATAGTCTTTAAGTGAAACCATTTTTTTATTTGATTTTGTGCTATAAAACATTAATAGGTCGGCTAATTTTTCACGATTAGAACTATCTTCGTGAATACCTAGTTTAATATTTTTGCTAAATTGCTCATAAAATTTTGGAAAATCTTCTTCATTTTCTTTAATCTCGGCAAATAGTTCTAAACATTTTTTAACAATATTTTTTTTAATTACTTTAAGAATTTTATTTTGCTGTAACATTTCGCGCGAAATATTAAGGGGTAAATCTTCAGAATCTACTACTCCTTTAACGAATCCTAACCAGTCAGGAATTAAATCTTCACAACTATCTGTAATAAATACACGACGTACATATAATTTAATATTTCCTTCTTTTTTTGATTTAGATTCAAAAATATCAGTAGGTGCGCGTTTTGGAACAAATAAAAGTGATGTAAATTCAAGTTGACCTTCTACAGAAAAATGTTTAACGGCAAGATGTTGCTCCCAATCATTTGTTAATGATTTATAAAACGAACCATATTCTTCGCTAGTAATTTCTTCTGGTTTTCTCGACCAAATAGGTTTTTGCTTATTTAATAATTCAAATTCATGGACTAATTGCGTAACCATTTTTTTAGTTTTGCCTTCTTTTTCTTGTTCTTGTTTTGTTTCGTTTTCAATTTCTTCTACTTCTTCAATTTTTGGTTCATCTTTTTCTTCCTTTTCTTCTTCATCTCCTTCCTTTTTTTCATCTTCTTTCTCTTCTTTTTTCTCTTCATCTTCTTCCTCTTCTTCTTTTGACACACTTTTTTCTACATAAAGACTAATTGGATAATTAATAAATTCTGAGTGTTTCTTGATTAAGTCTTTAATACGTTGTTCTTCTAAATAGTCTAGTTGGTCATCTTTTAAAAAGCATGTAATTTTTGTTCCTCGCCCAAGTTTTTCTTCGCTTTCATCTTTTTTAATTGTAAATGAACCGCCAGCATTAGATTCCCACACATATTGCTCATCATCATTGTTTTTAGATGTAACAACAACACGTTCGGCAACTAAATATGCCGAGTAAAACCCTACACCAAACTGACCAATCATATTAATATCTCCCTGAGTTTTCATTGCCTCCATAAATCCCTTTGTTCCCGACTGAGCAATAGTTCCAAGATTAGTAATCATATCTGACTTAGTCATACCAATTCCAGTGTCTAAAATTGTTAATGTTTTATTTACTTTATCTGGAATAATTTTAATAACTAAGTCACTATTAGTATCTAATACACTTTTATCTGTAAGAGAATGATGCCTAATTTTATCTAATGCATCTGAAGAATTGGAAATTAATTCACGAAGAAAAATGTCTTTATTAGAATAAAATGTATTAATAATAAGAGACATTAACTGATTAATTTCAGCTTGAAAAGCAAATGTTTCTACTTGTGTGCCCATTATATATATATTATTTATACACATAATGGTTTTAAATAGTTTAAATATATATTTTTTATGATATATATATTTAATATTATGTATTATATTTTGCCATATTACTCGTCTTCTTTACGTTCTTTAAAATAATTAAAAATTTCATCTTTGAATTCTTTGGGAAAAGTGTTTGATGGAATTATTATTCCACTAGAATCATATGTTATATGGGTTAATGGACTAAAATGAAATTTCATTAAAATTTTCCATCGTTCTGTATATTTACGATTTATTTTAGAACCATGATAATAATGTCGTATTATTCCAGGTGTATATCCCAATCTTAATTTTGATGCTAGTTTTTCATATAGTAACATGCTATTATTATAATCTGCATGGTAGTTAACATTATTTATTGAACTACATTTATTGATTAAGGACATAGCAATTATGCTATCGCCTGAACCTAATATTGCCCTATCATAAAGTCCATTTATTTTTTCATACGCTTTTCTTGTTATTGCCCAAGCATAACCAGGATGCCAATAGTCTGTTCCTTTTGTTGTATAACTTTTTTGTTTTTCAAAACAATAACCAAAACTATTAAATATATTTAAATTATTTTTTTCTTGATCCATGTCAACACAATGACTAAATAATTGAACGACATCTTTATATCCATTCAAAATTTTTAATGTATCCAATGCCCAAGTAGAACTATCAAATTCCACATCGGCATCTATCCAAGCAAATGCCTTATAATTTTTAGGTAATAAATGTTTTACTCCTAAATTTATCATATTTTCTTTATGCCATAATGGAACCTCTGTTTTTAATTGTAAATGATGCTTGTTGTTTTTATTAGTGATTATAAATTTTTGGTCTCCATATATAAGTTCTACAATAAATAAATTAACATGTTCTTCTTCTTCTTCTATTCGCTTAACAAATTCTTTCAATAATATGTATCTTTTTGCGTATAAACAGGGATTTGATATAACAATAATTACATTTAATTTTTCTTCTATAGGATTATTATTGGCAATTGCCATTTTTGTAGAATTTATTGTATACTCAATATTATCAATTTCTATATTATTAATAATTGTCATATTATATAATTAGTTGTCAAATATTTATATTTAATTAAATCTTATTTATTTATTTATTTATTTATTTATTTATTTATTTATTTATTTATTTATTTATTTAAATCTTATTTATTTATTTATTTATTTATTTATTTATTTATTTATTTAATTATTTAGTTAAAATAAATATTAAATAATTACTATTACATGAAATTTGTTGAATATTGTAATGTTTTACTTTTTGAACCACAAGGTATATTTTCTTCTACTAAAGTATAACATTTTGTTTTCTCACTATCAGTAGCAAATATTTTGTCTCGTACTTCATTATGCTTTGGACCAATAAATTTATAACAATCTCTAGAATTACATACTTGTCTAAAGATTGTTGATAAACCTAACCCTAATAATACAGATAATATTATTTTTCCTATATTTGTATGTAATAAATTCTTTAACATATTTTGAATCATGTTAATATATAATATATAATATATATGATTAATAAAATTTTTTAATAATGTTTTTTTATCTTTAGAAAATATATTTTATCTTTAGAAAATATATTTTATCTTTAGAAAATATATTTTATCTTTAGAAAATATATTTTATCTTTAGAAAATATATTTTATCTTTAGAAAATATATTTTATCTTTATAATATATATATATATAGAATGTCTGTTTCAAAAAGTATTCGAAAGAAAAGAAGACAATCTAAAAAGCGGAATATGAGAGGCGGGGGTTTACCTACTAGTATGGCTATCCTTTCTTATAATACATCATTTGTATTATCAATGGCAGCTTTATTTCCTTTCCCTGCAAGTGAAAATACTTCTATATATATACGCTTAATGAAATTAAAGACTTTAATGAATAATCAAGATACAGTACAAGACTTTATAACAACTTACTATGGAGCACTTTTTTCAATGTCTTGTAAAATAATAGCCGCTTTTTTTCTTCAATATGGATCAAGAGAGTATTGTGTAGCAGCATTACAAGAAATGAATCTTACACAACATTATTTAACAACCATGGGAACAAATTTTAGTTCACAAAGTTTAACTATTTTAGCTTGTGGTGTTCAAGCAAATACTACTGGATTAGCATATATAATACCTCGTGATAACATAACTGCTTTTAGAGATAAAGTAGACAATAATGAGTGGTTTTCAAGTAATCCATTATATGGCAATTTTAACGCACAAAAAGTTGCCATTGTTGATTTAGGAGAACATCAATTATACAGAGCTAATAATTTTTATAAAATATTTAAAGATGGTGTTGGAACACCAGATAATGGACGCCCTATGACATTAGTTGTTAGAAATGAATCAGATGATTGCTATACTTTGCATTTTAATTGCCATATACCCAATCCTTCGGCACTTAAAGCTCCACCATATACAAAATCTATTTTAGAAAATCATTCTGGTGGAAATTCTGCTGAATTAGATACTTGGGCAACAATAACGTATCAAATAATAAATGAAGCAGCAGGTGCTTTATTACTAAGATTTTTTAGTGCTCAACAAATTAGTGAGTTGACACCAGATAAATGTAGAATTATATTTTCTGGTGATTTTAATGACGGAACTGGTAAGTTAATGACCTTAATGAAAACTCAAGGTCTTAATGTTGCTGCTAGTAGTTTGGTAAATATTCTAATCTTGTTTTCTGACTCTATGCCTAGAAGTTGCTGTTCAAATTTTAATAGTGTGACGCGTTCTGGCATTTCTAATTCACCTCCATCATTGAAATTGGCCGGAATAGACCAACAAAAAAGCGGTCCACCAACAGATCCATTATTACTAGCACTTTTAAACTCCACAGATCCAAACTTAAGTCAATATGATGACATAGTAGATGCTACAAATTATGCTTTCATCGGTGATGGAACAGGAAGTAATATTGATTTGGTATCACAAATATACGATCCAACTATTTTTTCAGGTATTCCTAATATTGATTATCGAACTCTAACTGGAAACAATATTCGAGCATCCGATCATATGCCCGTTATTAGTTATACTTCTCGACGTGAAGCAACAAGTAGTTATGAAAGAACAGAATCAAGACGATCTTCAGATGATACTAAGCAAGTTAGACGAGATGAGAGAGATGATAGCGAGAGAGAAAGAGATAGAGATAGAGATACAGACGATGAAGACAATAATGAAACTGGTGAAGTTCCACCTAGGGAATTTGGTGCTGGTGAAGTTCCACCTAGGGAATTTGGTGGAGGATATAGAAAAAAACATAAAAAACGTAAAACACAAAGAAAATTATCACAAAGAAAATTAAAACGTTATACAAAAAAAAGAAAATATAAAAAAAGTAGAAGGTAAGTATTTCATATTACTTTAGACGGGTAAAAGTTTTATTTTATTTTTATCGCTAGGACATTTTACATCTCTTATTTTATAACCATAACAATTTTCAGCCTCATCTTTATATTCTATTTTGTCGATATTATAAGGTGTTGGAATTACTTCTACTTTTCTATTATAGTCAAAGCAATAAATATATATTAAACCTAGTAAAAATGTAATTAAAAAGATGCTTACATATATATATTTTGTAGCATTATTAAATTTTTGCTGTATACTTGTAAAAAATTTGCTCATTATGTTATACTTAATATAACATAATACTTTTTTATTATACATAATAAATTTTTTATACATAGTAGTTTTTATGATTTAGTTTCAGTATTTAATTCTATTATTAAGTCTTCTAAATTATAATTATTTTGAAAAAATATAAATTGATCGTATTCATTTTTTTCAATATATGACGATTTGTATTTTAATTTCATCAATTCATTACCTAATATTGAAAGTTTGCTATTATGTATTTCAACAGCAGTTTTTAAGTAACTTATTTCCCCTGATGATTTAAACAATTCTACAGCATCACTATATTGTTTTTTATTAATTTCAAAATCTTGTATTTTTTCTTGTATTAATAGTTTTAATTCTTCATTATGTGTTATTGAATTATATAAATTTACTAAATTATTATAACTTTCTTGACTATTATTTAATTGTTGTTTCAAAGTTTCAAATAATTCGACTGCTTTTTCTTCTTCAATATAATTAAAAAGGAAATCCAATTTTGTAGTAATTATGTTTTTTTTGTAGTTTTCTAAATCTTTGTGTGTTGTTAATAATTTTTCAGTAACTTGCGCAAATTTTTTTCGTTGTATTACTATATCTAATTTACATTGACTAGAAGTATTACCACAAGTTACACGTAATAATTCAGGCAATTCTGTAAAAATAGTTCCGCCATCTTGTTTACAATTAACACATTTAGGTTTATATTTTGCCAAGATTTGTTTTTTTTGGTCATAATCTTTACCATATTCACCTGACAATTCGCTTATTTTTTTTTGTTTTAGCAACATATATTTGTTTTTTAATTTATAGTATTCTTCTAATTCTTGATAATAATTAGTTAATGGAATTGATGTCATAATCAAACTTATATTTTAATAATATATTTAAATTTTTTAATATGAATTTTTTAATATGAATTTAAACATTTAAACATTTAAACATTTAAACATTTAAACATTTAAACATTTAAGAGAAATATATTGTTTTATGTAATAAATTAGCTTCAACGTGATTGCCATAATCTGGTAAATTTGTTATCATATTGTTTTTTATTTTTTGTTGATTATCAATATTTTGACGATTATAATATATTAATTTAGACATAATATAGTCTTTATCTTTCATACTTTTTTCATAATATTCTGTACTGGATTTATTACCTTTATAACGCATATATAATGAACATGCTAAAACCAGTATAAATAATAAAAACATAGAAATATTATAAAAAGTGTTATAATTATTTTGTTTATAATTATGACATCCTTTTAATACTTCTTTGAAAAAATATTTAACTCCATTGTCCACTAATTTAGGTTTATCAGATGTAGTTTTTTCATTTGCTAAGTTATTTGATTTTAAATTTGTATAATCCAATATATTAAAGTTCATAAGTATTATTATAATAATATAAGTGGTGTTTTATAATTTTCATATTTTACTAAATTTAATACAAATTCTCTATATTTATATTAATTCTCTAATTTAATACAATTTTAATATTAAAATAATTTATATTTATAATTATAATAATAATATGGCAACTATACCTAATCCAAGTGGCACCATAATTTATTTTATTATTATAACATTATGCTTTATATTTTTTATTGTATACAACATTTTTCAAACAAAAAACATTCATAATGCATCTCTTTCTATTAATAATAATATTATCAATTCCATATATTTATTATTTTTAGTACTTGGTTCTTATTTTATCAATATTGCTACTTCAAAAGCAATGTGTAGTCAAACTATTCAATGGGGGTATGTTGCATTGATTACTTTATTACCTTGGATAATTATATTTGTTTCATTATATTTTATTTTAAAAATATTTCCAGGATGGACAACTCCATTTTCTAATACTATTGGTTATAGTGTTATTGGACTTTTAGGGGTTGAAAAAATTTATGAAAGCATATTTAAAACAGGCGAAGAAGCCAAAGATAATACAGAACTTGTTAAAGCAATTGCTAATATGAATAGTAATAGAGGAAAATTTGTTAATCAAATAAGCATAGATGAAGAAGATTTTAGTAATTTTTTTAAAAATATGGGAGAAGCTATAAAACCCGATGACTTGGAAACACACAAACTTAAATTATATCAATTATTAGTTATAAAGCATTTTGTAGGTAAAATAATATGGTACATATTAGCCGGAATATTAATTTGTTCTATTAGTTATAATTTAATAATAAGCATGACTTGTGAAAAATCATTAGAAGAAATTGAAAAAGATTTTGAAACTATTAGCACAGGACAAACTGCCAATCCACCATCTAGTGCTTAACTATTCTTTTAAAATATAAATCTTTTAAAATTTATATAACATAATATTGTTAAATATGAAATTATTGCTAAAATAATTACTGCTAACCATAATGGTAATATTGTTTTATTTTTATAACCAATACCAAATTCGCGTGGTTTTCCATTTTTATCAAACATTATATTTGGTTTAGTTACTAGTATAATAGCAAATAATAGTAAAAATACTATTATTGATACTAAATTTATATTTGTTACAACAAATTGTCTTAACATATTTAATATTATATTATATTTATAATATTAAATATTACCCTTATTGTAATTTTCCTAAATTTTATTATTCTAAATTTTATTATTATTGGATAGAAAGTGGAATGTTTCCTAAGTTTATAGTAGGTGCTTTATTTTCTTCTTTTGTTGGTGTGTTGTCTTCTTTTTTTGCCTTGTCCAAATACTAAATGAGTTGCATTTTGTCGTTGTGGTATTAATGGAACCATTATACGATCATGCATTGGAACATTCATTGCTTGTATAATTGAATTAACAAGTTCTTTTAACTCTGCCTTTTCTATTTCATTTAATGGCGGAAAGTGATTAGTTAATAAATTTCTTAATGTGTTTATTTGCTGATATAGATTGGAAACACGTAAGAAACCTGCTACTGTTCTGTCGGGTATTGTTATTAATATATCATTTTTAATAGCATCTAGTCTAGTTGGTGTTGTATTTGTTATTCTTAACGCATGAGCAAATTTTACTAAATTATCATAAAAGCTAAGGACACGTTTTTCAAATTCATTTTTATTTTGCATAGTTCGTGTACTTTTCTGGATTCTGGATGCTCCATAATCTCTTAATATCATATTTGTTACATCTCGGTGTGTCCCATTAAACATACTGGCCATTTGAACTTTTCTTTCTAAAAATCTATTTCCGGCTTTGTTGTTTCTTTTTTTTGTTTTACGCATAGTTTTTTATATATAAAATATATAAAATATTATAAACTTTTCTCAGGATTAATTTATTATTAAATAACTTAAATTATTGAATCATAGCATAGTGCCTCAATGTTGAACTAACAACATTAAATACATTTTCTACATTAACACTATTTCCCAATTGTTTATAACTTTTTTTATCATCATTTGCCAATTTAAAGTCTTCTGGAAATGATTGAAGTCGCGCACATTCGCGAGGTGTTATATAGCGTTTTTCTTTTCCATAAATAGGAATCTGTGATATTGCTACTAATGTTGGAAAATATTTACATTTTTTTACCCTTATTCCAGACTGACGAATTTGAATAAAATGGTTAAAGATACTCTCATTTTTTGTAACAGGTCCTGCTTGCCATTCTAATTTTCCAAAAATTTCACGTTGTTTTAATAATGCTTTATGTTTTGTATACCAAGTATCTAAAAT
>Ga0209107_10001716_pt1 | contig 12250 bp, 10 predicted proteins | sample LakErihyJuly2011_2_FD_187460 | JGI IMG/M metagenome (GOLD analysis project Ga0209107, IMG submission 187460) | Freshwater microbial communities from dead zone in Lake Erie, Canada - CCB hypolimnion July 2011 (SPAdes) (version 2) | ecosystem: Environmental > Aquatic > Freshwater > Lentic >... | reverse complement strand
AGTGAATCATAAGCTCGTACCTATTAGCCATAAATTAAGAAGTGGGGACCAAATTGAAATTATTACGAGTAATAAGCAGAAGCCTTCTGAAGACTGGTTGAGTAGTGTAGTAACGGCCAAGGCTAAAAATAGTATTAAAGATGCTCTAAGAGAAGAGAAGAAAATAATTGCAGAAGAAGGGAAATATACATTGCAAAGAAAGTTAGAAGGTATTGGCGCTTTATACAATACGTATAATATTGACCAAGTCATGTTTTACTATAAATTATCCAGCCATCTAGATCTTTTATTTAAAATAGCCACTAAAACCATTGATTTAAAAGAATTAAAATTATTTCAAGTTATTGGAGATAAAATTGAAGCGCCTAAGCCAGTGAATCTGAGTCCTGAAATAAACTTGGAAAACCCCGCCCTTAAAGCAGCTTCCAAAAAGGATTCTGAATTAATTATTTTCGGAGAGTCCAGCGACAAGATTAAATACACTTTAGGTAAATGCTGCAACCCTATTCCCGGGGACGATGTATTTGGATTTGTGAGTACAGGCAAGGGCTTAATTATTCATCGTAACAACTGTCCCAATGCCACCCAGCTTTTGGCGAATTATGGTCATAGAGTGGTGAAAACCAAGTGGGCTAAAAATAAAGAGATCTCCTTCCTAACGGGTCTTAGTATCATTGGCCTAGACGATGTTGGGGTGGTGAATAAAATTACCAATATTATAAGTGGAGAGTTAAAAATTAATATAGCCGCCCTCACTATTGAATCAACCGAAGGCTTATTCAAAGGCACTATTAAAGTGTATGTCCACGATAAGGACGAATTGGAGGAATTGGTGACTAGAATTAAGTCATTGAACGGTATTCAACAAGTTATTCGATTTGATACCGAAACTGTGTAAAAGTTGAGCTAATTATTTTGGGTTTAAATAGGTAATAAACCTACCAAGACTTATTTTTGCTCTCTCAAATACTCAAATATGGTAGATGTAATTTTAGGCCTCCAATGGGGCGATGAAGGAAAAGGAAAGATTGTAGATTATTTCGCTCCTAACTACGACATCATTGCGCGTTTTCAAGGCGGGCCGAATGCAGGTCATACTTTATATGTGAATGGCACTAAAATGGTTTTACATCAAATACCTTCTGGTATATTTCACCAAGATAAAATTAATATTATAGGCAATGGAGTGGTACTTGATCCCGTTACATTAAAAAAAGAGTGTGATGCAGTAGCCGCCATGGGCGTAGATGTAAAAAAGAATTTATTTATCTCTGAGAGAACCAATATTATCATTCCTTCTCACCGTGCTTTAGATAAAGCTTCTGAATTGGCCAAGGGCGAGAGTAAAATTGGTTCTACTTTAAAAGGAATAGGCCCAGCCTATATGGATAAGACGGGTCGTAATGCCTTAAGAGTTGGCGACTTATTAAATAAGAACTTCATTAGCAAGTATATTACTTTAAGAATGAAGCATCAGAAAATTTTAGATAGCTTTAATTTCAATGAAGATATTAGCGAAATGGAAACTGAGTTTTTTGAAGCCTTAGAGTTTCTAAAAACCATGAATATTATTAATTGTGAATATTTCATTAATGATCAAATTGCAAAAGGCAAAAAAGTACTAGCCGAGGGCGCACAAGGTTCTATGTTAGATATTGACTTTGGTACCTTCCCTTTTGTAACTTCTTCTAACACTATTTCTGCAGGTGTTTGTACTGGTTTAGGTATTGCACCTAAATTAATCAATGAAGTATTTGGTATTACAAAGGCTTATTGTACAAGAGTAGGTAGCGGTCCCTTCCCTACCGAATTACATAATGAGGTGGGGGAAGAATTAAGAAAACTAGGTAGCGAATTTGGAGCTACTACAGGCAGGCCAAGAAGATGTGGCTGGATTGACCTAGTGGCGCTTAAATATACTTGTATGATCAATGGTGTAACACAAATTATTATGACCAAGGCCGATATTCTAGATACTTTTAAAGAATTAGAACTAGGAATCGCTTATGAAATGGAAGGAAAAGAGATAGATTATGTTCCTTTTCAGTTAGTAGGTACTCCAGTGGCCCCTATTTGGAAGAAAATGCAAGGATGGAATATCGATACTACTAAAATGAAGGATGAGAAAGAATTACCTGCTACCATGAAAACCTACATAGACTTTATTAATAAATATTTAGGTGTTCCTGTAAAATATGTCTCCAACGGACCAGGAAGAGATCAAATCGTACATATTTAATTTTAATTATATTAAAACTGCGTAAAAATTTAATACAAGTATTTAAAAAAAAGACTCATTTTTTTTGGTAAATACAATTTTGAGTTGAAATTTTACATTGTTAATTTTATAATTACCTATGGCATTAAAAACTATCAAAGAAAAAAAGGCTGCTGCACCAAAAAATGGTGTTTTGAAAGCAGAGAAAGCAAGTAAATCAGCTGCGAAGAAAAAAGACGTAGACGATGATGACTTGGACGAAGAAGAAGAGGTGAATGATGATTGGGAAAAGACAGAAGAAGATACTAGCTGGGATCCTGACTTCGAAGAATTTGATCTACCTAAAAAAGCTTCTAAAAAACCAGGTAAGTTTAAGGCAGGTGACGAAGACGATGACTTTAATTTGAATGATGATCTCAAAGATATTGACGACGATGATTTATTTGACGATAAAGATGAATTAGAAGACGATTTTTAACTTACACTGCTCTCTATACTTTATTATTCATCTGCTCTTTCGAAAAGCTTAATAAGCCTGCCTCATTAAAACTAGCACTCATTACTTGTAAGCCAAATGGCATACCATTACTATGCGTAAATAAGGGAATAGATATGGCGGGTATACCTACCAAATTCGCATACACTGTATAGATATCTGCTAAAAACATTTCAGTAGCTGAATGATTATGCTCTCCTAAGCCAAAAGCTGTGGTGGGCACAGTAGGCGATAGTATTAAATCATATTTTGAAAACACGGCACTCGTTAAGTCCACTAGTTTTTGTCTTACTTGTTGCGCCTTGGTAAAATAGGCATCGAAATAACCAGCGCTTAAAACAAAACTACCTAGTAAAATTCTTCTTTGCACTTCTTCGCCAAAACCTTCTGTTCTCGTTTTTTTATATAAGTCATTCAAATCAGCAATGCTTTGTTTAGTTCTATGTCCAAACTTAATACCATCAAATCTTGATAAATTACTGGAAGCCTCTGCCGTAGTGAGTACATAATAAGTGGGCACCAAATAAGATAATAAAGAGAAATCAATGGCTTCTACGATATACCCCTTGGCCGTCAAGTCATTTAAATAGCTTTCTATTTTTGTTTTAATTTCTGGGTCTAGGCCCGGATGAAAAAGTGTTTCTTTAAAATAGGCAACTTTTTTAGGGCTAGTTGTCTTCTCTATTTCTTTACGCTCTATTAATTTACTATAAGGTGGAACAGGTTTACTGGAAACCGTGCTATCAAATTCATCTTCCCCTGCCATCACTTCTAAAACAAGGGCAGCATCTTCAATGGTTTTTGAAAATATACCTATTTGATCAAAGGAAGAGGCATAGGCAATTAAACCATAACGAGAAATGCGTCCATAACTTGGTTTTAATCCCACCACTCCGCAAAAGTCTGCAGGTTGTCTTACAGAACCACCTGTATCGGATCCAATACTAATCATAGATAAACCAGCTTGCACAGCAACTGCTGATCCTCCTGAAGAACCACCAGGTACTTTTGAAATATCTATGGCATTTTTTACAGGACCATAAGCAGAATTTTCATTGCTAGAGCCCATGGCAAATTCATCGCAGTTCTGACGCCCAATAATAATAGCACCTTCATCCAACAATTTTTGAATGGCTGTGGCTGTATAAACAGCAGTATAATTTTCTAAGATTTTAGAAGCAGCACTTACTGCATGTCCTTTATAAGAAAGTACATCCTTGATCCCTATAACAACTCCGTGTAATTTTCCTAGCCTTTTACCTTGCTTTGCTGCTGCATCTAATATAGCAGCTTGCGCTAAGGCTTCTTTAGAAAATACTTCTAAGTAGGCATTTAAATTTGCATGTGCAGTAATTTGATCCAAGTAATATTTTACCGCTTGGACACAAGTTGTGTGCGCTGCATTTAATGCAGTATGGTAGTCTTTGATGGAAGTAAACCGAAACAAAGGCTAGTAAATTAAAGGATAAAAAATAGAATAGACAGACGTCTTTAAAAAAGATATAAAATGAACTATAAAAAGAAAAAATAAAAACTAAGCAGGTTTTTCGTCTTTTTCTTTAATGCCATCTTCGATCTCTTTTTTCACGTTGTTTTTAGCATCGTTGAATTCGCGAATACCCTTTCCTAATCCACGCATGAATTCAGGGATTTTACGTCCGCCAAACATTACTAAAACAACCACACCAATAATTAATAATTCTTGAAATCCTAAGTTGCCCATAATCTTAAATTTAGAAGTTTAAAGGTAAGGTAATTATAAAATAGAAAAGCAGTATTTTTTATGAATTACACCTATGAATAGCTAATTATTTGTTACAAAAAAGCCCCGATTTCATAGGTATGAAATCGGGGCTTTGTATAGTTTACTAGTGGTATACTAGAATCTTTTTTCTTTAATACGAGCACTCTTACCGCTTCTTTCGCGTAAGTAGTACAATTTAGCACGACGTACTTTACCAGACTTATTCAACAAAATACCATCGATATTAGGTGATAAGAATGGGAATAGACGCTCAACGCCCACTCCATCAGAGATTTTACGCACTGTGAAAGAGGCAGTTGCGCCTGTTCCTTGTGTTTTAATTACATCTCCACGGAAACTTTGGATACGCTCTTTACCACCCTCTACAATTTTGTAGTTTACGGTAATATTATCACCAGCTTTGAAGGCTGGATAGTCTTTTTTTGCGGTCAATTGCTCGTGTACAAATTTTACTGCTTCGCTCATAATACATTGTTTTTGCGGACGGCAAAGGTAGGAGAACCCACCTTATAATCCAAATTATTTGATCCAAAATTAATAATCGCCTATCTGGCAATGTTCACAGCCCTTTTCTCCCTGATAACGGTTACTTTAATCTGACCAGGGTAAGTCATCTCAGTTTGTATTTTTTGGGCTATTTCGAAGCTCAATTGATCAGAACTCGCATCCGTTACCTTTTCAGCCTCTACAATGACTCTTAACTCGCGACCCGCTTGAATCGCATAAGCTTTTTCTACCCCTGTGTAGTTCATGGCTAAGTTTTCTAAGTCCTTGATTCTCTGAATATACTGTTGCATAATCTCTCTTCTTGCTCCTGGTCTCGCACCGCTAATCGCGTCACAAGCCTGGATAATCGGAGAAATCACATATTCCATTTCCATTTCATCATGGTGGGCCCCAATGGCATTCACCACCGCTGGGTTTTCCCCGTATTTCTCAGCTAGTTTTGCCCCTAATAAGGCATGGCTTAATTCAGTTTCTTCGTCAGGTACTTTACCTATATCATGTAATAGACCTGCTCTTTTCGCCAATTTTGGATTTAATCCTAGTTCAGCTGCCATGATACCACATAAATTAGCGGTCTCACGAGAGTGCATTAATAAGTTTTGTCCGTAAGAAGAACGGAAACGCATCTTACCAATAATTCTGATCAACTCTTTATGTAATCCATGAATACCTAATTCAATAACGGTACGCTCTCCAATTTCTGCAATTTGATCTTCTAATTGACGACGTGTTTTTTCTACCACTTCTTCAATACGGGCAGGATGTATACGACCATCTGTTACTAAACGTTGTAAACTTAAACGGGCAATCTCACGACGCAGTGGATCAAATGAAGAAAGTAAAATTGCTTCTGGTGTGTCATCTACAATTAAATCTACTCCCGTAGCTGCTTCAATGGCACGAATATTACGACCCTCTCTTCCAATAATTTGACCTTTCATTTCATCCGACTCCAAATTAAATACAGTCACTGTATTTTCAATAGCTACTTCTGCAGCCGTTCTTTGAATAGATTGAATAATAATTTTTCTAGCTTCTTTGTTAGCCTTTTGCTTTGCGTCTTCAATTATTTCTTGTTGTAAAACAAGGGCCTGTGTTTGTGCCTCATGCTTTAAACTTTCAATTAATTGCTGCTTAGCATCTTCTGCACTTAGGTTAGCTATTTTTTCTAATCTACGGACATGCTCTTCTTGGTTTTTATCTAATTCAGCGCGCTTTACATTGATTAAGTCAATCTCACGATTTAATTTTTCTTTAATGACATCATTGTCTTTGACTTGTTTGTCAAGAGAGACTTCTTTTTGATTAATCGTAAGTTCTTTTTGCTTAATTCTATTTTCCGCCTCACCTATTTTTTTGTTTTTCTCTAATAAGTCACGATCGTATTCGGACTTTAATTGCACGAAACGCTCCTTCGCTTCCAATTGCTTTTCTTTTTTAATCGTCTCCGCTCTTAATTCGGTTTCTTTTAAAATATTAGCAGCTTGTGCTTCGGCTTCTTCAACTTGTTTTTTGGTATTGCGGGCAAATACAATTTTGCCTACGAGTAAGCCCCCGAGTAGGGAAGCGCCTCCAATGATGACGAATAATATGTTCTGGTCCATTGTTTAAATCTTGTTGTTTGTAAATAATGCATACTCCCCTTTTTCGTTGTTAATGAGGTTAAAACTTCATGGTGAATGAGGTTAAAACATTAATTCTATATTATTTATAAATCATTGATAGTCACCTATAGCAAGCTTCATTTCTTCTTTAACTCTAGGATGACGTATTTAGATTATTCATAATGCGTCAAAGGTTCCGCTACGAAGATAATCAAATAATGGAAAGAATGGAGTCGAAGGGGGCAAATTATGTGGCCTAAAGCGCCTTTTCAATAGAACTACTAAGCGCATCAATCTGATTTTGAATGTCTTCTAGCTCATAAAGGTTCTGGCCCGTCTGCTGCTGCTCGGTGGTGAACCAAAGTAAAACCATAGATATATAATCCTGCATATCCTTGCCCGCATAGGCATTTTTAAATTCTACCATTTTTTGGTTAATGAGGGCTGCTGTTTTACGAACCGCCTCCTCATCCTTGGCAGCAAGTTTAATACGGTAGGACCTATCGGCAATAGTAATATTTACAGGGATTAAATTAGCTTCTTGGTTGTCTGCGTTAGCTTGATTTTCTGACATACATTAAGGGTTCAAATTTTTAATGGCAGTATCTATTTCTTTAATATAGTGGTCTACTTTTTTAATGAGGGCTTCTTTATCGGTGGGTTGCATACTGGCCGTATTCACCATAGCAGCTGCTATTTTAGATTTCCCCTGCTGTACTTCATCCATTAATTCCTTTACATGGTTTTGCTCCTTGTTCAAGCTTGCCTTTAACTGCATATTCTCCTTTTCCATTAATGCAGCACGCTTTAATAAGAGTTGAATTTTCTCTTGTAAATTAGTTAATGAACTAGCAATATCCACCATACTTGTATTTTGATTTACTGAAAATAATTATTTTCTAATTTCTGCTTGCAAATTGTTTTCAAATTCTTTAACCAATTTTTTCATCATCGTATCTATCTCTATATCGGTCAATGTTTTATCTGCAGCATTGAAGACAAAATTAATGGCCACCGATTTTTTCTGATCACCCAATTTTTCACTTTCAAAAATATCAAAAACACTGGTTTGCTGAAGCGCTGTTAATTTAACAGCTGCAATACTTTGTTCAATGGCTGCATAGGCTGTAGCTGTTGGAAGTACTAGTGCAATATCACGCTCCACTGAAGGATATTTAGAAACCTCCTGGTAAACTACTTGCTGGCTTTGGTACAAAGCAAGTAAATTGGCTAAATCGAATTGAATGTATAAAACCGATTGCTTAATGCCAAATGCTTGTAACTTTTTAGTACCAATAATTTCTACACTACAAACGGTTTTTTTATCAACCGTATAATTAACTTGCCCTGGGTCTGCGCTTTTCCACTGTCCATTCGGAAGTCCTAATAATTTAAATAAAGCAGTGGCCAATCCCTTGGCTACAAAGAAATCCGCAGGCTGGGCCTTGGTTCTCCATCCGTCTGCATTTTGTTTGCCTGAAATATAAATGGCCAATTGCTCCGATTCATAATATTTACCATTGCCCGACTTGCCATATACTTTTCCCATTTCAAAAAAGGAAATAGAAGTATTTTTTCTATTAATATTATAAGCAATGGTTTCCAATCCTGTCTCTAACATAGAGGGGCGCATCAAATCTAATTCCGCCGTTAAATTATTCAACATTTTTACAGAACGCGCAATCACTTCTTCAGAAAAATAAGCACTATTGGTAATAGAGTTAGTCAAGATTTCAGTATAACCACGACCCACTAAATATTGTGCAATTTTATCTTTAAACTTTTCTTTTTTCTCTAGTGGATCAATGGCAGGGCTCATGGTAATCATACTAGGTATAGCAATATTGTCAAGGCCATCAATTCTTAATACTTCTTCCACGATATCGGCAGCAATACTAATATCTGGTTTATGATAAGGCACGGCTAATTCCAAACCTTCTGCTGTTTCATTTAAAATTTCAAAACCTAAACTACTAAGAATGGTTTTTACTTTATCTGTTGGGTACACTTTACCACTTAATTTTTTTAAATAAGCGAAGCTTATGTTCACTTTAGTTTTAGGAGCTGGTGCAGGATACACATCTATAACTTCACTACATTTTCCACCTGCTAATTCTTGAATTAATTGAGCAGCGTGTTCTAAGACATGCACAGTGCCATCAATGGCCACGCCTTTTTCAAAACGAGAAGCTGCATCAGTTCTTAAACCATGGTGCACCGATGTTTTTCTGATATGTACATTTTCAAATAATGCACTTTCTAAAAATAAATTCGTGGTACTTGCTTTTACCCCAGAACTGAGTCCTCCAAACACACCTGCAATACATAAAGGCTTCTGTGTATCGCTAATCATTAGATCATTGGCTGTTAAGGTTCTCTCTACGCCATCGAGTGTTGTGAACTTTGTGCCAGCTGCATATTTTTTTACTAGAATCGTTTTATCTTTTATCTCCGCTGCATCAAATGCATGCAGGGGTTGCCCTGTTTCATGCAAAATATAATTGGTAATGTCTACAATATTATTAATGCTACGCACACCAATAGCTTGTAATTTATTTTTTAACCAAGTGGGGGACGGCATTACTGTTACGCCTTCAATGACTATACCAGAATATCTTTTACAACCTGCATTATCTTCAATACTTACTTTAAAAGGTGTTACCGATTTATCTTTACTGGCCTGCTTTTTAAAAGGGCTAATAGCTGCTACCGGTGATTCATGATAAGATAAATAAGCACAAACATCTTTAGCTACTCCATAATGACTCATGGCATCCATTCTATTGGGCGTAAGACCAATTTCATAAATCCAATCTTCATAAGATGCATAAATAGTTGAAACCAGCGTACCTGCTTTTATATTGGCATCTAAAACAATAATTCCTCCATGGTCATCGCTTAAACCAATTTCATCTTCTGCACAAATCATTCCTTCACTTTGCTCTCCTCTAATTTTAGCAAGCTTCATGGTAATGGGCTCACCTGCTTTTGGATATATAGTCGTTCCAATAGTAGCCACTACTACTTTTTGTCCTTGGGCCACATTGGTTGCGCCACAAACAATGTTTAAGGGTTGGTCCTTACCAATATTTACCTTAGTTAAATTTAATTTATCTGCACCCGGATGTTTTACGACTTCTAAAACCTCTCCCACCACTAAACCAGCAAGGCCTCCTTTGAAATTTTCATATTTTTCTAATGACTCCACCTCAAGCCCAATAGAAGTTAAAATAATGGATAACTTTTCAGGACTCACCTCATGCGGTAAATATTCACTCAGCCAGCGATAACTAATCGTCATAGAACAATTTTATAGTATAGCTTCAAAAATACTAATTTTTAAGTGCTTTTAGTTAAAAACTAGGTGCAAAACCCGTTAATAACCCCCTTTTTTTGTGGATTTCAGATGGCGAAGACCTGTGTACAACCCTATTGCAAAACTAAATTTCTTGAAGTCCTAATTTGGTTTGATTTTCGCAGTAAGAAAATTGGTCAATCACTATGTCTATCCCTAGTATAAATACAAACAGAACAAAGAAGAAAAATAGCAATATAGATATTAGTTCTATGATGTATGGAAAGATTCCACCACAAGCAAGAGAATTAGAAGAAGCAGTGCTAGGTGCGATACTCTTAGACAAAAGTGCATTCGATACCATTAGTGAAATTTTAAAGCCAGAATGTTTTTATGTAGAAGCACATCAACTTATTTTTAGTGCTATGCAGGGCTTGCAACAAAAGAACATGCCTATTGATATGCTCACCATGGTGGAAGAATTAAAAATGCGTGAGCAGTTAGATATTATTGGTGGCGCTTATTATGTTTCTAAATTAACCAATGTCGTTGTTTCTACTGCGAATATTGAAGCGCATGGAAGAATTGTTTTACAAAAATTTATTCAAAGAGAATTAATAAGAATTAGTGGCGAAGTGATTGCGAACGCTTATGAAGATAGCACCGATGTTTTTGATTTACTAGATGATAGTGAAACCAAAATGTTTAACATTACCAATAACTACTTGAAGAAAAACTTCGTGGATATTGGAGACGCTCTAGCACATGCTGTTACTCGTATCGATCAATTAAGAACGAAGAAAGACGAGATATCGGGTGTGCCTAGTGGATTCACTTCTCTTGATAGAATTACTTACGGATGGCAACCGACGGATTTAATTATTTTAGCAGCACGTCCTTCTGTGGGTAAAACCGCTTTCGCTTTAAACCTAGCGCGTAATGCAGCATTACATCCTACTAAACCACAGGCCGTTGGATTTTTTAGTTTAGAGATGAGCGCTTCTCAATTAGTACAACGTATTTTAAGCGCGGAGAGTGAAATTAAAATGGAAAAAATTTCAAGAGGTAAATTGGAAGAGTACGAATACCAACAATTACATAGTAAGGGTATAAAAAAATTAGAGCAAGCACCTATTTATATTGATGATACAGCGGCTTTAAATATTTTTGAATTTAGAGCAAAGGCAAGAAGACTAGTGAATAAACACCAAGTTAAAATGATCATCATTGACTACTTACAATTAATGAGTGGATCAGGTGATAGAAATTCGAATCGTGAACAAGAAATTAGTAATATCTCAAGAAGTTTAAAAGCCTTAGCGAAGGAATTAAATATTCCTATCATTGCACTTTCTCAATTAAGTCGTGCGGTAGAAACTAGAAAAGAAAGCAAGATGCCTCAGTTGAGTGATTTACGTGAATCGGGCGCCATTGAGCAAGATGCGGATATGGTTATGTTTATTTATCGTCCTGAATACTATGAGGTAATGAGTAATGAAATGGGAGAAAGCACACAAGGGGAAACACATATTAGAATTGCGAAGCATAGAAATGGTCGATTAGATTTAATTAAACTAAGGGCCAATTTAGATATTCAAAGATTTGAAGAATGGGAAGGCGATGCAGGTATTCCAGGACTAGCAAGTAACTATAAACCTTTGCAACCTAGTTTAAATAGTGGCGGTACGCCAGATGGCGGTAAGTTCTTTATTCAAGGAAGCAAAATGAATGAAGGAGAATTTGATGAAGGCATTAATGACGACCAACCGTTTTAAATAAGTCGAACCTATGTCGATACCTTATTTTTACGAGCCTAGTATTGTAGCGGGCCAAACTAGTTTTACCTTAAATGAAATAAGTAGTAAGCACTGCGTTCAAGTACTTAGAATGCAAGAAAATCAAAGAGTAGATATTACCAATGGCATGGGCTATTTATTTGAAGCGACTATTCTAAGCGCGCATAAAAAAAATACCCTAGTACAAATACAATCTGAAAAATTTATAGCAGCGTCATCACAAAAAATTACTTTAGGCATTGGACTTCTAAAAAACCTTACAAGGTTAGAATGGCTATTAGAAAAAGCAACCGAGATGGGCGTATATGAAATTATGCCGCTATTATGTGAGCATACTCTGTTTGAAAAATTTAAATTGGAAAGGTTTCAAAATATTTTGCAATCGGCCATGATACAAAGTCAGCAGGTTTGGCTTCCTTTATTAGCAACGCCCGTTAAATTTAAAGAGGCTATTCAAAATCAAAAACAAGCACAGAAATTAATTGCGCACTGCGAAGCAGCTGATAAATTAGATATTAAAAAAATAGAGGCTGCTACAGACTGTCTATTATTGATTGGCCCTGAAGGCG
>Ga0209107_10001714_pt1 | contig 12251 bp, 7 predicted proteins | sample LakErihyJuly2011_2_FD_187460 | JGI IMG/M metagenome (GOLD analysis project Ga0209107, IMG submission 187460) | Freshwater microbial communities from dead zone in Lake Erie, Canada - CCB hypolimnion July 2011 (SPAdes) (version 2) | ecosystem: Environmental > Aquatic > Freshwater > Lentic >... | reverse complement strand
ACAACGGGTTGCGCACGCCACCCTTGCTCAGGCTCTGCAGCACCTTGCCCGGCATGGAGCCGATGTAGGTGCGGCGGTGGCCACGGATCTCGGCTTCGTCGCGCACGCCACCCAAGGCCATGCGCACGAACTTGCGTCCGGTGGCGCGGGCGATCGACTGGCCCAGCGAGGTCTTGCCGACGCCAGGAGGGCCGACCAGGCACAGGATGGGCGCCTTGACCTTGTCCACGCGTTGCTGGACAGCAAGATATTCAAGGATGCGTTCCTTGACCTTGTCGAGGCCGTAGTGCTCTTCGTTGAGCACTTCCTCGGCCAGGGCCAGGTCGTGCTTGACCTTGGACTTCTTGCTCCAGGGCAGGTTGACCAGGGTCTCGATGTAGTTGCGCACCACCGTGGCTTCGGCCGACATGGGCGACATCAGCTTGAGCTTCTTGAACTCGGCATCGACCTTCTTGCGCGCCTCTTTGGGCATGCGGGCCGATTCGATCTTCTTGGCGATTTCTTCGAGGTCAGCACCCTCCTCGCCCTCGCCGAGCTCCTTCTGGATGGCCTTGACCTGCTCGTTGAGGTAGTACTCGCGCTGCGACTTCTCCATCTGGCGCTTGACGCGGCCACGGATGCGCTTTTCGACCTGCAGGATGTCGACTTCGTGCTCCAGCAGTTCGAGCAGCTTTTCCAGGCGGGCAGAGACCGAGAACAGGTCCAGCACGGCCTGCTTGGCTTCGAGCTTGAGCGGCAGGTGGGCGGCGATGGTGTCGGCCAGGCGGCCCGCATCGTCGATGCCGGAGATCGAGGTGAGGATCTCGGGCGGGATCTTCTTGTTGAGTTTGACGTACTGGTCGAACTGCTGCGTCACGGCGCGGCGCAAAGCTTCGACTTCGGGCGTGATGTCGCCTTCGGGCTGCACGGGCACGGCCACCGAGGTGAAGAACTCACCGCTGTCGTCGATGGACTGGGTGTTGGCGCGCTGCACGCCTTCGACCAGCACCTTCACGGTGCCGTCGGGCAGCTTCAGCATCTGCAGGATGCTGGAGACGCAGCCGATGTCGAACATGTCCTCCGCCTTGGGCTCGTCCTTGCCGGCGGCCTTCTGGGCCACGAGCATGATCTGGCGACCGGACTCCATGGCGGATTCCAGGGCCTTGATGGACTTGGGGCGTCCCACGAACAGCGGGATCACCATGTGCGGGAAGACCACGACATCGCGCAGCGGCAGCAGCGGCAACGTGATGGGATCGGAAGGAAGAATGGGGTGTCCAGACATTTTGGGCTCACTTTCTCTGAAGACCACGTGGGGCCTCAGGGGAGAAACACAAGGGCACCGTGATACCTGTCAGCGGTGCCCCACAGAGCGCATCAGCAGCGCTCAGGCACTGGCCTTGGCCTGTTCCCGGTACACCAGCAATGGCTTGGCGTTTTCTTCGATGGTGGATTCGTCCAGCACGACTTTCTGCACGCCCTCCTGAGTGGGGAGTTCAAACATGGTGTCCAGCAGCGATTGCTCCAGGATGGAGCGCAGGCCACGGGCACCGGTCTTGCGCGCCAGCGCCTTGCGGGCGATGGCACCCAGGGCGGCCGGCCGGATTTCCAGCTCGACGCCGTCCATGTTCAACAGCTGACCGTACTGCTTGATCAGCGCGTTCTTGGGCTCGGTCAGGATGCGCACCAGGGCATCTTCGGTCAGCTCACCCAGCGTGGCCACGACCGGCAAGCGGCCTACCAGCTCGGGGATGAGACCGAACTTGATGATGTCCTCGGGCTCGACCTCGCGGAAGACCTCGCCGACCTTGCGATCTTCCTTGCTCTGCACCTCGGCACCGAAGCCGATGCCGGACTTCACCGAGCGGTTCTGGATGACCTTTTCCAGGCCATCGAAAGCACCGCCGCAGATGAACAGGATGTTGGTCGTGTCGATCTGCAGGAAGTCCTGGTTCGGGTGCTTGCGGCCACCTTGCGGGGGCACCGAGGCCATCGTGCCTTCGATGAGCTTGAGCAGGGCCTGCTGCACGCCCTCGCCCGACACGTCGCGCGTGATGGACGGGTTGTCGGACTTGCGCGAGATCTTGTCGATTTCGTCGATGTAGACGATGCCGCGCTGGGCCTTCTCGACCTCGTAATTGCAGTTCTGCAGCAGCTTCTGGATGATGTTTTCGACGTCTTCGCCCACGTAGCCGGCTTCGGTCAGCGTGGTGGCATCGGCGATCACGAACGGCACGTTCAGCAGGCGGGCCAGGGTCTGCGCGAGCAGCGTCTTGCCGGAGCCCGTGGGGCCGATCAGCAGGATGTTGGACTTGGAGAGCTCGACCTCGCCCTTCTTCCCTTCGCCGGCGCCCATGTGCTTGAGGCGCTTGTAGTGGTTGTAGACCGCCACCGACAGCGTGCGCTTGGCCGTGTCCTGGCCGATGACGTACTGGTCCAGGCTGGATTTGATTTCCGCCGGGGTGGGCAGGTCACCGCGCGAGGGCTTGGCCTGCTCCGACTCGGCCGCGACCTCGTCACGGATGATGTCGTTGCACAGCTCAATGCACTCGTCGCAAATGAAAACGGACGGGCCGGCGATGAGTTTCTTGACCTCGTGCTGGCTCTTTCCGCAGAAAGAGCAGTAGAGGATTTTTTCGCTGGAAGAGCCTTTTTTCTCGGGCATGGTGCGGCCTGTCAGGGTGTCGGCAAGGTGTGGAAAGATCATAGCGCCGGCGGCGCCACGCTCGCCGTCAGGCGCGCTTTTCCAGCACCTTGTCGATGAGTCCGTAGGTGGCGGCCTCTTCGGCCGTCATGTAGTAGTCGCGCTCGGTGTCGTTCTGGATCTTGTCCAGCGGCTGGCCCGAGCGCTCGGCCAGGATCTTGTTGAGCTGTTCGCGGGTTTTCAGGATCTCGCGGGCATGGATTTCGATGTCCGTGGCCTGACCCTGCGTGCCGCCCAGCGGCTGGTGGATCATGATCTTGCTGTTGGGCAGCGCGAAACGCTTGCCCTTGGCACCGGCCGACAGCAGGAAGGCGCCCATGGAAGCGGCCATGCCCATGCACAGCGTGGAGACGTCGGGCTTGATGAAGTTCATCGTGTCGAAGATCGACATGCCCGCGCTGACGCTGCCGCCCGGCGAGTTGATGTAGAACGAGATGTCCTTGTCGGGGTTCTCGCTCTCCAGGAAGAGCATCTGGGCGACCACGAGGTTGGCCGTGGCGTCGTTCACCGGGCCGACCAGGAAGATCACGCGCTCGCGCAGCAGGCGGCTGTAGATGTCGTAGGCGCGCTCACCGCGACCCGATTGTTCGATGACCATGGGCACCATGCCCAGGTTTTGGATGTCCAGTGCGCTCATGTGCGTCCTTGTGGCGAAATCGAATGGATCAGGATGAATTCATTATGACGTGCGATCCGGGCACGTCGAAGGCTGGAAAAAGCGGCAGTCCACGGACGTCGTCTTTCCGTTGTTTGCGCGCACAGCGGGAGAACCCGGCATGAACCACGCTTTGGACATCTGGGGACGGTTGCACAAAACAAAAGGCACCGGCATCCACTCGGGAATGCAGGTGCCTCGGGGCTTGACGCAGATTTTGCCGCCAGACGCCGATCAGATCGGCGTCAAAAGCGGGACAAACCCAGATCAGGCAGCGGCTTGCTGGCCCATCAGCTCTTCAAAGCCCATCACCTTGTCGGTGACCTTGGCCTTGGACAGCACGAATTCGGCGACGTTGCCTTCGATGACCACGGCTTCGACTTCGGCCATGCGTTGGCGGTCGCTCATGTACCAGGCCACCACTTGGGCGGGCTGTTCGTAGCTCTGGGCCAGTTCCTGGATGTGGGCTTGCAGCTGCTCGGGCTTGGCCTGCAGGTTGTTGGCCTTGACCAGCTCGGCCACGGTCAGACCCAGGCGCACGCGGCGCTCGGCCTGGGGCTTGAACATCTCGGCGGGGATCGGGGCCTTGTCGGCGTCAGGGATGCCACGGGCCTTCAGGTCGGCGCGGGCGCCTTCCAGCAGGCGGTCGCCTTCGGCGGCCACGAGAGACTGGGGCAGGTCGAAATCGACCAGCTTGAGCAGGGCTTCCATGGCGGCAGCCTTGTTGCGGGCGGCCACGCGGAACTTGACCTCGCGCTCCAGGTTGCGCTTGACGTCGGCGCGCAGGGCGTCCACGGTGCCATCGGCCAGGCCCAGGGACTTGACGAAGTCCTCGGTCAGCTCGGGCAGGTTCTGCTGCTCGACCTTCTTGACGGTGACCAGGAAGTCGGCTTCCTTGCCGGCCACGTCCTTGCCGTGGTAATCCTCGGGGAAGGCCAGCGGGAAGGTCTTGGAGTCGCCGGTCTTCATGCCGCGAACAGCCTTCTCGAAGGCTTCGAGCATCTGGCCTTCGCCAACCAGGAACTGGAAGCCTTCGGCTTTGCCGCCCTCAAAGGGCACGCCGTCGATCTTGCCTTCGAAGTCGATGGTCACGCGGTCGCCATCGACAGCGCCTTCGGCAGCGGGACGCTGGGCGAAGGTGCGGCGCTGCTTGCGCAGGATGTCGATGGTGCGGTCGATGGCCGCGTCGTTGACTTCGGCGGTGACGCGCTCGATTTCGGCGCCCGACAGGTCAGCGATGCTGACTTCAGGGTAGACCTCGAAAACGGCGTCGAACTGCAGTTGGCCGTCGGTGGGCTCGCCTTCCTTTTCGGAAATGCGGGGCTGACCGGCAACGCGCAGTTGCGCTTGCTGGGCGGCTTCGGCAAACGCCTGGCCGACCTTGTCATTGATGACTTCGTACTGGACGGAATAGCCGTAACGCTGGGCCACGACGTTCAAGGGCACCTTGCCGGGACGGAAGCCGTCGGCCTTGGTGGTGCGGGCCAGCTTCTTGAGGCGGGCATCGACTTCGTTCTTGAGGACGTCAGCTGCCAGCGACAGCGTGATGCGGCGCTCCAGCTTGTCGAGGGTCTCCACGGTGATCGCCATGATGTGAACTCTCAGAAATGGTGATAACAAAAACGCGTCTGTGGTGCGCGGGGGGGGACTCGAACCCCCACACCATCGCTGGCGTCAGGACCTAAACCTGGTGCGTCTACCAATTTCGCCACCCGCGCAGCAGACTGAAAAAAGCCCGGCGGCCTGATGGGCAGTGCTTGCCCCTCCTTGGCCGCCGAACTGGCTGATTCGGTCGTAACCCGAGATTCTACCGCGGCAAAACTGCCAAACCGGCGCTCAGGTGTCAACTCAGGGGCGGCGGACGCGGAACCAGGCCGCGTACATCGCCGGCAGCGCCAACAGGGTCAGTGCCGTGGCGACGATCAGGCCGCCCATGATGGCCACGGCCATCGGGCCCCAGAACACGCTGCGGCTCAGCGGGATCATGGCCAGCACGGCGGCCGCGGCCGTCAGCACGATGGGTCGGAAACGCCGCACGGCTGCACCGATGACCGCGTCCCAGGCGGGCACGCCGCGGGCGCGGTCCTGCTCGATCTGGTCGATCAGGATGACGGAGTTGCGCATGATCATGCCCATCAGGGCGATCACGCCGAGCAGGGCCACGAAGCCGAACGGCCGGTCCAGGGCCAGCAGTGCCAGCGCGACGCCCGCGATGCCCATGGGGCCGGTCAGGAAGACCAGCAAGGCGCGCGAGAAGCTTTGCAGCTGCAGCATCAGCAGGGTGAAGATGATGAACAGCATCACCGGCACGTTGGCAAAGATGGAGCCCTGGCCCTTGGTGCTTTCCTCGGCGGTGCCGGCCAACTGGATGCGGTAACCCTGTGGCAACTTGGCCTGCAGCGCCTGCATCTGCGGCCACAACGCCTGGCTGACGGTGGGGCCTTGCACGCCTTCGCGCACATCGCCCTGCACCGTGACGGCGAAGTGGCGGCCTTCGCGCCACAGCACGCCCGGCTCCCAGACCAGCTTGGGCTTGGCCACCTGCAGCACCGGGATCATCTTGCCCGAGGCCGTGGGCACGTAGGCGTTGTCCAGGGCTTCCAGGGTCTGGCGCTCGGACTGGGGCGTGCGGAAGTCGATGTCGATGAGGCGGTCGGCCTCGCGGTACTGCGCCACGGTCGCGCCCGAGGTCAGGATGCGGCTGGCCTGGGCGATCGACTGTGAGGTCACGCCCAAGGCACGGGCCTTGTCCTGGTCCACCGACAAGCGGATGGCGCGGATGTACTCGTTCCAGTTGTCGTTGACGCCGCGCATGTCGGGGTTGGCGCGCATCAGCGCCTTGGCTTCGGACGCGATCTTGCGCAGCGTTTCGACGTCATCGCCCACGATGCGGAACTGCACCGGGTAGGGCACGGGCGGCCCGTTGGGCAGCAGCTTGACGCGGGCCCGCACTTCCGGGAACTCGGCCGCCATCAGCGCGGGCAGGGCCTTGCGCAGGCGCTCGCGGGCCTCGGTGCTTTCGGGCAGCAGCACGACCTGGCTGACGTTGCTCTGCGGGAAGATCTGGTCCATCGGCAGGTAGAAACGCGGCAAGCCGGTGCCCACCCAGGTGCTCACGGTCTTGACGCCGGGCTCCTTCATCATGCGGGCCTCGAAGCGCTTGGCCACGTCTTCCGTGGCGTAAAAGCTGGTGCCCTCGGGCTGCCAGAGGTCCACGATGATTTCAGGGCGGCTGGAGTCGGGGAAGAACTGCTGCTGCACCTTGCCCATGCCGACCACGCCGAGCACCAAGGCCAGCAGGGTCAGGCCGATGGTGGCCCAGCGGTGGGCCACACACCACCCCACCAAACCCTTGAAGCGGTTGTAGAAGGGCGTGTCGTAAATGTCCACCACGTGCGCTGCGCCGCCTGGCGCCGCGTCCTGGCTGACCTTGGGCCTCGTGCGCAACAGCAACAGGCCGAGGTAAGGCACGAAATAGACGGACACCAGCCAGGAAATCAGCAAGGCCGCGGCCGTGACGGCGAAGATGGCGTAGGTGTACTCGCCCGTGGCCGAGCGCGCCATGCCGATCGGCAGGAAGCCCGCCGCGGTGATGAGCGTGCCCGTGAGCATGGGCATGGCCGTGAGGTCATAGGCGGCAGTGGCCGCGCTGACCTTGTCGTAGCCCTCTTCCAGCTTGTGGACCATCATTTCGACGGCGATGATGGCGTCGTCCACCAGCAGGCCGAGCGCGATGATCAGCGCCCCCAACGAGATTTTGTGCAGGCCCACGTCGGCGTAGTACATGACCAGGAAGGTCACCGCCAGCACCAGCGGGATGGTGATGGCCACGACCAGGCCCGGCCACACGTCCAGGCGCAGCGGCCTGGTGTGCAGGCCCAGGCTGACGAAGCTCACGGCGAGCACCACGACCACGGCTTCGAGCAGCACCTTCACGAACTCGCCCACCGAGCGGGACACCGCCTCGGGCTGGTTCTGGATCTGGTCGAGCTCGATGCCCGCGGGCAGCTCGGCGCGGATGGCGTCTGCCGTCTGGGTCAGGCTCTTGCCCAGCTGGATGATGTCGCCGCCCTTGGCCATGGAGATGCCCATGGCGATCACCTGCTTGCCCTGGTGGCGCACCTTGGTGGTGGGCGGGTCCTGGTAGGCGCGGCGGATGGTGGCGATGTCGCCCAGCTTCAGGCTGCGCGCCTGGCCATTGGCCGGGTTGACCGTGCGGATGGGCAGCGTGCGCAGTTGCTCGACCGCATTGAACGCGCCATTCACGCGCATCTGGACCGTGCTGCGCTCGTTGCTGAAGACGCCTGCGCCCTCGACGGCGTTCTGCGCATTCAGCTGCGCCACCACCTGGTTCATGTCGATGCCGAGCTGGGCCAGGCGACGCTGCGGGATCTCGACGTACACCTTCTCCGGCTGGACGCCGAAGAGCTCGACCTTGGCCACACCGGGCACGCGCAGCATGTCGGAGCGCGTCTTCTCGGCGAACTGGCGCAGTTCTTCCTCGCTGAAACCATCGGCCGACAAGGCGTAGATGGAGCCGTACACATCGCCGAACTCGTCGTTGAAGAAGGGCCCGATCACGCCCTGCGGCAAGGTGGCGCGCATGTCGCCGATCTTCTTGCGCACCTGGTACCAGAGGTTGGGGATGTCTTTCGGGGCCGAGTAGTCTTTGACGACCATCAGCGAGAAGGACTCGCCGGGCTTGGTGTAGGACTGGATGCGGTCGGCGTTGGGCACCTCCTGCAAGGTGCGCTCGATCTTGTCCGTGACCTGCTCGGCCATCTCCTGCGCCGTGGTGCCGGGCCAATAGGCACGCACGACCATCACGCGGAAGGCGAAAGGCGGGTCTTCGTCCTGGCCCAGCTGGAAATAAGACGCCACGCCCAGCAGCATCAGCACCACCATCAGGTAGCGCGTCAGCGCGGGGTGCTCCAGGGCCCAGCGGGAGATGTTGAAGTGCTTCGCGCGAGGCGAGGACGCCTCATCGGATGGCGAATGGGGGTCGGGGTTGTGCACCGCCTGCTCCTGACGTGATCGAGTGGAGATCCGCGAGCGGGATCAGGAACGGGGGGCGGACGCTGCGGCGGCGGCTTCCTGGAAACGGCGGACTTTCTGCCCTGGCTGCAGCACGTGGGCCCCGGCCGTGACCACTTCCTGGCCGGCCTTCAGCCCGCGGGCGACCTGCACGACGTTGCCCAGCACATCGGCCGTGACGACGGCCTGAGGCTGGACGGTCATGCTGCCGGGGTCGAGCACCCAGACAACGGACTTGCCGTCGCGCTCCACCACCGCGGGCAGCGGCAGTTGCAAGCCCACGGCCACGCGGCTGGGCACGCGCATCTGCACGGACGCCGTCTGGCCCAGCTCGAAGGAGGCAAAGGCCGCGCCGGACACATCGGCCTTGGCCAGGTAAGTGCGGGTGACCGGGTCGGTGGCCGCGGCGACTTCGCGCACGGTGGCGTTCAGCCAATCGGCGGCGCCCCAGCGGCGCACCTGCACAGCCCCCGGCTTGCCGGCCAGCGGTCGCACCACGGCACCGAGGTCTTCCGGCACGGAGAACACGACGTCGCGCGCGCCATCGTGGGCCAGGGTGAGCACGGGCTGACCTGCGGCCACGACCTGGCCGGGCTCGACATCGACCGCGGTGATGACACCGGCCGCGGTGGCCGTCAGCACGGCATAGCTGGCCTGGTTGGCCTGCACGCCGGTTTGGGCGCGGGCCTGGCGCAGGGCAGCTTGGGCGGCGCGCTCGTTGGTGCTGTGGCGCTCCAGTTCAGCCTCGCTGATGAAGCCCTGGGCACGCAATTCCTTGAAGCGACGCAGATCGGCCACCGCCTGGGCGGCCTGCGCTTCGGCCGTGGCCAGGCCTGCGCGAGCGACGTCTTCACCGAGTTTGAGGTCTTGCGGGTCCAGTTGCACCAGGGCTTGGCCGGCCTGCACATGCTGGCCAAGCTCCACCAAGCGGCGCGTCACCTTGCCGCCGACGCGGAAACCGAGGCGGGACTCCGTCCGTGCGCGCACCTCGGCGGCAAACTCGCGGCTCAGGGCGCCGCCCGATTCGGCCAGCACCAACGTGCGCACCGAGCGCACCACAGGGGGTACCTCGGCAGGCTTGCTGCAAGCCACCAGCATCGAGGCAGCGACCAAGGACAAGATCAGGGAAACCGGGGGCCAGCGCAGTGTGTTCATTGTTGTCGGCTGATGGGTGAGGGCCTTGTTCACTGACCCGCGGGTCAGTAATGTAGGCAGGCTGTCGCCCATCTGTCAATTCGTCTGTTGAGACAATGTCGTCTTGGCGCCCTGCCGCGTCACCTCTTGCCCGTGAACCCACCGCCTTCCATGCCCACCTCGCCCCCGTCTGCGCAAGCCTCGTCCAACCCCAGCGGCACACCCAGCCCCGCAGGCCAACCCGAACACCCGGAACACCCTGCGAAAGCCCGGGGCCACGTCCCGGTGGCCGGCAGCAGCCTGGCCCTGGCCCTGGCCCTGGTGCCCGCGCCGCGCCGCCCTGCCCTCGCGCTGTGGCTGCGCTGGTGGCACGAAGTCAGCCGCATCCCCTTGAGCGTTCAAGACCCCGGCGTGGCCGAGACCAAACTCGGCTGGTGGCGACAGGAACTGGCAGAAGTGGCGCAAGGCCGCGCTCGCCACCCGCTGATGCGCGAGTGGCTGGCCCTGCCCACCGACGACACGGCCGCCCTGCCCTGGGCCTGGTGGCAGCAACAGCTGGACGGCCTGACGCAATTGACGCAGCAAACGCGCTGGATGGACGAGGCGAGCCTGCAACGCCACGCCCTGCAAACCACGGGCAACGCCTGTGCCGTGGCGGCCCACTTGCTCGGTGCGCGCAGCGAGGCGGCGACCGCAGCGGCACGCACCCTGGGCCAAGGCCTGCGGCAGGCCCACATGCTGGCCCGGCTGGGTCAGGACGCCCGCGCGGGCTGGGTGATGGTGGGCATCGACTGGCTGCAAGCCCACGACGTGCGCGCCCACCAGCTCAGCCGCCCCGAAACGCCGATGCCTGCGGGTTGGGCGCAGTTGCTGGCCGCGCTGCACCAACGCGCGCGCGCCACCTTGGGCCAGGCGCTGGCAGAGGTCCATGCCCTGCCCTCGCCAGAGCGCCGCGCCCTGCGCCCGCTGGTGTACCTGGCGCACGCTTCGCTGGCCCTGGCAGATGCCGTGCACGCATCGGGTGAGACGGTGTTGCACCAGCGCATCCTGCTGACGCCGCTGCGCAAGGGCTGGATGGCACAGCAGCTGCGCTGGGGCTGGCTGCGCTGAGCCCTCACTTCATCGACATGCCGCGCAGGATCTCGCTGCGCGCCAGTTCACCGGGAACGTCCTTGGCCGGGTCTTTCATCGGGTCTTTCGGCGCATCTTTGGCCGGCTCTTTCGGTGGTTCGCGAGGCACATCGGCAGGCGGCTCCCGCACGGGCTCACGCGTCTCACGTAGATCACGGGCGAAAGGCGCCGCCAACGGCTCACCCACGAACACGCCCTGGGCCGGCCACAGCACGCTTTTCCAGTAGGCCTCCAGCGCGGTGGCACCCTGGGCGTAGAACAGCAGCAACGCCTGCGGGTGGGGGAACTTCTGCCAGTGCGCGCAGGGCTCGCTGACAGTGCCGTAGCTGGCCGTGGCGCCCGCGTGGATCCACGCCAAGGCGGTCATCTGCCCATGCGGCTTGTCGAAGATGCCGCCAAACGACGTGAGGTGATCGGCCAATGCGCCGGGCACGAAATTCACCGTGTCCAGCCAGTCGATGTTGGCCTTGCCGGTCATGTAGAGCAGCACCCGGTCGGCGTTCTTGAGCGCGTCGGTGCGGTCGATCTGCACGTCCACCCCCAGGCGGCTGACCTGCGTGGGCGGCGGGTAAAACACTTGGCGCACGCTGCGCACATTGTCGGAGGTGATGACAAAGTGGGCCGTGACAGGCAGCGCGCCGCGCAAACCCAGGCTGCCATCGGACTTCACGCCGCGATCGATCAAGGCCTTGGCGGTTTCGAAATCACGCGCGGCCAACAACATGCCCAGGCGCATGCCGTGGTCCTTGAAGGGGCGCGACGAGGCGCTGCCAAAGTAGGTCGATGACCGAGCGGGGCCGCAATTGGCCGCGCACAGTTTGGAGTCGTAGCCCATGGCCAGCGCGCCGGTGATGCTCTGGCAATCCACCCCATAAGGCATGCGCCAGGCCAGGGCCAGGCCCTGCACCTGGTCACCGTAAAAGGCCTGGACGCGCTTGTTGAAGTCTTCGAATTCCTGCGGGGTCAGTGCCGACTTGACGGGCAGGCTGACGCGCAGGATGTGGTGCTCGGGGATGCGGCGCGCGCGCGCGTAGTACTCGCCCACCTGGACGGAGTAGGGGTCGTCCGTGTTGATGACCAGCCCCAAGTCCTGCGCCGTGATGCGCCCGATCACCCTGGGCACGGCCATCCAGCGGCGTGGCGCGGGACCTGCCTGAGGCGTTGCCGGCATCGCAGGTGTGGCCGATGCGGCCCGCGGCCCTGACGCGCCTGGCGCTGTCTGGGGCTGCGCTGGCTGGGACTGGGCTGGCTGATATTGCGCCAGCTGCGTTCGGGCAGGCAGATCGTTGCGCCCCCCCGGCTGTGCCTCCGCCGCCTGAGCAACAGGCATCACGCCCGCCATCGACACCAGCGCCCAGACCACGGCCACGAGCGCTCGGCCAAGGGTCCAGCGGCCCGGCAAAGATTCAAAAATGTGCATTGCGGTATCAGATGCCAAAAAAGACACACCCGAAGGGAGGATGAACGCTCAAGCGGCCGATTATTTCGCCGATTGCTCAGGAATCCCACTTTCCAAAACGTGATTCCGCGGAGAAAAACCCATGAGCGACCCCAAACCAGACAGCACCTCCATCCAGGTGATCGGCCGCATGTTCTCTCTGCTGGAGACACTCG
>Ga0209107_10001713_pt1 | contig 12252 bp, 9 predicted proteins | sample LakErihyJuly2011_2_FD_187460 | JGI IMG/M metagenome (GOLD analysis project Ga0209107, IMG submission 187460) | Freshwater microbial communities from dead zone in Lake Erie, Canada - CCB hypolimnion July 2011 (SPAdes) (version 2) | ecosystem: Environmental > Aquatic > Freshwater > Lentic >... | reverse complement strand
CCGCCTTGAACATATCAACATACTCGCTTTTTTGAGCGTCAAATCCGTGGTTTTTGTCCCCTTTTTCGAGCAATTTGCCAACAATTACCGCACCATCAATACCCGCATTAGAGCAGATTTTTTTGATAGGATAAGCAAGTGCGCGCATAACAATGCGAATACCAGCGGTTTGGTCGTCGTTTTCGCCAACAAGTTTTTCCAAAATTTTGATGGCGTAAAGCAAAGCAGTTCCGCCTCCGCTAACAATTCCGCTTTCTAGAGCGGCTTTTGTTGCGTGTAGGGCATCGTCCACTCTGTCTTTTTTTTCCTTCACTTCAACTTCGGTAACTCCGCCAACTTTAATAATTGCAACGCCGCCCGATAATTTTGCTAGGCGTTCTTGCAGTTTTTCGCGGTCGTAGTCCGATGTTGTTTCCTCCATTTGGTTTTTAATTTGCTTGCAACGCTTTGCAATATCATCAGAAGAGCCAGCACCGGAGACAATTGTTGTGTCGTCCTTTGTAATTACAATACGATTTGCAGAACCAAGATGCTCTACCGTAAGATCTTCAAGATTAATCCCAAGGTCCTCAGCAATAAATTGCCCTCCTGTTAAAATTGCAATGTCTTCAAGCATTGCTTTGCGTCTGTCGCCAAAGCCCGGTGCCTTTACCGCAGCAACTTTTAAGCCACCACGAAGCTTGTTAACAACTAAAGTTGCCAAAGCCTCTCCGTCAACATCCTCAGCAATAATGATAAGTGGGCGCTGAGATTTAACAACTGCCTCCAAAATTGGCAAAATAGCCTGAATTGAGCTAAGTTTTTTTTCCATAATTAAAATATATGGTTTTTCAAACTCAGCGGTCATTTTTTCGCTGTTTGTAACAAAGTATGGAGAGATGTATCCGCGGTCAAAGTTCATACCTTCAACAACTTCCACTTCGGTTTCGGTGCCTTTTGCTTCCTCAACTGTAATTGGACTGTCCTTGCCAACTTTTGCGATAGCATCGGCAATCATTTGACCAATTTTTGCATCACCATTAGCAGAGATTGTTCCAACTTGTGGAATTTCCGCCTCAGTTACTTTTTTTGCGTTTTTTTCAATTTCAGCAACAACTTTTTCAATTGCAAGGTCTATGCCGCGTTTTAGATCCATTGGGTTCATGCCGGCAGCAACAAGTTTTACGCCTTCTGCAGCAATTGCGTGCGTTAGCACGGCAGTTGTGGTTGTGCCATCGCCGGCAGAATCGTTAGATTTGGACGAAGCATCCTTAATGAATCTTGCACCCATGTTTTGGTATTTGTTGCTAAGTTCAATTGCTTTTGCAACGGTTACGCCGTCCTTTGTAACTCTTGGTGAGCCAAAAGTTTGCTCAATGATAACATTTCGCCCCTTTGGCCCAAGTGTTGCACCAACTGCCTCAGCTGCAACTGCAATACCCTCAAGCAAATACTTGCGAGCGTCAATAAATTCAATAGTTTTTGTAGCCATAAAATTAAAAACAAATAATAATAATATAATAATAAATTTTAATTGGATTCTGAAACAAGTTCAGGATGACATTTTTTTATTTTGTCATTCCCGCGAAGGCGGGAATCCAGTTTAGACATTTTTAAAAAGCCTAATCTTTAATTAAAAAAGCAACTTTGTAAGTATTTGTAAGCCTAGATTCCCGCCTACGCGGGAATGACAAAAAGAGACTCACAATGACTTAACGGGCAAACACCTACTCCTCAATAGCTAAAATGTCCTTTTCGCTTAAAATGATGTATTCCTTACCATTAAGTTTAATTTCGGTTCCACCCCATTTAGCAAAAATTACCGTATCGCCAACTTTTACAATTAGCGGAATAATTTTCCCCTCTTCGCTGCGCGAGCCATCGCCAACGGCAATAACTTTTGCCTTTTGAGGCTTTTCCTTTGCGTTGTCGGGAATGATTATTCCCCCAGCAGTTTTGGATTCCGCCTCCAATCGCTCAACAATTACCTTGTCGTATAAGGGTTTTAACTTAGCAGCCATAAACAATAAATAAATAACAACAATAAAAAACCAAATTTTGATATAATTAAATTATTTTAAAACCTAATTTAATTATATACAAGCAATATATTTTTTTATTAAATTTTTTCAAGAGTATTATAAAAAAAATTATTTTTTTTGTTGCAAAATAAATTTATTTGTTAAAATTTGCAATAATTAATTTATATATAAATTAGACCTCTCCTAAAGCTCAATGTTTATTTTATTCCCTTACTGGAGGTTTGTAAAGTTTTTTTTTCGTCTTGCTCGTTTATATTGCATAAAGTGGCTTCGGCTCATCAAAATATTTTAAAAAAATATCTTGCCTCCTGCTTCGCTTGCTAAAAAGAGGTTTTAGGGGAGGTCTTAGATGTTGTTTTGTTTTTGGTAGGAATCTATGCTATCTAAAGTATATCTTGATATTTAGTTTGATTTATATGTTTTTGAAGCAATTGATTAGTTATATTATTGAATATATCGTCCAAAGTTTTACCCTGCAACTGCTTATCGTTGATTTTATTAACAATTGGCTGACCTGCATAATTTACTTGTGTTTTTATTGAGGGGTTCGAAGTATTATCTAACTTCCTTAGATTTTCTGGATCAAGTAATGGCAGATCCATATAATTGTTATTGCCATTATCTGTGTTATCTGGGGAATTGTTGTTTTCATTTGTCTGCTGTTGAACACTATTTGTTGTATTAAGTTGCGTTTCAATAAGTTGCGTTTTAATTTCGTCTTTTACGCCCTTAATTATGAGGTCAACTGCATCATACTTTTCTCTTTTCTCTATTGTTTGCTCTGGGGTTTCTCTTTCTTGACGAAGCTTATCAACGACACTAGCCACAGTCGCAACAATTAAGACAGTTAGCATAGAGGCTGGAACAACAACATTTAAGGCAATTATCGTACGGACTGTGATATCAATGAAACGCATACCAGTAGGTGGCATAATAACGATTATAGCGATTGTAAAGATTGCAACAAGTAAAAATGTGAATAATTTAAGAAGCCTTTCTCTACTAATTTTACTGGAAGAAAAGATTGGTTCTTTAAAGATTAGTTCTTTATGTTCTGGCAAATCGGACTTGCCAAAGATGGCTTTGGTATTTTCGTTCAACAAATCCCAAATACTTGGATTATCGTAATGCTTTTTTATATTTTCTAAAATATTCAGCAATTCGGTTGCAGCATCGGATTGCTTCCTAATTTCGCCATCTTTGTCATTCGTTTCCTTTATCAATTTGTAACTGCCTAATTTTTTTTCACCTTTATTTGAATCAATAAAATAATAAGGCTTTTGCAGTACATTTTCTATATGTTCCCTTATTTTTAACATTTTCTGGTTCTGTGTATCTACTTTTTTCATACAATATAAAAAAATAAATTGAAGATATATTAATCCAAGTATAGCACAATTTATTTTTATTGTCAAGAAAATAATAAATTATTTTTAAAAACTTTTATGTTGACAATTATAAACAAGTTAATTAAAACAAATTAATAAAAAATAAAATAAATATTAAAAAATTGTGTATTTATTTTGAGTAATTTCTTTGAGTATTTTAGTTATGAGTGAGTCAACAATCGGCGTGTCTATAAAACAAGTTTTGCAGCAATCTTTGCAGCAGTTTCCAACACCAAAACAGGTGGTTGAATTTTTGGATAAGCGAATTATAGGGCAAAGCGAGGCAAAAAAAATTGTGGCAATTGCTCTGCGTAATAGGGTTCGTCAAAAATTGTTGCCTGAGGGCATGAGGGAGGATGTTACCCCAAAAAATATACTAATGGTGGGGCCAACTGGCTGCGGAAAAACGGAAATTGCACGCACACTTGCAAAACTCTTAGAGGCTCCATTTATTAAAGTTGAGGCAACAAAATATACCGAAATTGGCTATGTTGGCAAGGATGTTGAGTCTATTATTAAGGATCTTGTTGAAATATCTATCAAAAACATGAAGCTAAAAAAACGCTCAAAATTTACGGATCAGGCAAAACAAAAGGCGGAGGATAAAATCATGCTAGAACTTGTTGGATCCTCTCCTAGTGAGGAAACATTTACCCGCTTTTTAAAGCAATTGCAGGAAGGCAAGCTTGAAGACAGAGAAATTGAAGTTGAATTTGAGCCGCAAAACAATAATCCACTTGGGGGCATGATGGATATTCCCGGTGGAAACGGTCAAATTGGTATTGGTGCCCTACCACTTGGCGATATTTTTGGCAAGGCATTTGGTGGGTCTAAAAAGAAAAAAAAAATGAAAATTTGCGATGCCCGCAAAATTTTAATTGATGAAGCAATTAACGAGCAAATGGATGAGGAAAACATAAATGAGGAAGCGCTTCGCGATGCTGAGGAAAATGGTATCGTTTTTATTGATGAAATTGACAAAATTGCATTTTCCAACAATGCAAAAGGCGGGGAGGTTTCTCGCGAGGGCGTGCAGCGAGATTTGCTGCCACTTGTTGAGGGTACAATTGTCAATACAAAATATGGTCTCATAAAAACCGATAACATTTTGTTTATCGCTTCTGGGGCGTTTTATTCGTCCAAACCTTCCGACCTCTCCCCCGAGCTACAAGGTCGCTTTCCAATTAAAGTTAGTCTATCAAGTTTAACGGTTGAGGACTATGTTAAAATTTTAACCGAGCCTGAAAATAGCATATTAAAACAATACTCGGCCTTGCTTGAAACCGAAGGTGTTTCCATTGAATTTGAGGAGGTTGTTGTTCGCGAAATTGCAACTCTAACCGAACGCCTTAACAAGGAAATTGAGGACTTAGGTGCCAGAAGACTCTTTAGTATTATTGAAGCCCTTTTTGCTGAAATTAACTTCACCGCAAGCGACTTGCCTGAGTATCAAAAAAATCTCAAAATAGACACCCCTTATTTTAACACCCAACTATCCAAAATGCTCAAACTAACCAAAGACCTAAAAAATAGCTTAATTTAGTTTTCTTTTTGAGTTTTATTGCCCCCTTTGTAATTCCCGCGAAGCCGGGAATTCATAAGTCCCCCTCTCCCTGAGGGAGGGGACAAAGATAAATTAGAGCGTGAGGGCTTTTAAAAACAATGAATGATTTCCTAGGTTCCCGCCTTCGCGGGAATGACAAAGGAGGGCTGGAGTGACAAATGATAGAGTTGGGTAGGTAGTGTCCCACAAAGTTTGCCATCCTGAAAGTCGGGATATACATATTAACATTACATTTTTTAAAATAAAAACTTGCAAATTATTTGTTGCGGGGTAGAATGTGCTTATTGACAATTTATATATGTGGGCGAAAAATTCGTGGAGGGCAAGGCCAATTAAACAACAGCCAAATTATAGCGGGCGTGAGGCCGAGCTGCAAAATGTAGAAAATACACTTTCGCAAATGCCTCCACTGGTTGATTTTGAGGAAATTGAAAACCTAAAACGCAAACTAAAAATGGTGCAAAGGGGCGAGGCTTTTATTTTGCAAGGGGGGGACTGCGCCGAAGCATTTGATTCCCTCTCCGAGGCAAATGTTAAAAACTATCTAAAAACTATTTTGCAAATGAATTTGGTTTTAATGTATGGGCTAAAAAAGCCGGTTGTGCGTATTGGCCGCATTGCTGGGCAATTTGCCAAGCCTCGCAGTAGCGATGTTGAAATAATAAACGGGGTGCAATACCCAGCATATAGGGGCGATAATGTAAATGATATTTCCATCGCAAACCGAGCCGCTGACCCACAACGCCTCATTGCCGCTTATTTTAACTCAGTTTCAAAGCTTAACTACATTCGCTCGCTTACAAAATGCGGGTTTGCCTCCTTTGAAAATGTAAAAAAATGGAATCTAAACTTTATAAACAAAATGGAAAGTAGCACTCAGCACGATAATTTTGCTAAAATTACGGAGGATGTTTATAGTTATATCTCCTTCATTAAGGCCTGCAATGGCGGGGTTTTGCCGCATTATTTAAACGAGGCCGATTTTTTTACTTCTCACGAGGCACTGCTTTTAAATTATGAGGAATGTTTTACCACAAAAAGCCCTGTTAATGGCTTGTTTTACAATTTATCGGCGCACACGGTGTGGATAGGCGACCGCACAAGAGCTCTAAATGAGGCACATGTTGAATTTTTGCGTGGACTAGAAAATCCTATCGGCCTTAAAATTGGGCCCAGTGCAAATTTTGCCGAAATTTGCGAGGTTATTAAGGTTTTAAATCCGCAGATGCAGGAGGGAAAAATTATTGCTATTGTTCGCATGGGGCGGGAAAAAATTAATCAAAAATTGCCAGAGCTCTTGGCTGAGCTGCAAAAACAAGGACTAAAAGACAAAATTATTCTACAAAGCGACCCAATGCACGGAAATATTGTAAAAAGCGAAAACAATTTTAAAACCCGCCGCTTTGACGACATTTTGTTTGAAATTGAGGCGTTTTTTAACATTACAAAATCTGCGGGGTTCTACCCGGGGGGCATACACCTTGAAATGACGGGGGATAATGTAACCGAATGCACCGGCGGCTTTGAAAATATAACGGAGCAAGACCTTGCAAAACGCTACCACACCCACTGCGACCCACGCCTCAACGCCACCCAAAGCATTGAGCTTGCCTTTTTAATTTGCGGCCTGTTTAATGAGTGAGTTTTGCGTTTTGTTCTCCGCCTGCATTTTTATTATTCCCGTACTCTTTTGTGCTCCCTAGAAGGACGGAATCCCCTAGTTATGTCATCCCGTGCTTGACACGGGATCTTTTAAAATAATACAACATTAATAAGATACTGGATTTCGTCAGAATGACAATGGAGTGGTTTTTGTCATTCCAACCTCTTCTCTTGTCATTCCCGCGAAAGCGGGAATCTAGACTTTTTTTCACAAAAAACACCAAATTTTATTTTTTGCTTTCATCCCCACCTAAAAGCTGACGCTTGCTTCCTCCCCTTAAGGGGGAGGTTGTGGGGTCTTTTAAAAACAATGCAATAACTTCCTAGATTCCCGCCTTTGCGGGAATGATAGGGGGGCGGGAATGGCAAGTGAAGTAGAAAATAAAAGTTTTTGTATAAATTTGTATATTTGTATAAAGTTGTCTTTATAAAGTTGCCGTTTTTTTTAATAAAAAAATAAAATACTTGACAAATAAAAATGTTGGTGGTATAAATGATGAGGAATTTAATTTTTCAAAAGATTCGTAGAAAAGATTCAAAAAAACTTTCAAATAAAAAATCTCAACATTTGCTGGTATTTTTACAATCAAAGCTTGAAATTAATACTTGGGGACTTAAAACGGAATTTAAAAAGTGGGGTGTGTGTTAAAACTTTGCGATTAAGTTTTATTTCTAAATATAATTTAGGGCTTGTAGAAATTGGATAAAAAGCTACCAATGCCGCAAAGCAATAAATTTTTGTAAATATTATTATCAATTAATTATTAATTATGAGTGCAGATAACACAACGGAAGACAAGAAAAGCTTTGCTTTTCAGGTAGGTAAGTCGGGCGGTAAAAAAATTACTGCTGATTTTTCAAGTATGCAACAAGCAGACAAACCTTCGGAAAAATCAAGCGGCAACGAGCCAGCGGGCGAAATTAAACGAGGCTTTTTTGCATCGCAGAGCAGTGGTCAGGGCGGTGGATACTCCGCCCAAGGCAATACAAATAGTAATGTAAGCGGTAATGCGGGTGCAGAGGATGGATATAACCAACGACACGATAGAAACACTGATAGAAGTGCCGATAAAAGCAGCGAAGGCTCAGAATACAGAAGGCAAGGCCGTAGCTATTATGGTCAAAATATTCAACGCACTCAGCAAGTGCCAGCAGAAAGCGAGGGGGAAGTAAATTTAGATTGCGACATTTTAAACAGCCCCGATTTTGAAACCTTTCATATTAACGATTTGCGAAAAAAAGAGCTAGATGAAATTATGTTGTTTTTGCACGCCAGAGGCGTTGAGGAAGTTGAGGGAATCACCAAGGAGGAAATTTCATTTTCTATGATGAAAATAATTTCCAATACTCCCAAAAGCCGTATTTACTGCGAAGGCGTGCTTGAAATTTTGCAAGATGGTTTTGGCTTTATTAGAAATATGGACTTTAACTACGCCCCTCGTCAGGACGATATTTACGTTTCAAACAATCAAATTAAGCGGTTTTCGCTGCGAACCGGTGATGTTGTTGGGGGGTTTATTCGTCCGCCAAAAATTAAGGAAAAGTTTTTCTCGCTTGTTGATATTGCCGCAATTAATGGCAATCCGCATAGGCAAATTCGCCGTTTTAAGGCATTTGACGACCTAACCCCAATTTATCCGCAACAAATTATTAATCTTGAAATTCCCCTTGAGGCAAAAAAAAGTAAGGACGACTACTCCAACAGAATCATCCAGCTAATTAGCCCAATAGGAAAGGGGCAAAGAGCCCTAATTGTTGCCCCTCCTCGCACAGGGAAAACAATTTTAATGCAAAATATTGCCCATGCCATTAGTTATAACCATCCTGAGGTTTATTTAATATATCTTGGAATTGACGAACGCCCCGAGGAATTTACCGAGATGCAACGCACAATAAAGGGCGAAGTTGTTAGCTCAACATTTGACGAAAGCTCTATGAGACATGTCTCGCTTGCCGAAGTTGTAATTGGCAAGGCAAAACGCCTTGTGGAACAAGGAAGGGATGTTGTTATATTGCTCGATTCTATAACTCGTCTTGCCCGTGCTTACAACAATGTAACGCCTTCTTCTGGCAAGGTGTTGAGTGGTGGGGTGGATTCCAACGCATTGCAGCTGCCAAAAAAGTTTTTTGGTGCCGCGCGAAACATTGAAAATGGTGGCTCGCTTACAATTATTGCCACCGCCCTTGTGGACACTGGCTCGCGAATGGACGAGGTAATTTTTGAGGAATTTAAAGGAACCGGCAACGCCGAAATAGTTTTGGACCGCAAACTTGCTGATAGACGAATCTTTCCTTCAATTGATGTTATTAAGTCGGGCACTCGTAAGGAGGACGAAATGATAGAGGCCGTTCAGTTAACAAAAATGTGGGTTCTTCGCCGCCTTATCTCCTCTATGGACCCAGTTGCCGGCATTGAGTTTTTAATCAAAAAACTCCGCGAAACCAAGGACAACAAAAGCTTTTTTGACTCCATGAATAGCTAAAAATGCAATATTTTACTGGATTCCCGCCTGTGCGGGAATGCAAGGTGAGGTGTGGGAATTACGGTGGATGGGAGAGAATGATTGGGAGCTGGTAAAACGCGGCACAAATTATTTACCTTTTGTTAATTTTTGCAAAGTAACATGCATGCGTCGCCATAGCCACAGGCCAACGGTGGGAAAGCCAGCGTAGATGCCTTTTTCCTCAATACTGCTAATTACTCCGCTTTTGCCCGAAAGAGTGACCCCCGAGGCAATTGTTAAATGCCCTGCAATGCCGCTTTGTGCCCCGCAAATTACTTGGTTTAAAAGTTTTGTGCTGCCGGCAATGCCGGTTTGCCCTGCCAAAAAGCAGTATGCACCAATTTCTACGCCGTGGGCTATCATAACTAGGTTGTCAATTTTTGTAAAATCGCCAATTTTGGTGTCGCTCAAATAGCCTCTATCAATTGTTGTGTTTGAGCCAATATCCACATTGTTGCCAATAACAACCCCTGCAATGTGCTGATTTTTACTGACTCCCATTACTGGGTCAGCCGCAAAACCAAATCCAAGCCCACCAATTGTTGTGCTACTGCGAATTATGCAGTTTGCCCCAATTTTGCTATACATAATTGAAACCCCGTTGTAAATGTATCCACCCTCGCCAATTTCAACTGCTTCGCCAATAAAACAATTTTGCATAATTACACAATTTACCCCAATTTTTACATTTTTGCTAATTGTTGTAAAGGCATGCACCACCGAGCCTTCGGCAATGTGGGCGGACTCGTCCACAATTGCCATTTTGTGTATAAATGCTCCATTGCTATTTTTGGTATAATTTTGCTCTCCAATTAGCTCGTGCTTTTTATACACTTCATCGCCTCCGTATAAGTAATTTACAAATTTAGAAAAGCTAAAATAAGCATTTTTGCAAATAAGACCGATGCAATTAGAACTCAAAAATTGTGCGTATTCCTGCGGCAAAAAGCAAATACTTGCCTGAGTTTCGCTTAAATATTTTTTATAGGCCGAATTTGCAAAAAAACACGCCTGCCCCGCACCCGAGCCTTGCAGAGTATCTACCGAGCCAATAAGCTGCTGCAGATTTTTGCCTTCTGCATTTATTACGGCGGAAATGCCAAATTTTTTGCAAAAATCCTCCTCAACAATTTGTGCAATTGCAATGCTATTTTGTAATTCAAGAAAATATTTTTTCATAGCATTTTTTTGTAAATTTTTTTATAAATATATCATTATAATATTTGCTATAATAAATTTTTCAACATATTTCTTGCAATATTTTTAAAATTTAGTTAATATTTTAAAATGTTGAATTTGTTTGAATTTATTGAGTTGTTTGAATTATGCTAAAAGTTATTGAAAGTAAATTACAGATGGAATCCATTTGCAAAAAGGCAAGGCAGGAGGGGGGGCGGATTATTTTTGTGCCAACGATGGGTAATTTGCATAGCGGGCATTTAAGTTTGCTTGAAAAAGCAAGGGAAATAGCCGAAGCGGAGCCGCATCAAAAATTTACTATTATTGTGTCAATTTTTATTAATCCGGCACAATTTGGCAAAAATGAGGATTTTAACAAATATCCACGAACCTTTAAGGACGATGTAAATTTACTTCACAATCAAAACATTACAAATTACATTTACTACCCCAGCGTTAACGATATTTACAGCGAAGGCTACGCCGGCAGACTAACATTTGATATTCCACTAATTACAAAGGACAGGCTTTGCGCAAAATCTCGCCCGCATTTTTTCAATGGAGTGATGCAGGTTTTGTTTCGGTTTTTTATGCAAATAAAACCAAATATTGTAATAATGGGCGAAAAGGACTACCAACAATATCTAATAACAAAAGCAATGGCCGAGGAGCTATTTGGCTATATTAATGTTGTTTCTTGCTCTACTGAGCGTGCCGAAAGTGGGCTTGCTTTGTCGTCTCGCAATATGTATCTATCGGAGGAGGAAAAAACACGCGCCTCGGTTATTTATAAGTGCTTAACTTTTTCGCAAAATTTAATTAAAAATACAGAAGGTATTATTTTAAAAAGCGAAATTGAGCTTTTGTGGCAATATTTGGAGCAAATTAATTTGCAATGCCACAAAAACGTAGAGCAAATACAATTGTTTTGCAAAAGTTTTAACGATAATAAAAGTAATATAAAATATATGTTTTATGAGGTGATTCAGCCACTTGCTTGCAAAATACTAAAAATTAACGATTTTGAAAACGAATACTTTGAAATGTATAATCAAAATACTCTTAGTCATCAAGGATTAACACGATCCAACGCCAAATTTTTCATTGCAACACGCTACAAGGGCGTAAGGCTGATTGATAATTTATAAAATGCAAAATTTTGCAAAAAATGGGCTTTATTTGGTGTCTAAGCCAGATGGAGTGAACTTTGAAATTTTGGAGCAATTGTTTGCCGCTAAATCGGTGAATATCTTTCAGCTGCGGCTAAAAAATTGCTCAGAGCAATTTGTGCTTGAAACCGCAACAAAAGCAAAATTCATTTGCGATAAATATTCTGTTCCTTTAATTATTAACGATAATTACAAATTATTTACGCAAATTAATGCCCACGGGCTACATGTAGGAAGCGGGGACGAAAACGAGGGGAATATTATTTTAACCCCGCAATTTTTGCAGCACCAAAGGCAAAGCGGCAAAATTATTGGGGTGAGCTGCTATAACAATCTTGAAAAAGCTCTGCAATATGCTGCAATGGGCGTTAGCTATGTTTCGTTTGGGGCGTTTTTTAAAACATCTACAAAAGTGCCCCCAGCAAAAGCAAAGCAAACAATTATTACAAATTACAAGCTACAAAACCAAATCTGCCCCTGCGTTGGCATTGGCGGATTAACACACCGCAACATTTCGCGGCTTGTAAAACAAGGGCTAAATTATGCGGCCGTTGTTGGCGGCTTGTGGAATTTGCCAAACCTCAAAGCAATCCTCAAAACCGCCCGCCGCATCAATGGTAAGTTTGATTGATGGGTCTTTGTGGTTTAATGTTTGTATGTTTTGCTAAACTACCGCGGAGGGGGGATCCACCTTTCTTGTCCCTCGCCCCTTGGTCCATTTATAGAGGTAGGGGGGTTTTGAAAAAGCCTAGATTCCCCCCCTGC
>Ga0209107_10001712_pt1 | contig 12259 bp, 9 predicted proteins | sample LakErihyJuly2011_2_FD_187460 | JGI IMG/M metagenome (GOLD analysis project Ga0209107, IMG submission 187460) | Freshwater microbial communities from dead zone in Lake Erie, Canada - CCB hypolimnion July 2011 (SPAdes) (version 2) | ecosystem: Environmental > Aquatic > Freshwater > Lentic >... | reverse complement strand
CAACAAACCCAAGCCACAATTAAGGCGCAGGCGCGTACAATGTGCGAGAGGTTTCCCATTTATTAGGTGGGGCGGGGGTTAAAAAAAATTGTAATATCTTACTGGATTCCAGCCTACGCGGGAATGACAAGGAGCAGGAACAAAACTCCCTCACCATGTCATCCTGACGAAAGTCAGTATCTTTTAATTTTTAATTAGATCTGTCAAGCACGGGATGACAAAGTTGAGGAATATTTCTATCGTCCTCACCCCCCCATTTTTTTTGTCATCTCCCCGCACCTTGTTTGTCATTCCCGCGAAGGCGGGAATCCATTTGTCGTTTAAAAACTGGAAATTGGGATAAAATACCACCTTAAAGCCTCCCCCCTAGAAGGGGGGAGGCTGGATGGGGGAGTAAAAGAAAAAAAGCAAAAAATTAAAATAAATTATTGTCTTAAAAAATGTTGCTAAAAACACCCGCGTTTTGGAATAAAAAAATAGGAATTTTGGCAATACTTTTAACGCCTCTGGCCCCAATTTACTACGCATTAACAAAATTAGTAAAAATTTATAAGGGGCTTTTTTGCAAACAAATAAAACTTTCAAAACCCGTGATATGCCTTGGAAACATTGTGTTTGGCGGTGGGGGAAAAACCCCAGCCTGCATTTTTATGGCAAATTTGCTGAAGCAAAATGGGTATAGTCCCGTTTTTTTAACCCGCGGCTATGGGCGAAAAAGCCGCGGATTTTTTGAAGTTTTTGAAAGCTCCAACCCCACAATTTGCGGCGATGAGCCAGTTTTGCTTGTAAAACACGCCCCTGTTTTTGTTTATTCTCGCCCTCAGGATTTACTAAAAATAAATAAGGGCGATATTTTTATTATGGACGATGGGCTGCAAAACAATGCAATTTACAAATCTATCACATTTTTGGTGCAAAATGCCACTTACAAAAATGGCAATGGGTTTATTTTCCCCGCTGGGCCCTTGCGATGCTTTGCTTGGGATGTAAAATACAATGCAACACTAACAATTACAAATGAAACAGACAAAAACTCCAAACAAAGTGAGCTAATTTTGCAGGCAAAAACTAATGCATTTCTTTATAAAAATACCACGGCTTTTGCCTTTTGCGGACTTGCAATTTGCGACAAATTTTACACCTCTTTAAAAAATAATGGAATAAACTTGGTAAAAACTCTCAACTTTCCCGACCACCACATATACACCGAAAAAGACATAAAAACCATTCAAAACGCATTTAAACCTCAAAATTTTACAAAACACAATTTTATGGAGCACAATTTTATAAATAGCAGCTCTCTAACCCAAAGTTCCCCGCACCACATTTTTACTACCGAAAAAGACTTCATAAAAATTAAAACCCTCACAAATACAACAAATATCACCCCCATCACCCTCACTCTTCACACCACACCCGAAGTTGAAAATCAAATTCTTAACATTCTTCGTTTTGCGATACCTTTACAAAGTAGAGGTTGAGGGGGAAAAAATATTTCAATAGACCTCTTGCATAACCTTATTTTATTCAAATAAAATAAGGTTCTTGAGATTACAAATGTGGAACCATGGAAAAATTGCTTACTTTGTTTGGTTTTTTGCTAGTCATCGCCCCCCTGAGCGGCGTAGCCGCAGCCTTATATAAGGGTCGCGAGCGAAAACATGTCCTGTGAGCAGGCAATATAGTTTGCTTAAAAAGCAAAAAATGACACTAACAACGCAAAATTTTGCAGCTAAAACAGAATCGTAAGATAAAAAATGCTTCTAAAATAAGGCTGGAATGGTGATTATGTAAGAGGTTCTAACGAAATTTTAATAATATCCCGTTTCAGGCACGGGATGAGATGGCTTTGTGGTTGTCATTCCCGCCTGCACACGAGTAAGTATATTTTTTAAATTTCACCCCTCCTCTTGACATTTACAATGTCAAGAGGCACCCCAACTTCATAAAGGGCCGCAAGGGGAGAGGGACAGCAAGTATTTGTCAAACCTAGATTCCAGCCTTGCGGGGATGCCAGAGGCAGTGCGGGAATGGCAAACCCACAATATATATCATCCTGATGAATGTCAGTATCTAATTAAAATTGCAATGTTTTATTAGGTCCCGCGTCAAGCAGGTGATGGAATACGCAACGGGATGGCAGAATGGGGTGGTAGGATGGCGGGAATGATAAAAAGAGGGGGCCGAATGGGGCTTGGAATGGCGTTTTTGTGCAAATTTGTATGTAATTACGGCAAAAACGCTTGAAATATAAGGATATTTCTACGAATTTTTTTAAAAAGTATTTTGCTAACACTATCTGAAATTTAGAGGTATTAGGGCAGATTGATTTTTCTCATCAAAAGCAAGATACGCATTTAAAATATTCATCTTTATATCCTCCTTTGTATCAAAAACCATGTTATTTGCGATAATGTTTTTAATTATTACAACGCACACTCCATCATCTACATTAAAAACATCAAATTCTCCCAAGATTGTTTTCACAAACAAAACATCATCCTCGCTGTAAGTATTGAAAGCGTTATTTTGTAATTTTGAACCACCCGCCTCCACACCCAAGTAATCAATATTTATCATAAAACAAGAGGATTCTTCAATATCAGCAATATCTTTGCAAATATACAAATCATTGTCATTGATTTTACAATCGGAGACTGAGTCAAGCAAGGAAAGTAAAATATTTGTTGCAATTGGCTCCTTGGATTGTAAATCTAAATTAATTAACTTACATTGATCCACAAATTTGTCAAATACCTCTTTAATTAATTCTTCAACATCCCGTGTATCGGGTTGCATTATAAAAATTTCATCAAATATTTGATGATAAACAACTTTAAAGTTTGTATTATTTTTAAAATCTTTTGGATATTTATCCTCATTACTTTCAGCATAATCCTGCCATTTAAATGCAGCGTTAATAGAACTAATTTTTACATCTAATGCTTTTTCAATTTTAGGAAGTGTTTTGTTAATAATTTGCTCAACATTTTGCAATGTTTGCTCCTTGTCTTTTTCTTTTGAATTAACAAAATCATCGTAGTTTGGATATAAAATTTGCACGATATAATCCGACAATAACTCTGTTGGTGTTTTTATTTTTAAATTTTGGTCGCTATCTTCATTATCAAAAAACGACATCAGTGTATCATCCAATAACTTTAATGTGTTTATTATTTTGAAAATGTTATCAGCGTTATATAAATTATTTTCGTGTTTTACATTTATTTTTTAAAGCATTGTTTTCCTCTGTATTATTTAAAAAGTTGAAATCTTGCGTTGCCTCTTTTGTTGAAGATTGCTCTTGATAATATTGTTGAAACTTATTACAAACTCCACGCCTTCAATTATTGTTTTAATTTCATATTCATTTTTATCGTGCAACTTAAAGTTATATTTACCAAAATATCCCCCACCTAATCCATTGTCAACAATTTTTATAAATTGACTCTCGGCTCTTTAACCAAATGATATTTGGTTAAATTGTTGGTAAATGCTGGGTAAAAATAATCCATATGTTATGCTGTTTTTTTCTGTTTTAAATTCTATAATACCTCCGTTATAAACAAGCTCTATATTTTTGTTTCTAGTAGGTTGTTGTTGGAAATCTTGCTTTTGCTGTTTTTTGTTTTGCATAAATAATAAGTAATAATTATATTGCAAATAAAGTAATTACTTATTATTTGTCAAGTTTATTTTAAAATGTTCTTTCAAAAAAATTATTAGAGCAATAATGCTGGCGGGGGTGATGCCCTGAATTTGGTATAGGTCGCTAATTTTTGTTGGGTTGGTGCGTTTTAAAATATCCTTAATTTCGTTAGAGATACTTTTAATTTGAGTGTAGTCCAAATTGGAGGGGATAGCAATTGAGCCTTCTTTTTGCAAAAAGTCGATGTCCTGCTTTTGCCTATCAAGATAGTTGAAATATTTTGCCTCGGTTGAAACTGCAAATTTTACTTCCTCGCTGAACCCATCAAATAAATTTGTGCCTTGAGGCTCGCGAAAGGAGATAAGTTTTTCAACAATTGCCAAGTTGTAATTTTTGTTGGAAAGCAGCTCAAAACCATTGCGTTTTGTGCCATCGAAGGACACAGTAAGGGTGGGGTCTATTGTGTTAATTTCATTGGGGCTAAAAATATAGCTTTGCAAAATTGCTTTTAACTTAGCAATTTGCTGTTGTTTATACAAAAAAACCTCCATGCGTTTTTGCGAGCAAATGTTTAGCTCAATTGCTTTTGGGGTCATACGGGTATCGGCATTGTCGGCACGAATTGAAAGGCGATATTCGGAGCGAGAAGTGAACATGCGGTAGGGCTCCTTTATGCCTTTAAAAATTAGGTCGTCTATCATAACGCCGACGTAGCTTTCGTCTCGCCCGATGGTAAATGTTTTACCACTTTTGCAGGCTTTTAGCCCAGCATTTATGCCAGCAATTAGACCCTGCCCTCCGGCTTCCTCGTAGCCTGTTGTGCCATTAATTTGACCGGCCAAAAACAACCCATCAACTTTTTTTGTTTCAAGAGTGTGTTTTAGCTCAATTGGATTGATAAAATCGTACTCAATAACATAGCCATATTGAAGTATTTTTACATTTTCGCACCCATCAAGAGTTGCCATAAAGGCGTCCTGAACATCCTCGGGCATTGAAGTTGAAAGGCCATTGGGGTAAATTAAATTGCTATCCAGCCCCTCGGGCTCCAAAAATACGCGGTGGGAGTCGTTTTCAAAGCGGCGAGTTTTATCCTCAATTGAGGGGCAGTAGCGTGGGCCCAAAGTGCTAACAACGCCTTTAAAAACTGGGGAGCGATGCTTATTTGCCAAAATAACATCTTTCGTGCGATAATTTGTATGTGATATATAACAAGGAACCTGCTTGTTAAAAACAAATCCATTTGCATATTGGTTTTGTGCAAGCTCGCGGTCAATATCGCCGTCCTGAATTTCGCAGGAAATATCGGTATTCTCAGAATCATCCTTCAAGGCAGCTGTGGCAAGCGAGAGGGCAGCTGCAGGACCAGAAATTTTCTGATGTAATTTTTGATGCAAATAGGAAAATGGTGTTGGGTTAATATCGCCGTGTTGCTTTGGCAAAACAGACCAATTTATTGTATTTTTATCGAGCCTTGTTGGCGTGCCTGTTTTTAAGCGGCCAATATCAAAGCCATAGCGTTTTAAAGTGTGCGAGAGGCCATTGCTTGGTTGCTCGCCGAGGCGTCCGGCGGGAATTTCGTCCTCCCCTCGTAAAATTTTGCCTGCTAAAAATGTTCCCGTTGTAAGCACAACGGCAGCACAGTTAATTATTTTGCCGCTTTGCAAAACAATTTGTTTTGTTTCACCTTCCATTCTTAAATCCTCGCAGGATTCAAAAATGTAGTCAATGTTATCGTATTCGGCTAGAATTTTTTGTGCCGCTTTTTTATAGAGTTTTCTATCGGCCTGACACCTAAACCCCCAAACTGCGGGGCCTTTTTTCTGATTAAGAATTTTAAAATGGATTCCCGCCATATCGGCAGCGCGGCCCATTAGTCCGTCCATTGCGTCAATTTCACGCACAATTGTGCCCTTTCCAATTCCGCCAAAAGCAGGATTACACGACATTTCGCCAATATTTTCAGGCTTTAAAGTAATCAAAACTACTTTATTACTTTTTCCACTTTTCGTATTTGCTTTACAAACGCGAGCGGCGGCGCACAAGGCTTCAAGCCCTGCGTGACCGCCACCTATTATAGCAACATTGTAAAAATCACTCACAACATCACCCATAAATTTAAGCTAATTAAATAAATTATTTAGCTTGTGTTGCAGCAGCAGGAGCAACCGGAGCAGCAGCCTCAGCAGAAACTTGCTCACCAGCAACAGCTTGTGTATCAGCTACATCAACTTGTTCAGTTGTTTGAGTAGTTGTTTGTTCAGCCATTGTTTCATCTTGTTTTGTGTTTTTTTGTGCTTTCATGAAAAACACAACACCCAAAATTACAGCAACTGCAATTACCCCAACGATTTTAGACATATAACAATAAATATAATAAATTTTAATAAAATTTTAATAATTCACATCACAACAATACCCCCTATTTTTTAAAATACAAGAAAAAAATGAAAAATATTATTTTTTGTAAAACAAGATTCCCGCCTTCGGCGGAATGACAAGAATCGGACGAGAATGAATTGAGTAGAAAATGAAAGTTCTGTATAAATTTATATATAATTACCATTTTTTTTACGATTTATCTTGACTAATAAATTTTTGATGATCAAAATTTGTTTGATGCACTTGTAGCTCAGTTGGATAGAGCGTCTGACTACGGATCAGAAGGCCATGGGTTCGATTCCTGTCAAGTGCACCAACACTAAAAATTCCACCGAAATGAAAAAAAATGACGAAACACAACACATCTCAAAAAATATTTCAGGATGGTTACATTATTTTTAACAAAAATTATAGCAATACAAGTAGCCTTGTAAAAATTATCTCGGCCGAGGGCGTAACAACCGCAATTTGCAAAGGGGCAAGGTCGAAAAAAAACATTAATTTATGCAATATTGCAAACAAAGTTAGCTTTTGCCACTACGCAAGGGAAGGTACCTTGGGGGTTTTTGCAATTGAGCCAATTTTAAACCCAATTATTGCCAATTTTAACAATCATCTGGCGGTTTTGGCGGCATTTTCGCTTTGCGACATAATTTGTGAGCTTATTGAGGATGGCTTTGAGGAATACGCCAAAATTTTTGCATTTTTTGAAATTTTTGTAGAGCAACTAACCCAGCAAAATCAAGCTGGGTGGATGCTTACAATGCATAAAATAGAGCAAATTATTATCAAAAACTGCGGATACTTTGAAAACAAACATTTAGAGAGCGGGCAAGCTGCTCAGACTTGCCTGAAAAAATCTTATGCTAATCTTGTAGATTGTCTCAAAAATTTAGGCATTAATCACGCCAAATTTGTTGCCCGCGCCGAATTTAACAGAGCCATATTTAGTTTGTAAAAAAATAAAAATGAAAATCACAACTCCTGTACCGCAGATAGCAAAACGGGCGGCGGTTGTGGTGTTTTCATCGCTGGATACTTCTGGCGGGGCGGGAATAACTCAAGACGCATACTTTATAAAACAAGGAGGGGCACATCCATTTTGTTTGCAAACCGGCGTTGCCGTTCAAAATAACGAGCGAGTTTTTAAAATTGCCCCAACCGCTCCCAAGTGTTTTGAGCAAATGATTAAGTCCGTCCCCGCTTCTATTGAATCTTGCGTTGTTAAAATTGGGCTAATTTGTAACAAAAATCAGCCACGGCTAATTAAAAACTTTGCCGAGAGCAACAAATGCGCGGGGCGGATAATTTTGGACGCTCCGATAATTTCCACTTCTGGCTTTAAAATTACTACAAAGGCGTTGAGCGATGCCATTGTTGAAAACTTACTTGTAAATTGCCTGCTATTTACCCCCAACAACGAGGAAGTAAAATATTTTGGCGGCGTGGAGAATATTTTTAAAATGGGGGTGGAGAACATCCTGCTTAAAGCCCAACAAAACGACAAAAAAAACAACGATGAAATATACGATATTTTGCTTAATAAAAACGGGGAGCGATTTGTTGTAAAAAACCCAAGGCTTGCACTAAAAAAACAAATTCGCGGCACGGGCTGTGCATTAATCAGCCTTGTTGCGGGGCATTTGGCGTCCGCCTTATTAACGCACAAATCAATGCCCTTGCAACAAAATTTGCAAAACTCAGTAAAATTTGCAAGCAATACTCTGGCAAAAATGCTGCAAACCCCCTATTGCGTTTATGGGGATTGCAATTTTTTGCCATAAATTAGACCATCCCAAAACCTATTTTTACTAAGCGAAGCAGGCGAAGCCAAGATATTTTTTAAAACATTTTTATGAGCCGAGGCAATTTTATCCCTGCAAAACTTTCAAGGCGAGAAGCAAAAAATGAGTTGTGGGAAGGTCTGTCTAATCGCTTATTACCATATCCATTTTAACATCCTGCGGTGAAAAAAGGTGAGGCAGGGGGTGGGGCAAAATAAATTGTTTCATACAAATGCCAATTTTTACAGCGTTGTAATTGAGGGCGGCAAAATACCTATCGTAAAAGCCTTTGCCGTAGCCAATGCGATTGTTTTGCTGGTCAAAAGCTAAAGCAGGCACAATAATGGCATCAAAATTACCATTAAAAACCGACCCCCTAGATTGCATTATGTTAAATTTACTTTTTTGCAGCGGCTCTGCAGGATTGTATTTTTTAAAAACCATTTCATCACCCTCAATGGACGGCAAGTAAAAATTGCAATTTTTACATTCCTCCAGCGTTGCAAGTTGCAAAACATTCACTTCGTTTTGAATTGGGTAATAAATTGCTATGTTTTTATAGTCATCAACAATTGCAGTAAGTTTGCGGCAAATAATTTGACTTGCCCGCTCAACCTCCCGCGGTTTTAAATGCAAGCGAAAACTTAACATTTGACTGCGAATTTGCCATTTTGTTTGATGCAACATTTAATTAATAATTTAACGAGTATTTATTAAAAATGGACCCCCAATTTTGCGGGAATGACAAAGTTCTTACAAAGCTCTCACGCTCTAATTATCTTTGGCCCCCTGGGGAGAGGGGCTTGCTTATATTGCATTCGCACGAAACTGGGAATCTAGAAAAACATTTCATTATTTTACTGGATTCCCAGTTTCGTGCGAATGAGATTCAGTTTAAGCGGTAATTTGGTAAAATATTGCAATTTTTTGCGGCCGCACTATTCTTTTACAACACCCGCCTGCAAGGCAATTTGCGCCTGAGCCGAGGCAACGCGGGCAATGGGTATGCGATATGGGGAGCAGGATACATAGTTAAAACCAAGGGCACAGCAAAATTTTACGCTCTCAGGCTCGCCGCCGTGTTCGCCGCAAATGCCAAGTTTTAGGTTGCTTTTTGTGACTCTACCACGCTGAGCGGCAATTTTTATTAGCTCGCCAACGCCTTCTTGGTCGAGAATTTCAAATGGGTCGCTTGCAAAAATGTTTTGCTCGATGTAGTCCTTAACAAATGAGGCGGAGTCGTCCCTTGAGAGGGCCATTGTAGTTTGGGTGAGGTCGTTTGTGCCAAAGCTAAAATAATCGGCAGAATTTGCAATTTTGGCGGCAAGTAAAGCGGCGCGGGGGGTTTCTATCATTGTGCCGATTATGTATTCAAGCTTTTTGCCATTGGCATCAATGTTTGCAAAGGTGGACTCAATTAAGGCGCGTAGGTTTTCAAGCTCTTGGTGGGTAATAATGAAGGGAATCATAATTTCAATGATGGGAGCCTTACCAGTTTTTGCCAGAACCTCGTAGCCAGCCTGAAAAATTGCCCTTGCCTGCATTGCATAAATTTGCGGATATGTTATGCCAAGCCTACAGCCACGATGCCCAAGCATAGGGTTTTGCTCGTGCAGGGCATTTGTGCGAGATTCAATAAGTGCAGTTTCCACGCCCAAAGATTTTGCAAGCTCCTCCATTTCCTCGTGCTTTTGGGGTAGAAATTCGTGCAGTGGTGGGTCAAGCAGGCGAATGTTTACCGGCAAGCCTGCCATAATTTCAAAAATTTGAACAAAATCGCTTTGCTGATAAGGTAAAAGTTTTTCAAGAGCGACGGCACGCTCCTCGTTGTTTTGTGCCAAAATCATTTGGCGAACATGAAGTATGCGAGACTTTTCAAAAAACATATGTTCGGTGCGGCAAAGCCCAATGCCTTCGGCACCAAACGAGATTGCGGTTTTGCAATCGGCAGCGGTTTCGGCGTTTGTGCGAACCGCGGTTTTTTTAACTTCATCACACCATTTTAAAATGGTTTTAAATTCTTCAAAAAATTCTGGCTCAATGGTTTTAACTTCGCCCAAATAAACGCAGCCATTGCCACCATCAATAGTAATTTTATCGCCTTGTTTAACAATTGTACCGTCCTTTGTTGTAAATTGCAGCTTTTTGTAATCAATTGAAATGCCCTTAGCACCAGTAACGCAGGTTTTACCCATTCCACGGGCAACAACGGCAGCGTGGGAGGTCATTCCCCCGCGGGCAGTAAGTATGCCAGCGGACAGATTCATCCCCTCAATATCCTCGGGGCTGGTTTCAAGCCGAACCAAGATTGATTTTATACCTTTTGAGTGTAAGTCCTTAACAAGAACTTGCGAAAAAGCAACAACTCCGCTAGCTGCCCCGGGGGAAGCAGGAAGCCCCTTATCAAGCAGATTTTTTGGGGAGTTAGGGTCAATAGAATTATGAAGCAGAGCATTTAGCGAATTTGCATTGATTCGCATAATTGCCTCATTTTTGCTAATTAGCCCTTCGCCAACCATATCAACTGCAATTTTTACCGCGGCGCGGGCGGTTCGCTTGCCGCTGCGGGTTTGCAAAATATATAGCTTTCCATCCTCAATTGTAAATTCAATATCCTGCATATCCTTGTAGCTTTGCTCCAACTTGTGGGTAATAGCAACAAATTCAGCGTAGACTTGTGGCATAAGATCCTTCATTGTTTTTGCATCCTTATCCCCCTCGGCCGACTCGCTATTGATTGTATTTGGCGTGCGAATACCAGCAACAACATCCTCCCCTTGGGCTTTGACTAAAAATTCGCCGTATAAATATTTTTGCCCGTTAGATGGATTTCGCGTAAATGCAACTCCCGTTGCCGAAGTTTCGCCCAAATTGCCAAACACCATAGACTGCACGGTAACCGCAGTGCCAAGGCTATCGGATATACCATTTAATTTGCGATAATAAATTGCCCTATCATTATGCCACGACTTAAACACTGCCTCAATTGCCCCAAACAATTGCTCGGTGACATTGGATGGAAAGTCCCTCCCCGTTTTAGATTTTACAATTTCCTTGTAATCAACAACTAGGCCTTCAAAATCCTCGGCCGAAAACTCGCTATCGTTTTTTATTGCAAGGGATAGCTTGCGATCGTCAATAATGCTTTCAAAGTAATGATGGTTAATTTCAAGCACAACGCTGGAATACATTTGAATAAATCTGCGGTAGGAGTCCATTGCGAAGCGTTTATTGTTTGTTTTTTGTGCTAGTATTTGCACAGTTTGGTCGTTAAAGCCAAGGTTTAGTATTGTATCCATCATTCCGGGCATAGAAACAGGAGCTCCCGAACGCACCGATACCAAAAGAGGAAGTTTACCATCGGCCGCGGTTGCACCAAATTTTTTGCCGCTTTGTTCCTCAATAAATTTAACGCCCTCAAGGGATATATCGCAAAGTTGTTTAATTAATTTTTGCCCATTTGTGTAGTAATTTAGGCATTCGCTTGTTGGTATTGTAAAACCGGGTGGAACATTAATGCCGTCCTTACACATTTGTGCCAAATTTGCACCCTTACCCCCCAAAACCGCCTTCATAGAGCTATCACCATCGGCAATTATTTTACCAAAACTACCCCCAAACTTATATATTTTACAACTCATACACCTACAAAATATTTTTTTATTTTCTTATTATATAAACAAGCAAAAATTATTTTCAAGAAAAATACAAAAAATCTTGACAAAGTTTTTTGCTTAAAATTTATTGCAAAAAGTATTATGTGGGGGGTAAATCCACCAAAGGCTCTCACTCCCACAAAAGTGGGAATCCAGTTTAACAATGCAATGATTTTCTAGATTCCCGCCTTCGCGGGAATGACAAAAGATGGTGCGGGAATGACAAAAAAGATGAGGTAGGAATGCAAACCCTAATTCATTGTCATCCTGAGAGTTAGGATCTTTTTAATATTGCAATGTTTTAGAACCCCTCACTCCAATCTCTATCTACGATAGAGATTGCACCCCAACTTCTATAAAGGGCCGCAAGGGGCATCCCACCCGCGCGGGAATTATTTGCAGATAGGCTTTAAGGCAAAATTGCACAAAGGAGTGAGTTTAGAATCTTTCGTCCCTCAAAGCTGGCTTTTAAAATTGTGCCATCAAAATTTAAAAAGCCGTCATTACAAAATTGCTCCACTTTTTTGGGGTGCAAAAACGATAAAATGTCAATATTAAATTTATCTTTTATAAATGCAATATCAAGCCCTTTGTAGCGTAGATTCATCAATGCTAGCTCGCTTGCAAGCTCGGCTGAGGTTAAAATTTTGTTTTGCTGAACCCCATTGCCACTTGTCAGCAAAAGCTCGCTCCATTTTTGGGGGTTGTAGACATTGTTTATTGCAAGCCTCTGCCCAATGTTGTTTGTAATGCGGCTATGCGCCCCCGGGCCAATACCTATCCAATCG
>Ga0209107_10001709_pt1 | contig 12270 bp, 8 predicted proteins | sample LakErihyJuly2011_2_FD_187460 | JGI IMG/M metagenome (GOLD analysis project Ga0209107, IMG submission 187460) | Freshwater microbial communities from dead zone in Lake Erie, Canada - CCB hypolimnion July 2011 (SPAdes) (version 2) | ecosystem: Environmental > Aquatic > Freshwater > Lentic >... | reverse complement strand
ACTTACGATCCAAGTCGGCAACATGATTAAGCAAAGCTTGTTGTTGTTGTGTCATGTCTTCAAACTTGTATTCTACGCCGTCGATTGTCACAGGGGTCTTTTCATTTTTTCCCATGATATTTCCTTCTAATGTGCCACCAAGTTCAGGTGGTGGCTTCCTGTTAAACTGTTGGTGCTGCTGCCCAAGGGAGGGCTGGCTGGATCACTGTTGGGTTGATCTGGCTGTCGATTGAGGCTTGGATGTTTGCTTCAGTTGCGTCTTTGTTTACGCCGTTTGCCCAGCACCAGCCCAATACCTGTGCCTGAGTTAAATCGGCGTAAGGAATGAACGTGCCTTCAGGGGCAGGGAACGAGCAAGTTGAGTAGATTGTTGCGTTGTAGGTTTTGGCTGTGTCTCCAGAGCCTTCTACCTGTGCGCCGTTACAGCGCCATCCTGCGGTAATGACAGTCTCAGGAGGAGTTGCGGTTGTTGGAGTGGTGTTCATCCACTCAATTTGCCAAGTGATAGTTGCTGACATGATTTACCTTTTAGTTTAAAGATTTGGTCTTGCTGTTGCAGGGTCGGCAATGATTGCATCCTGCTCTTGAAAAAACGTACTACCAAGTTTTGTTTTTAAAAACTCTTGCACAACTGGCACTGACTGCCTGTCTTGCAACGGTATAGACGATAAATTTACAGAAGATGAACCTCCCATTGATTTGGCATCATTTCCATAAATCCAATCAACAATGAACTCAGTCATTGAAGAGTTAGTTATTTTTGTAACTATAAAAATATTTTCCATTTTTATTTTCCTTTTGGTTTAGGCTGTGCCGTTAATTAGTGCACTAAGAGCGTAATAACAATTGCCAGTGGTGTGGTCATGGCTAACTTGTAAATTGCCACTAGATGCCGTAAAAGTTGAAGTTGTTCCAGTTGAGCCGTAACTATTTGTAAACAGCACACTTGCAGAATTCCATCCCCATGTAACGACATAGGTATATTGCGTGTCATTACCTGTGACATTTCGCATAACAATTAAAACAATACCACCACCATAACCGCTAGCAATTGTGGTTGTAGTGCTGTGAGGTATGCTGTTTGTACCGCGACCCACAATCACATTGTAGTGTTGCCCCGTAGGGTAACTATCCGACTGTGACTCAAAAGCGGCAATGATGTTAGCGGCATGTTTTACACCAAGTCTAGCAATATTTTGTTCTGCCCCAGCATAACCAATACTAACGTATCCGTTTGCTTGAACACGCATCTTCTCAGCAGCGTTAGTAAAAAACAGCATTGGGCTGTTAGCCTGATTTATAAGGTATGCGGCTGTTGGAGAATACCCAATATTAAAAAATGCAGTAGATGGGCTTGTTCCCTCGGCTCTAAAATAAATTGCCGCACCACCACTTCCTCGTACATCAAACGCCCTGCCAAAAGAATTAGTGTCAGCGGGGTTGTTTGTGCCAATACCTACATTGCCATCATATTTAATACGCATTATTTCTGAATTACCGCCTGCATAAAACAGTAAATCAGCAGAATTAGGAGCAACACCATAACCTGCAATAGCCGCACCACCTGTTGTGGATGTGCCAGATGTGAACAACAACCTTGCACCATCACCTACTGTTGTGCCGGGGTTCTTTAAACGCAATGTCGTAACTGCGCTTGAGCCATTAGCAGAACCGCTGTCTATATCTAATTTAAAATCAGGAACGGTTTGGTTAATACCTACATTACCGTTCGCCAAGATAACCATTTTTTGTGAATCAGTCAGAACGTTAGCGCCGTTATTGGACGTTGTCCAAAAACTCATGTTCCCTTCATCGGTATAGTACTGGGATTTGACACGGATTCTTGCCGCTGTGAAAAATTGCGAATTTCCTGCGCCGTAAAAGTTTAAATCTTTGTTGCCTACTGCACCTGCATAAATGCCTACGGCTACTGCGCTATTTGCATCAACAAAATTTTTAACAAGAAACTTTTCACTAACTGAAGTTTGTGACGTTCCTCCAATGACAACAGGCAATGATGGGAAACAAGCCCTGTTATTTGCGCCGCCGCCTTCAGAGTATTGCCCAAGAAATTCAAACGTTGTATTGTTGTTTTTTGTGTTAATTTGAAACACATGAGCGGAATCATAGTTTGCAACAATATCAGCAGAGTAATTAAGATCAGCAGTGTTTGGCGTTAATCGAATAATGCCAGCAACATCAAGTTTTTGCTGGGGGCTTGGTACGCTAATACCTACATTGCCATTACCGGCTATTACAAACTCAGCCTGACCACTTGACACAGCCCCATTAGCATCTAATGTAGGGGTTGTATTTGCGTCAGCAGAACGGATAATTGCAAAACTACTTGCATTAAGCCCATTAGTTAGCAAAAACCGACGAGCGCCTCCCGTGTAATTAGTATTTGCACTAAACAGCAAACGTCCGTATGAGCCGTTAACTGCGTTGGGCGCATAACCCTGCAATGTGGTCATCGCCTGATCGCCATTGCCTGACGATCCAACGGTAAGGTTGCCTGTAGTACTTACGTTGCCCGTTGCACTTAATGTGCCTGTAACATCTAACCCAGTAGAGGAAACTGTAGCTTTTATAGAACCAGAAGCTTTAAACTGCACAACCGAACCATCAAGGTTTAGTGGGCCGTATCCACCGCCACTATTAAACAATGAAACAATTTGGTTCTGTTGCGCGGAACCAGAAGAACTAATCATGTATTGGGATACTACGCCAGAACCTCGTAGGTCAAGGGTTGCGGCTGGAACACCGCTGTAGCCAACAGCTAAACTACCGTTAAGAATATTTAAATTTCCTACGCTACTAAGAATCATATTCTGAGCTAAAGAACCAGCGGCAGGTCTTGTGTAAAACTGAATATCAGTTCCAACATTGTCTGTAACCGCACCAAATCGAATAAGACCAACAGTTGAATTGGCAGAATTAAACATTGCCAAATTGCCTCGATTGCCTGTTGTAAGACTGCTTGAATTGCTCATTGCAATTGACACATCACTGGTATCACCAACTTGTAGCTTTACATCAGGTGCATTAACGCCTATTCCAAGTCTTCCAGCACTAGTAAGTACCATACGATTTAAACTAGCGCTTGCATCATAAAAATACAAGTTGTTTGCATAACCTGCAACTGCAGTATTACCGCCTAATCCTATTTCATACGATCTTCCACCAGCACCTGTATTAGAAAATCTTAAAGTGCTATATGATCCTGAATTAGTTCTATTAAGCTCTAGTTGAGCTATAGGATTACTTGTACCAATACCTACATTGCCTGCGCTTGTGATACGTAATAATTCTCCATCGTTGTACTCAAAGGTAAAGGCATTGGTTGAGCCTTCCATTGTCAAATCCCACCAATTACCAGCACCTCCGTTTTGACGGAAACGGCTAATCAAATCCTTGCTTGCGTTTGCGTTAGTAAGTTGAATGAGTGTGTTTGATGTGCTTGAAGATGATAAATTTATTGGTGAATTATTTGCCGTTAAAATACTTAATGTATTTGTATCCCAAGTAAGCGCAGAGTTAGTAACCAATGCGCTTGTACCTGATGCAAAAACCACACCGCCTGATGCGAATGGAGTAGCACCACCAAGTCCTGTACCGCCATTAGCAGTAGGAAGTGTACCTGTGATATCTGCTGTGGAAATACTAATAGCATCCCACGTTGCGTTGCTTCCATCAGTTTGCAAGTACTTAGTTGCGTTACCCGTTTGTGTTGGTAATAGGGCATTTAGTGCTGTGTTAGCAGTTGTTTGCCCAGTACCGCCGTGCGCAACGCCTAGGGCATTGGTTAGGTTTAGTGTGGGTGCGACTAACGTAGTGCCATCAAATGTTAATGCTGAACCAGCAGTTAGGACTTTTGAGCCGTTTAAAAAGCCCACACCATTAGCCGTACCGCCAGTTAATGTTAAGTTACCTGTTAAACTTGCAGCTGCTAGTGCTAAAGTTCCCGTAGCAGTATCACCACCAACGTCTAAGAACTTGGCGTCTGCTTCGGCTTTGGTATAACCATCGGTTAACCCGCGTGGAACGTAGCTGATTAATTCAACTACGTCACCTGCTAGGGCACCGGTAAATAGTGTTATGTATGTGCCAGTAATAGCTTCAAAGTCTGCACCGTTTACTAGCTTAGCACCGTTTAGGTAAACGTCTACGTACCCTAAAATATAGCCTGACTGGGTAGTAAACTGAGTTTGTGCAGCCGTGGCTGTTAGAGTAGTCGTCACACGTTGTGACGCTACTCCTGGACTATTTCCTATGTAACTCATGCGTTACCTCCCATAAATCTTAATTTATGCATATCAAACTCCTGGTGGAGTTTGGGCTGCTTGTGCTTGAAATGCTGCTATTACTTCTGGTGTCCAAGTCACATTGCAGATTGCTACAACATTAGCTGGTTGATTAGTTAAATCCTGACCTGGAGTAAGGCTTGTGCGATGAAAAGTTTTGCTGATTGCAACACCATCTTCCATGATGCGTGTTGCCTCACGATAAAGAACAGTACCGTTTTCAGTTACTGTGATTTGGTCAATGACCACTTGTTTTGTTAAAGACATAATATTCCTTTTGTTACTGTCCGTCTGCATCATCTAATGCAGATAAGTTAAGCAGCTTGCACTACTAAATATCCTGAAATTCGTCCTGTTTGATTTACAGACATTGGACTAAAAAGAGCATGTCCGTCATCAACTGTGTACATTCTAATTATTGAACTGTTTGGATCCATAAAACCTGTTGGAGTGGTGTATGTTGTACCATAACCAGAGGCAACTTGCCAAGGCTGAAAAATTGGATAATAAGTGCTAATATTTGCGTTTGTAAATGGTGAGCCTAGAACTACCAAAGCACCAGCTCCTCCGCTAAAACTACTAACGTCTAAATCAAACCACAAATATACAAGTCTTCCAATTTTTGTGTAGTGTCCAATTTGATAAGTGTAAGCAACACTTCCTGCTGTTGATAAACCTGCAAGCACAGGTGTCCAAGTCCCTTCTTCGTAGTCATCTAGCAATTCACTGGTCATGCCAGCGGCATTAGGGTCAGCACTAAAGTCAATGCCTTTGCCTGCTGTGCTGATAACAAGGTTGCCAGTATATAACTGTAAATCACCTGTTGATGTAAGCCTGGCTCTGTTTGCATCGTTAGTACGGAGCATAATTTGATTTAAATGCTCAGCAGTAAGACTAGTTGCATCACCAACTATAAAGGTATTATTTGTTCCATTAACAGATAATTTTAGTCCTGGAGAAGCACTAGAATTGATGATAAGCCCATAGGAATTTGCTCCGTTATCAACAGTTAATTTGTTGTCTGCAACTGGATTTGGTGTTCCGATACCTAGATTGCCGCTAGCGTTAATACGCATGCGTTCTGTTCCTAAACCGCTTGAATTCCAACCTGTGGAAAATACTAATTGACCTTGGTTGTAACCACCAGCACCTTCAACATGAATAATTGCTCCGCTATTGTAACCACCATTAGCTGTATTCATAACAAGCTTAGAAACAATTCCTGAAGTTTGATATCTATCATTACTCAAATAAAGAGTAGCTCCATACTCCCAGTTGTATTTGTATGCGCCATTATCAGCGTTCATAGTCACGGCTAATCCCTGAGCACCCGTGCCAGTATTAGTGTTAGTAAAGTAACCAAGGAAACTAGCATTAGAACTCTCAACGGCTAGTTTGTAATTGCTTGTAGAAGTTGTTCCAATACCTACATTGCCATTTGTTGCAATACGCATACGTTCTTCAGGTGAAGCAGTAGGCGAACTTGCATACGTAAATGTTAATGGACTGCTGCCAGCCCAAAATAGCTGTGATCTAACATCATTTGCGCCATAATAACCAATTTGTAAACCTAGGGATAAAGTGCCAGTACCAGTTGAAACGGCATTAGCGGTATTCATATCACTGCTAAACATTAATCCAGGTTCAGTACCGATAAAGTGTACTCTACCAGCGGTTCCTCCGCCAATAGCATTGTTTGTTGGAATGTTAAAAGTAGTACCACCAGTTTTAACGTGAAGAGGAGACGCAGGAGTAGTTATGCCAATACCTACATTACCATTTGCTTGGATGCGCATCCGCTCTTTCCACTGATAGTCAGCCCCGCCCGCATAAAACAAATTGTAAAAAGCTAAATCACCATCAAATCCGTTTGCTCCCGCAAACGTGCTTCGCTTTGCGAACAAACCTGCAAGACCTCTAGCAGATGATTCTCCAAGTTGGAGCATGTTTACATTGTCGTAATAAAATAAATCTTGAGGCGCAGTTGTCCCCATAAAAACAGATAAATTTCCGTAAGGGTCAGCTGTACCAATACCTACCCTGCCGCCTGAAGCAATACGCATCCGCTCTGTTACCGTGTTGGGATAAGTGCCAGGATTTTGCGTGGAGAACGCAAGCGAACCAGAGTAATTGCTATCAGCAATACATTTAATTTCTGCCTGTGAATTTTGGCGTGTTCCGCTATCTGTGTACAGCGCAAAACCCAGTACTGAACTGTAAGATGGGCTACCACCAAATGGGCCATCAGCGTCAAGGTAGTAATAAGCGTTGGTGTTTGTTGCTCCTAGACCACGAATTCTTGCACCCGATGCGTTTGTGGTTCCAACTAGCAAGCGTCCACTAGTATCTAAGGTCATTAAACTAGAACCAGAACTATTTTTCCAAATAAAATTCTGTGAGCCATTACCAGCTTGGAAGCTCCAATTACCACTATTTATGCCGTACCAAGTACCACCAGAAATGTAGCCGTTTGTACCACCTGCCCCAAGATTTAAACCACCGTTATTAATTGTTACTGTACCGCCAGTTCCAACAGTAAGTAAAGCGGCATTTGTGTTGCCATTTTGCACTTGAAACGATTGACTGTCGTAATCAAATCCAAATAAAACACTATTGTTACCACTACTACCTGCGCGAATAAATGAACCACCTGCGGCATCAAAACCACTGGTACTTTGCAGTCGCAAAAATTCAACTTTATTACTGCTTGCTGATGCAATATGAAGTAAATTAAGTGGGTTATTTGTACCGATACCTAAATAACCATTTTGGTTAATCCTTGCTTGTTCTGCTCCACCTGCTTGCCAGATATGGCCAGAATAACCGCCGCCTAATGTTGCGTTATAAACAGCGAAGGCATCGTTAGCTCCTGTACCACCTGCAGATAATCCAAGGGTTAAACCACGGGCTGTATTTGTTCCACCAAAGAACCCTGCAAGCGTTTGGTTTTCACCTGCTGCACCTTGAAGGTCAAATCTATAACTTGCGGATGTTTTGCCAAGTGCCAAATCGCCATCAGCTTCCAGAGTCATCGCCTGAGTAAAAGTGACTGTGTTACCTGCTGTGCCTGTTGGGGCGTTCCACCATTGATGTACGCCTGATTCTTGTGCATATCTTGTTGCAAATCCATTAGCACCATATCTCCAAGCACCATTAAAATAAGCATTTTGTGGCATTGTTATTTGAGTTGCAGAAACGCACCAAACAGCATTACCAACATTACCAATTTCAATAGCCTTGCCTACACTCCAAGCACTCGGAGTAACTCCCAAGCCTAGATTGCCTGATGCATCTAGCACCATATTGCCTTGAGCGGCGGCGTAAAAAATTAACGAATCACTTACATGGGTGTAATCAATGCCACCACGATATGACTGATTGCCTGTTGTCCCATCAGCAAACCAAATTGAGCCATTTCGATTCGATGCGCTGGCGATTGTTATGCCATTGTTTGAATCAGTACCTGTGTTAATGACAAGTTTGTTTGCCAAATATCCAGTAGGCGAACTTGTACCAATACCTACATTGCCATTACCAAGAATTTTTACTCGGTCTTCATTGTTGGTTTGAAATACTATTGGCTGCGATGCAACAGTTGTTAAATAGATTGCTCCAACATCAGCATTTATTTGAAAATTATCACCAATTGCATTTAAGAAATTTCCAGATGCTGTAGAAAATATTTGTTGATAAACAGAAGCACTATGCGTTGCTCTAAACTTTTTAGCTGTGCCAACATTAAGTGCATCAGCAGGGGTACTTGCCCCAATGCCTAAATTAGTCCCATCAAAAGTTAGGGCGCTACCAGTAGTTACAACTTTTGAGCCATTTAAGTACGGTACACCATTAGCAGTTCCACCACTCAATGTTACTGCACCTGAAGCTGCAACTGTAGTAAAAGCACCAGACGTAGCTGTTGTTGCACCAATTGTAGTGCCATTAATTGTGCCGCCAGTAATGGCTGCTGCTGCAGGATTAACAGGAGTATAGCCAAGTCTAGCTGCAATTGCACTAGTACTTAAGTCTACACCTTCAATCGAAGCATCTAAAATCTCGCCACCAGAGACTAATCCCTGAAATGGAGCATTTCCTATGACTGCCATAGACTACTCCTTAAATTAAGTATGAAATTACTGCGTCTGCTGAAGTTGCTGCGCTTGCTGAGGCGGTAATTGAGTCGCCTTCTTCGATAACCACTTTTTGATCGCCACCTACAATGGCCAAAGCACCGCCAGGTAATACTGCGGCGCTTTTGATTAAGAATGCACTTGAACCACTTTGTTTTACTAACCGTGCGCTTACATTAATTGTAGCACCTGTGGTATTAGCAATAGATAAGCCAATGAGAGTAGCAGCTTGCCCCGCCGTAATAGTCGGGGTTAGGGTACTAGGACTGGCGTCTATTCCAATGTTTGCTGTTATTTTTGATTTGAAAGCCATTTTATGTCCTTATCCTAAAGCGATAGCCATGGCAACTGCTTGATCAACAGTTTCTGTTTGGCTATATACTTGTAAATTTGTTCTTGCGGTAGGCAAGTTTGCTAAATCACTAAGATTAGCAGACTTGACCATTTTTAAACCGACTTCTGTGTTTAAGTTGATAAAGTTATTATCAACTTCTTCATTAGTAAGAGGAGTACCTTTGGCGGTAGCACCCAATACGCGAGTAATAATTGTTGCCATAGGTAGTCCTCGTTAAAATTAAGCTACAGTTACTTTCCAAGTGATTGTCAAGGTGTCTAAAGAACCTTTGTTAATCACTGCAAAAACTGTACGGCACAACATTGTACCAGCTGAACTAGCATTAAAAATACCAGCTTCAGTAATAGCACCAGTACCTGTACCAGCAGCAAATGTAGCAACGTACTGCACTGCATCATTAGTTACTGATGTAGTAACAATAGTAGTTGAAGTTAGTGCAACGCGACCCAACTCAGTAAGAGAGGTGTCACCTGCAGCAGCAGCTGCTTGACCACTACCAACAGCCATGTGGCTCATTGCAGTTGCTGTAGCATCTTTCATGCGACTAGCAATATAAGCTAAACCTGTAGAAACTACTAAGTTATGCTCGTCTTGTTGTTTTACGTTGCCGAATTCGTCCGTTAGAACTAGGCTCAACGTACCTTTAGTTTTGATGTTGTCTTGTAACATATAAAATCCTTAATAAGTATAAGTTTCACCTGTATAGCCCAACTCTACGTAATCTTGAGAGAAATAGCTTTGTAAAGTAAGTGAAATTGTTTGAGATATTACTACTGTTTCCGTTTTATTAGGAGCAGGTAGCAAAGTTACAGTATCGCTACTGTTATTAATATCTGAGAGTGCTTTGTTAGTTGCAGCAGCGAATACTTCAGATAAAATTGGGGTTTCATTAACTGATCTTAAAAAATCTGCTAATGTTGTGACTGTTTCTGAACTAGATGCATAGTCAACCGCTACTTTGCCAAATGTTGCAACCTGATCATCGTCAAGGTTTGCAGCACCAAAAAAGTCGTCGGTTGCATCTACTGTATCGGATAACTGGGTAGTTGAATTTTTAGCAACTGTTTCTGATGTTGCAGCCGTATCTAGTAATCGGTTGTTAACGTCAAAAGTTTTTGTGTCACTGGTTATTGTAGTTTCTGTAACAGGCTTACTGGTATGTAAATCTACCACATCTGTTTGCTGAACAGTTTCTGCAAAGTTTCGTAAGACTTGCCATTGACTAATAAACAGTTCAACAATACTTGCGATTTCTGTTCGTTGAGTATTAAATGATTTTGCTGTTGTTTCTGCTATATTGGCAGTTTCTAGCTTTTCTAATCCAACGTTGTAATTAGTTGCTTCGCTTGTTACGAGTGTTTCGTATTTAGCAGGCTGTATATTTTGCGTAAATAAATCGGCTTGTGCAACAGTTTCAGTTCTTTGAGTACTAAATGATTTTGCTGCAGTTTCTGCAATATTTGCAACTTCACTGCGACTGGTACTAAAGTCAACTGCAACTATTTCTGATGTAGTTACTACCTCTAGAACTGATTTAGCAAAATCAAATGTTCTTAAGTCAGTAACAGCTGCCACTTCCAGGAACGTACGGTAAAACTCAGCTACAAGGATTGTGGTTTCAGAAGTACCTGCATAATTTGATAGTACTTTGTCAATTGCGGCTACTTGATCATCGTCAATGTTTGCAGCCCCAAAAAAGTCATCAGTGGCATCTACTAGGTCTGAATAAACTGCTTGAAAGTTAAACGTTTGTTGTTCGCTGTTAGTAGTTTGATCTAGTGCAATTTTTTGAATTGTTTTAGTTACTAAATTAGTGAATACTGCTTGGTCTGCGCTAACACGCGCTACTAATTGTTCTACTAGTTCAGTTGTTTGTGTTTGTTCAGTAAAGATTCTAACTGCTTGATAGAACCTGCTGAACTGGTCGCTGCTAGCTAGCGAATCTGTTTGTACGCTAGTTGTTGCTAGTTGCGCTTGTTCACTTAGCAGTGTTGTATCAGCACTTGTTTTTGCAACAGCAAATAGTTTAGCTTCTAGTATGCTAGCTTGATCGTTGTTAGTTTTACCAGTATCAAAGCTTGTTAAATCTTGTTTTGTGGTTTGATCAGCAAGTACTTTTGTTGCAGCTAATTGTGCTTGTTCTAGCAGTTGAGCTGTTTCTGTAAACAACCTGATATAATTTGCTAGTCGTTCAAATGCATCTGAAAATACTGGGTAGTCATTAACTACTTTATCAACTATGGCAATTTGGTCATCGTCAACGTTAGCAGCACCTAAAAAGTCATCGGTAGCGTCTACTAATTCATTAAACTGCTTTGCAACCACAATTTGAGTAATTTGATCTCGTGGATGAACAGCTTTAAACGTATAGTCTGTTATATCAAATATGTAATCTTCTAAAAAGTAGTCGATTTCATTAATGTTTAAACCAATTAGTTTTGTTAGTAATAATTCTGATATACTAACTTGGTCTGAATCAGCCGGTCTGGTAAAATTTAAAGCTGCTTGATCTAGTGTTAGTGCTTGGTCTGTTCTATCAGGCTTATCAATATTAAAATTATATAATTCGTTTTGACTACTAAACTGGTCAATGCGCGTTTTACCAACACTATTAGTAACTACATCGCTTTTTGTAAACTGATCTTGCAAGCCTGGCTTGAGTACATTAAATGCTTGCTGTTCGCTAGCCGCAACTTGATCTGTGACACCAGGCTTATTTACCAGAAAAGACTTTTGTTCTGAATTAGAAATCTGATCTAGTTTTGACAACTGCGGATGCGCAGTTCGTAAATCACTAGTCACAAACTGATCAAACTTTGGTATTTGTGGGTGTAAGGATTTTTGTTCGCTAACAGCGGCTTGATCTAAAACGCCTGGCTTTGTTACATCAACTGAAAAAGTTTCAACAGGATAAATCCAGTCTAGTACAACTTTAAAAACTTGTGCAACCTGATCATCGTCAATATTTGCATTACCAAAAAAGTCATCGGTTGTAAAAGCCGTGTCTTCAAAAGTTCTGTTAAAATCTACAATTCTGCTTAAAATGTCTGAGAAACCAATTGTTTGATCTTGTAAAGTTTTGCCGACTAGTATAACAGCAAAGCTTAAATTTGCTAGTGCTGTTACATCTGCTAAATATTTGCCTACGTTTGTTGTTAGTAAATCTGGAGCATTAGCTACGTCAGACAATACTTTTCTAAAGTCTTTTTGTATTAATTCTGAATTAGTAGTAGAATCTAAATGTGTTCTAAATACATTCCAAACTCTGTTAAATACGTCTGAGTTTGTGGTAGCATCTGCCAAGACTTTTTGTAATAATTTACTAACTTGTTCTTGAGGAGTCGTTCGTTCGTTTAGTGCTTTAAAAACATGAAATAGTTTTTGCTCACTAAACCCGAATTCGTCGCTTAAAAACTTAAATAATCGCGGGTCTGGTACGTTTTCTTCACCAAGACCCGCAGCAGTATATTGTAGTTCTATGTCG
>Ga0209107_10001708_pt1 | contig 12274 bp, 13 predicted proteins | sample LakErihyJuly2011_2_FD_187460 | JGI IMG/M metagenome (GOLD analysis project Ga0209107, IMG submission 187460) | Freshwater microbial communities from dead zone in Lake Erie, Canada - CCB hypolimnion July 2011 (SPAdes) (version 2) | ecosystem: Environmental > Aquatic > Freshwater > Lentic >... | reverse complement strand
GCTGTATTATATTCAGTTATAAATTTCTTATTATTCAATGTAATCACATATTTCTTATTTTTATCATAATTAATGATTTTACTTATAATATTTATTACTTCTTTATTCTTATCCTTACAATTATTTTTTTGATATTTCCATATTTTATATATTCCATCGCTAATATATGCCTCTGCTATAATATTCTCTGTTTTAGTATTTTTAGTAATTTTAATATTCACTTTAAATGTTCCATCTTCAATATTTTTATCAGGTTTTTTCATCTTCTCCTTATCGGTGCTAATAATCTCATCGCATTCTCCTATAATATTCTTATTATCAATTACAGTTTCAATATTAGTGATCTTATTAGACTTTGCTGACTTAGATACTTTCTTAACTTTTGGTTCACTCAATATATTAATATATTTGTCAAATAACAATTCTTTAACTGCCAATAATTTTAAATTATCTAATCTGTTTTTTCTACGAATATTATCCTGATACATCGGTTTAGTTAATAATTCTTTATCAACATTTTGCCAATATTCTTCATCTTTATCATATCCAGGCAATTGATCAATACATAAAGCATATAATTGCATAATAGGTTTCATTATTTGATTCGTTATATAATGAAGATAATCTGGTGTCAAATTATTATCTACTATATATTCGGGGTTTTCTATTCTATCACCCTGAAGAGAATTGGGGTTATTAGTTTTAATATATACAAAAGGGATACGTTCGTTTACACAAGGACGATTTCCTGGATCTCTAGCACCAATTCTATCAGCCAAAACTTTATGGGCTATTTTTGAAGGATCTTTGTAAGATGCCTTGATACTTTTAGTAATTACTAATTCTTGTATAGATGTTTTGCCTTCTACAAGATCTTTCAATTCTTCATTTAGAAACTCTATAGAAGAAGCCAAATCTTGTTTTGTCAATATAATATCAATCACGCCACCATAAACCTTTTTAACAATATGAGCATTATCGCGTCGTTTCAATACAATACCCATAGATTTCTGTTTATAACTATTAATATCCGTTTCATATAAGTTTCCAACGTATCGCTTTTTACTAAGCAATATGAAAGGATATAATGATTTCCAATATGAGCATTATCGCGTCGTTTCAATACAATACCCATAGATTTCTGTTTATAACTATTAATATCCGTTTCATATAAGTTTCCAACGTATCGCTTTTTACTAAGCAATATAAAGGGATATAATGATTTCTCATAATTCAATTTCTGTGGTTTAGGCATTATTTTAGCAATCTCTTTTTCTACAATTTTACCCATCTTTATAGCATAAGGTAATGCATCCTTTCCCAATACCAGATTTCCTTCTTCGTCTTTTAATGGAAATTTACAGAATATAGAATCAGTATCACCGTATATAACATCAGCACCGTAATTATCCTCTACAAATTTCTTAGCCAACATAATCATTTCCCTTCCTGTAGCCGTAGTACATGCTGCTATTTCTTTTAAATAGATTGATGATGTCCTAGCACCAATTTGTCCATATAGTGAATTTGCTGTAATTTTATAAGCAATCTGTCGTGAATCTAATACATCCTGTTCAAATGTATTATATGTATCTTCAATAGATACTACGTTATCTTTTTGAATATTATAACTTTCTCCCGTATCTATATTTAATATGTTGTATGCGTCGCCTTTATCACTACAAAAGCCAATATATGTATTTTTATCATCTTTAATTGTCTTGTACTCTATTTTTTTTCTAGTATTTTTCCTTTCAATTAAAAGCATATCTAAAATGTCCGCAATAATTCCCTTACGTCCATCCTTATATTGTACAAATGTACATTCTTTTTCTCCAATCTTTTTCTTCTTATCTCCCTTACCTTCATATATATCATAATATATATTTTTGTATTCTATATTAGGATCGGCAACCCTATATTTTTCATCCATCAAATAACAATCGTGAGATAAATTATTTGAAATCATAGATGAAGGATATAGAGAACCGTAATCAAATACTACAATAGGGTCGTTTAAATATATTGCCTCTTTTGGGTCTAAGACAACCGCACCCTCATATCCATCTTCAATATCTATTACATCATTATCATATGATTTAATAGTAGGAATTAGCGTATTTTTTTCCATACATTGTTTAGCAATTAAAGAGAAGATTTTAATACCTTGACCTCTACGAAATAGGAAATTAAGAGGAACTAAACAAACATTACCCATACCAATATTATTCTCTATAATCTTCAATTTATGAATAAGACGATTAACTAGACAACAATCTTGAATACAATATTTAGCAATCTCACATCTATCTTTAGAATCGCCTTTAAACTTATTGAATATTTCTTGAGGCTTTAAATCATTCTTATTATCACCCAAGAATATAGATGCCACATTATCCAATTTATAACTATCTAATTTTTGTTCTCGCTGCATAACTTTTAGCAAATCAATTAATACGACTCCATCCATATCAATATATCTTAGAATATTATCTCCCATAGCCGACGAAGATAATTTTTGTTCGATAAGTGATGTTTTGCGTGTTATTAATCTACCCCAACCTATACTATACTCTTCTAATATATCGAGTTCTTTTGCCCTATCCCAAATATATGGCATATCAAAACCAAATATATTATATCCCGTAACAATATCCGAGTTCAATTCATTCATCAAATCTTTCCACTTTATCAATAATTCTTTTTCTGTAGAACACGGTATAACATCGCAATCTTCGATTAAATCGCATGTATTCAATGTTATAATATTTTTATATACAATTTTTTCAGATCCATAAATATGAACCGTTGTACCAATTTGAATAATCTTATCACCCTCTAAGGGAACTAATAAATTATCTAAAATTTTAGCCAACTTTGTCTCTTCTTCATTCAGTTGGGCAATAGTCATATTTACTTCATTTTCTTCTTCAATTTCTGCTATATCTTCTTCATCGCACGCCGAAGATTTTACAGATGCTGATATTTTATCTAATATAGATATTATATCACACATTTTCTTTTCTAAAAGCACTGGAATGTTATCAATATACTGATTGCTTATTTTTCTCTTAGTATATACACGGTTGATTTTTAAATCAATTGCTTGATCTATAATGATATCTTTTTTATAAATATTCTTTAACCAATAAATTATAAAATCGCTTGTATATTCATATCCTGCTTTTGCTACTAATGCCAAATCTTGAGCAACTTTACTATAATTCTTTATGGCTACTGGAAAATCTCCATGGCTACTAGTACATTCAATATCAAAAGATGTTATTAGAATAGGTGCGATTTTATTGATATCTAGGGGAATCACATTTTTACCATCAACACTAATATTATAATTACATCTTCCTGAATCTTCGGCAATATCATATTTTTCAATTCTCACCCATCCACATGGTTTAATATTTTGAACATGAATATATTTGAGAAACGGATCAATATTGCTCTCATATGCTTTAAAACCTTCCTTTTCGCGAGATTTAAAATAGTATTTAAGATTATTATATAATTTCAGGGATTTTACGACAACTTTAATAAAACGAAATAGTTTATTATTAGTAAAACCCCAGAAGTCTTTCTTTTCTACTATAGAAATGGTAGAGAAATGAGATAACATATTGTGAGGAATTATCTTTTTCTCATATTTATTTCCTTTGAATTGTGCTGTATATTTCTCATTTAACATAGTATCTTTAAGATTTACTACCTTAGCCTCAAAAACTTTACTATTATAATTTTCCCAATGTTCAGGTGGTTTAATATAGAAGAATGGCTTGAAACAATTTACTGTAGTTGATATAGTTGCTCCATTATTACAAACACCATATAGAATCATTGAATAAATTTCTTCAAAATCCTTATCTTTATTTCTGTCATTTTCTGGAATATAGATATCTGTAATTTGAAATTCTACAGGTTTATTATTTAACGGTTCGTAATCTTTTCTCGGTTTATCCATTATAATAAGATAATAGCAATTATTTAAATATAATTATTAAAAATCAATTTTTAATTTATTATAAGTAATAGAAGAATGGAAATAAATATAGAGGGATTCATTATAATAATTGTAACAATAATAGGTATTTATTATATTTATAATTATTATGTTAATTATGGATTAATAAAAGTAAAAAGTAAAATAGATAATAATGAGTATATTGTACAAATTAAAGATGATTCATTAGAAGCCGCAAATTTAATTGCTAAAATACGAGAAAAATTAATAGTATTAATGGAACATTTAGAAAAATCATTTGGTATGAATGATAATCGTGTTAAATTATTAAAAAAAAACTTTCGACCAGATAGATTAAAAGAAGGCGTTGATACTCCAGGCTATACTAGTTATTCTATTAATAAAGGTGAACAGATTGTTTTATGTCTTCGCAATAATGATAAATTAGTAGATATAAATACTATGTTTTTTGTTGTATTACACGAATTTGCTCATTTATCTACAGAAAGCATAGGACATACAGAAGAATTTTGGGATAATTTTAGATGGATATTGGAAGAATCTATAAATATTGGTATTTATATTAAACAAGATTTCAAAGTTAAAAATGAAGAATATTGTGGTATGACTATAACATCTTCGCCATTGGAATAAATATTTTGTGCGTATATATATTATATAAGATAAATATATATTATCTATATTATAATACAATGAATGAATTGGTGGTATATAATAAAGACAGTAATCAATTTGAATTATTCTTATATATAATATTTATATGTATGATGATTAGTAAAAAATATACAGATAATATCCAAGTTGATGTATTGCGAAGAAAAATAAATCAATATACAAATTGGAACATATATATTATATTTTTAAATTACTTATTGATTAATTATGCTGGTATTAATAATCTTTTAATATCTAAGTTTATTGCCAATAATTCCTTAAATATATTTATAATATTTCATAGTTTTTTGCTCTATGATAGCCGAATATTATTTCAAACTATAGATAATACACCATTTGTTCTTAATAAAATAATCAACTGTATTTCTGATAAACGATTATTACAAACTGAATATATGATATGTAATATTATTTTTCACGTATTGCCCGTGTATTTTTATAGAGATACTCTAGTACATTATAAATCGTACGATGATACTAAAAATTTGTATCTATATACAATATTATTTAAGTTCATGTGGACTCTTAATATTTTTGGAAACTATAATTTTATGTCTATTTATATACCATCTTTTGAATTTTCAAATATTAAATTAATTAATGGGATAGTAGTATGGGATTATATACTAGATAATATTATTATGAATATATCTCTGTAATTTTTGATTATGTAATATATAAAGATATTATTATTAATAATTATATAATATGATACCTAAAATAATACATCAAACATGGAGCGACGACCCTGTCCCGCCTATAATTAATTACATACGTAATGAAAATGCAAAATTATTGAAATCATTAGGATATGAAATAATTTTATGGACTGATAAGATGATATTGAAATTAATAAACGACGAATATCCTGATTTTTATAAAATATATAATTCAGCACGTACAGGTGTACAGCGTGGAGATATAGCGAGGATTTTACTTGTATATCATCACGGCGGCATATATATAGATTTAGATATATTAGTTTTACGTGATTTTGCTGAATTGCTAGATATGACGCGTAATACTTTTTATATTAGTTATGAACCAGCAGAACAAACTAAATTAATATACAATAATGACAGATATATATGTAATGCTTTCTTTGCTGCTAATAAAAATAATATATTTTTATATAAATTGTTGCGTAATATTCCAGAATATATAAATAGACACGGATATGATTTATTTGGCAAGTTTGATATATTTGGAGGATTTTATATATTGACGAATATAAATGATTATGATAAAGAGATGAAAGAAAAAGATATTTTTGTAATAGAAGACAGGGAATTGATATATCCTATAAATGATTTAAAATTAGAAAATATTCCTTCGGCTGCGAAAGATTGGCTTTCTGTTAAAACTGGAAAATATAAATCAAATCCTATAATGGTTCATTATTGGATACATGGCGATTTTGAATCTAAGAATCTTCTCAAGATATTTAAGCCTGATGCCAACTATAATATACATTATAATATGTATATATTTTTCAAGATATTATATCCCAATATAGAAAAAATTGATAATCTCTCTTAATAGTAAGTGGTTTATGTTATTAATAATCTTGCTATTATTATTACAAATGAGTTATGTTAAAACTTTTGCAAAAATGCAGTATACAAATATTATTAAAGATACTATATTAAATGATCCTAAAATGCCGATGATTTACACTAATAAATATTTGAAGAAAAGTTTAACTAATACAGTAGCAAATTGTAATTATAATAAACAGTTTGTTTCGGCTGAACATATATATCCGCAATGTTTATTAAATATTAAGCAATCTAATGATATGCATAATATTATTAAGACTATTAATACACTTAATGCTAATAGGTCTAATTATAGATTCCATGAAGATTATGATATTAAAAATAAACACTGGCTAGAACTAGAATGTAATAATTACGTTAATCACAAAGACAAAATATTTGTACCGAATAATGATTCGCGTGGTTTTATATCTAGGGCTATTCTGTATATGTATAAAGAATATAATTGTAATCCAAATAAAATAATAGATATAGAGATATTAAAGAAGTGGTATTATAATTTTACACCTACGATAGAAGAAAGATATCACAATGATATAATCAAAAGACTACAGAATAAGAACAATATATTTATATCAAATTATAATAAAAAAAACAAGGGTATTAAAAAGATAATAGATTCCTTATAATTATGATAATATATAATAATTGTTTATAGTTAAATATTGCTGTATATTTATTTTTTTGATTATAATAAAAAATGATATTAACATAAAATATCTTATTTTTATAATGAATCTTTTAAATGAAGAGCAAAATCATGCTTTGAAATGTGTTATAGACGGTCATAGTATTTTATTAACAGGTTCGGCAGGAACGGGAAAATCATATACAATTAAATATATTATAGAGTATTTGAATAATGCGAATAAGAAATATGCTATTACTGCTTCTACGGGGACAGCGGCGGTTATTATTGGAGGTCAAACATTACATTCATTTTTAGGTCTTGGTTTAGGAACTGGTAGTGTAAAAGAGATATTGAATAATATATTGAAGAATAAGAAAAAATATGAGAGTATTTTAAATTTGGATGTATTAATTATTGACGAAATTTCAATGATTGACAAAGAATTGTTTGAAAAGATATCTATTATATTAAGTATTATAAAATCCAACGATATATATTTTGGTAATATTCAGTTAATTTTGGTAGGCGACTTTTGCCAATTAGCACCTGTCAAGGGTAAATATTGCTTCTTGGCGGATATATGGAATAAGATGAATATTAAAATAGTATTATTAGAAAAATTAATAAGACATAATGAAGATTTACTATTTCAACAAATGTTAAAAATTGTTAGAAAAGGCAAATGTACAGATAATATTATAAAGGTCTTAAATAAATTGAAAGATACTGAATTTGATAATGGTATTATTCCAACAAAATTATATCCTATAAATGTCAATGTTGATAAAATCAATAATATTGAAATAGAAAAATTGAAAGCAGAAGGAAATATCTCTAAAACTTATAGAGCCATCACGAGTTCTGATAAAGAAAAAGAAGGTGAAAAATTCACAATAGAATTAACATTGAATGCTCAAATTATTATAATTAGAAATATAAATGTAGAGGAGTCTCTTGTTAATGGGACGCGTGGTATTATTAAACATCTTGGTGCGGATTTTGTAGTAATTAATGATGTTAATGGCAATATTCATAATATTAAATATTTTACAGATACTTATAATAATAGTGCATGTTCTAAAAATTCATATATAATACATATGCCTATTAGAATTTGTTATGCTCTTTCAATACATAAATCTCAAGGTATGACAATAGATGCATTAGAATTAGATTTGGGTTCTAATATATTTACTTGTGGTCAATCATATACAGCATTATCTCGTGCTAAAAAGTTGAATTCTATAAAAATTATTGATATTGACAAAAACTCTTTTAGAACTAATATAGATGTTAAAAATTTTTATAAAAATTGTAATAAATAATCTTAATAATTATTAGATATAATAAAAATGAAGGAAGCATTTGTTTCACAAAGTGAAAATGATGATATTGTAAAAGATGTGTTTATAATAATAGGTTATTCTGTTGCTAGCATTGTAATAGTTTTATCATTATTATGGGGATATAATACTAATACAAATCTATTTATAGCAATTTATTCATTAGTAATTATTTTATATAATGTAATGATAATTTCAATAGTTGTTATGAATAAAAACATATATGATTCGACGAGTTATACTGTAATATTTGGAACAACAATATTTTCAATATTTTTAACTTTCTTTATAGGTGTTTTCTTTGTATATAAATATTTTGTAGTTTCTCCTCTAAAAGACACGCGAATTATTCAAAGTGTTAATAATTCATATAATTATTAAATTATATATATCCTGTGTATGATATTATGTATAGTATCATAAATAGAGATACTGTTTTTATATATATATCTAGTGGTAAAATATTATCTTGTAAATATTCGGGTATTCTATCATATATGTTATTTATTATTCCGCTAAAATAAATTAAGAAAACTATAATAACTATTATAAGATTCTTTTTAATCAATTCAACATCTATATATAACATATAATCGTTTTTATTCTGCGGATTAGAATGTTGAGAATATGGATTTTGTTGAGGATTTGATGGATATGAAGAGTTTTGATGATGTGATTGATATGACTGTTGTGGTTGAGAATGTGGTGGTGGTTGATGATATTGTTGAGGTTGGTGTTGAGGATATGATGGGCTATTGGGAGAATTAGGTATTCCTACATTTGGCATCTCATGTATTATAGGTGGCTGTAAATTTACATTCATTTCTTTATTATTTTTAGATATTAATATTTCATCCCTAAATTCATTTAGAACATCTTGTACGACAGGATCATTTATATCATTATGTTCGCTACTAATGCTCATTATACTGTAATAATCTAATATTATATTATATTTAGATATTGAATATAATTACGCAACATAATTATATTATATATATTATAATGTTGCTAAATCCTGATTATTTATCTTATTTACTTATTACAAATAACATAAAAATAAATAAGTGTATTCACGTAGGTGCTCATAAATGCGAAGAATTACCGATATATATAAATTTAGGTTTATCTAATAATGATATAATATGGATAGAAGGAAATAGCGATTTAGTTTCTTTGTCAAAAGATAACAAAATATACAATTATATAATATTGGATAAGGATAATTGCGATATAATATTACATAGAGCAAATGATACATCTTCATCATCTATTTTAGATATGTATATTCATAAAGAAGTTTATCCAACAATATCATATGTAAATAACGAAAAATCTAAAAGTATTACAATTGATACTTTTTTACATTTACATAATATAAATAAAAAAGAGTATAATTTTTTAAATATTGCTATTCAAGGGGCTGAACTATTAGCACTAAAGGGTGCTATAAATTATTTGAAATATGTAAATATAATATATATAAAAATACATGAAATGGAATTATATAAAAATTGTGCTAGTATAAAAGATTTGGATGAATTTTTAGGAGGCTATAATTTTAGACGTATTATAACAATTATGACAGATAAGGGATGGGGTGATGCATTGTATATTACTTCTTAACAGTAGGTAATTTAGGTGCTTTAAGTGGTTTAGGTTCTTTAATTTTATTACATCTTCCTGTTTCTAAATTTCTTATTTCACCTTCTTTACATTTTTTTACACATTTTCCTGTTTTAGGATTAATTTCTTCATCATCTTTACAATCTTTAGTATCTTTTAGAAGTTTAGGTAATTTTTTAGGTGCTTTTAATGGTTCATTTAAAACTACATCTGTTGGCATTTTAGGAGTATTAGGAAGTTTAGGTAATTTATTAGGGGTTCTTGGTACATTAGTATCCATAGGCTCTATTACAATATTTTCAGGAACTTCAGGAACTTCAGGAACTATTTCGTGAAATTCGTCGATAGTTGGAACAACTGGAAGTTTAGGTAGTTTCTTGGGTTTTGCTGGTGGCTTAGGTACTTTAGGAGGTTCTTCTGGTATTGCTTTAACTTCTTTAGGTTTTCTTGGTTCTTTAGGAGGTGTAGGTTTTAGTTTTTTTGGTTCTTTAGGAGGCGTTGGAAGTAATACAGGAGGTGTAGGTTTTAGTTTTCTCGGTTCTTTAGGAGGCGTTGGTTTAAATGCGATGACTTGTTTAGGTTTAACAAATGTATCTGTATTATCATTTTCAAATGATATATGATTATATGTATATATATCTGGTATATCTACGACTTCGTATTTATATTCTAGATATTTGCGAATAGCCCCTTTAGTATTATCTTTTTCAATTTCTTTCATTAAATCTGCTTTTACAGATAAAAAATTTTTATAACTTATTAATGCTTCTTTTCTTTTATTCTCATATAGTTCTTCGTATTTATTTTTCTTTTTATTATTTATGTCTTGTTGTTTATCTACATTATCAAGATAATCTTTAATATCTTTTTTTAAACCATTAACATCATTTGTATTATTATTAGCAATATTTAATATTTTTTTTTCAATATTTCTTAATATATCCATTTAATAATATTGGGGATAAAAATAATTAAGGTAATATAATATCTTCAAACATACCTTTATAAAATGTTTGAAGGCTCTCGTCGGGCTTCATTTGTTCTTCATATGTACTTCTAGGTATATATTTGACTATTACCTTTTCCTTATCACATGTATATTTTTTACTATAATATCCTTGAACTATTAATATAGATCCTATAAAAAGTAAAAATATAGCAATTGCTTTCATTTCTTAATATTATAATATAGTTTATTTTTATGTATTTCTTTCACTCCACGCATCTACTTTTTCAAGTTCCTCTTTAACTTCATCTAATTTTACAACATCATCGTTCTCATTACTTGCCTCAACATTATCACCTACTGGTGCGGCATTTGAAGCAAATGTTTGTTTTCTATTCTCAAAAACAATATCGCGATTATCCATATTTTTCTTATATTCTTTCATTAGAGTATTCAATTGTGTTTCAGAATATTCTTGATTTTCAAGACATTCGGGATTTGGCGACCAAGGACACCAACATCCTACTTGTGCAATATAAATATTAAACTTATTGTCTATTTTTTTCAAAAATTCACTGCGAATCTTAGCCTCTTCAATAGTATCAAAAGTTCCACGCACTTTAATCCCACGCATAGAAGTAATAAAGTTGTTATCTTTGTGATAATTTGCTTCTAGTTCATCATTATTTACTGATTTATAAAAAGCGTATTGATCATTCATTTCTTTGGGATCGAAAAGATAAGAATGGTTATCAACAATTGTATCAATCATATCTTTTTGTTCGGGATTTTTTTCTTTGATACCTTCAAGAAGCATTTTCATATCATTAGAAAACTTCTCTACAAATTTATTAAAAATATAGGCCTCTTTATTTACAATAACATCTTCTGGGCTTAGAAAAGATAGTAGTACAAAATTTTGACCTCTAATAGGTTTATCTTCATCCAAATAATCGACCTCTTTTGTGGATACCAACGTATTATCTACTGCTGCCATTATATATCTTTGCCTTATCTTATATTATAAATATATATTTAAAATCTTATATATATTTATTTAAAATATTTCATAATAATAAATGTCAGCAAAAAAATACGATGATTTTAACATATTATTATATAAGATTTTAAAATATTCTATACAAGGTCTTATAATTGCTTTTATAGCATTATTGATACAGGACAATAAATTTAATATTGCTAAATTATTTACTCTTACAATATTAATAGTTCTAATATTATATATATTAGACTTATTATCAAATAGGTTTTTTATTTATCAAAATGAAAGTAAAATAGGACTACATAAATCTAATGATTTCATGTTGTTATAAGTTATATGTTTCTTTTTATATGGAAATATTATAAAGTAATTTCTTTTGGAATATAAAATATTATTATACATAATGAATATAATATAACATACGATAAGAGAATCGTTTGATTAATTATAAAAAGTTCTTCGTATGTTATATATTTTGCTGGCATATTATATTTTTT
>Ga0209107_10001707_pt1 | contig 12281 bp, 14 predicted proteins | sample LakErihyJuly2011_2_FD_187460 | JGI IMG/M metagenome (GOLD analysis project Ga0209107, IMG submission 187460) | Freshwater microbial communities from dead zone in Lake Erie, Canada - CCB hypolimnion July 2011 (SPAdes) (version 2) | ecosystem: Environmental > Aquatic > Freshwater > Lentic >... | reverse complement strand
AGTAATCCAGGACTTACCTACACCACGGAAGGCTTGGATCTGTAGTCGCTTGGGTCCATTCTGAAGGTAGTCAGCAATGGAGTACTGAGCACGGGTTGGAGATGGGAGTTCTAGTTGATGCCACAGGGCTTGCAAAAAGATCTTAAAGTCAGCCTTGAGTAGGTCAAGAGTATTTCCGGCCATTGATGATGTCTAGGGTACATTGGTAGTTATTGGACCAAGTCTTAAAGCCACACGGTTTACTTGGTTGCCATTGTCTTACGGAGAAGTCAGTCCTGAATTCCTTTGGGACAAAGAGTGGGTGTGCCTGGAGGTCGTTGTAGTGCAACTCTTGCCAGGATGTCTTTGGGAGTTTCTTTTTAAGTTGGTCCCAGAGTTCGTAGCGATGGATTACGTAGGAGTTCAGGAACCGTTCCCAGTTCTTCACGTCATCACGTAACCAGTTAATTCGCTTCATGCTTTTGATGATGTCAGCCTTGTCACGGATCAACCCAATGAACTGACAACCGGGGAACATGTAGAACAAAGTCAGGTAGGAATCCAAAGCATTGGGCATTTGGATGACCGTGTTGGATAGGTCTTGCTTAGGGTTGAAGTCCAGCTCATCCACGTAGGCTTTGTTGTGTGTCTCAGCAATGATGCGAGCAGCTATAGTTGTACCGCTTCTCTGTGGGCCTGTAACGAACGTTGGCGGGGTCATATAGGCACATATAAGGAAAAGGCCCCCAGCAAGCCTTTACGGGGCTGCTAGAGGCCAATGGTGAAGTGTTAGGAGTTACGCTTGCGCTTCTTCATCACATCTTTGACAAGTTGTTGGTTATAAGCTACGTCTTGGTTAGCCGTAGGCTTAGGTCCAACAGTGTCTGCAATAGCGTTAATTGCCAGACCACGGGCACCACTTAAAGCAGAAGCAACAGGTCCCACTTGTGAGCGAAGCATCTGTTGGGACTTAGCCAGGTTGGCACTAGCCGAAGGCTTAGGTCGGGGTCGGGGAGCTGCTGGTGCAGAGAGTTGGTTGATCTTTGAGTAGTTGCTGTTACCACCAGTGGCACGAATCGTGTTGGTGGTACCAACGGTGGGCTTAGGCACTTTAGGAAGCATGACTTGCTGCTTACCTTGACCAGTGGTTACCTTTGCAGAACCAGGAGTTACACCCTGACCGCTGGTAGTCATGGTTGCCTTGGAGACAGCCTGACGGTTAGCCCGGTAAGGGTCTTGACCTTGGCGAACCGGTTGATTTGATTTACGTGTACTACGATTGCTTGCTGAAGTTACTTTAGCCATTTACTTTCTTTTTCTTTTTATTGTCAAGGGGTGCGCTAACGGAATCTGTAACTGAACCAGCAGACGCAGTGAGTGCAGCACGGCGCACAGCGTTAGCATTGAATTCTGAAGTCTTCTCAGGCTGAGGCTGAGGCTTGTATGACGCACCGTCTTTAACAGGCCCCACACCAGCAACTGCGTCTTTACCAATGGCGTTGTAACCGGACTGGTTGCTCTTAACTTTGGCTGCCAGTTTAGGGTTTGCCTTTGCCCACATCTGGTAGTTCTCGTTCATATCCTTAGACTGACCAGGCTGAGGCTTCTTAGGTGCAGAAGCTGCTGCACGAATAGAAGGCCGGGAAGAACCGGATGAAGAGCTGGAACCTGATCCAGAGCTAGAGGAAGACCTCGAAGCAGTAGTAGAAGCTGCAGGAAGTTTGGGGGCCTTAGGAGCTTTAGACCTAGCTGGTTTAGCTGATCCACTAGTTTTAGACCACTTATAACCATCCCAATAAACAGGTTGGCCGTTTAGTGTCTCCTTTGTACCAACCGGTCGGCTAGGAATGGTATTAGCGAGCCTTGTAGTACGTGTATCCTTTGGTCCTGTGCTAGGGTCTCTCCGACGTGCTTCGTCTTTAGAGTTAATACCTGGCCTACGGTCGTCAATAAAGCGACCAACCGCAGTAAGTGGACCCTGCCCAAGAGCTGTACCTAATTTACGCACCTGAGGGGCAAGGAACTGATCAGAGACGGCTTGAACCGCAGCGCCAGCAACACCACTTCTAAAATTGCCAACTTTAGAACCCTTGACAGCAGTACTATTTTGATTTTTAAGTTGCTGTTTAAGCCACGCTTCTGCTTGAGGTGTGCCTCTTACTGGAGGCTTAGCATTACCCCCACCAGTTCCAGAAGAACTATTTTGTGGCTTCCTCAGAGCATTAGCGGCTTGACTAGGCAGATTGGTTCCTGCACGATTTGAATTAGGTAGGAATTGAGTGCGGGCAAGGCCATTACCCATACGCACATTGGAATAGTTAGCGTTTGCCGTTTGCCGTGAATTGGGGCCAGCGGGCTTAGCGTCTGGCTTTGCAGATGCTCTTGTATTAGGAGATGGACGTGTGTCTGTGCCAGGCTTAAGGCGACCATTGACACGTGACTGCCTAGTGACAGGCGGCTTAGGTGGCTCTTGACCGGAAGTCACCTTGGCGGTACCGGTACGTGTCCGGCTGTCACCGTTGCTCACTGTTGCTTGTGAAACACCCTGACGGTTAGAACGCTGAGGATTTTGTCCCTGTGTGATGGGACGATTAGAAGAGCTATTTTGACGCTTTTTACGATCCGCCGATCCAGTAATACGAGGGGCCATAATTAGTTAATGTGAGATAAAATGAGTTGTTCTCTTTGGGTCTCCCCAAATGTGTCTCTCATCCAAGAGAGCCAGTTATTACTTCCTTTTGCCTGATTGCAGGGCCTACATGAAGGCACAAGATTGCTTGCAAGAGATGGGCCTCCATTGGAGCGAGGCCGCACATGATCAATAGTAAGTTGATCAAGTTCATGTTGTTTTCCACAGTAAACACATTGACAGTTAAAATGTTCTTTAATTGCACGACGATGTAGTCTTTTGGCTTCAGAGCTTGTCATCGTTATTAGGTTGTGGAGATAATGATCAGGCGTGGGAAGGAGTGGAGTCATTACCGCTTAGCGTTGGTTTTACGTGCACCCTTTGCACGGTTAGCCTTGCGTGGGATAATCTTTAAATTCTCCCTAGCGTTATTGTTTGGGTTACTGTCCTTGTGGTCTACTTCGTAACCGGCAGGAATATCACCCATTGACCGACGTGCACGATGCCTAGATGCATCCTCTTCCTTATGAGCACGACGGTAATCTTTAAGATAAGTAGCGCGAGCCTTATACTCGGCCTTCCAATCTCGTGCCATGCATACGACTCCTAACTAGTTCAGGATCAATCTTGGGTAGGATGGACACAAGTTGATCAAGGGGGGAACCATCAACAGCAATACCGTTGATATCGTTGGACTTAAGCCAATCACAAGCTGCTTTGATGTCTGCAGTTGTGGCCTCACCTGACTTAAGCCGTTTGAGAAACTCAGTTGTAACTAATTGATGTAGCTCGTTAAACTGATCTTCTGTAGCCTTTGCTTGCTTAGCCATTTCTAAGTGCTATTTGATCAAGTTTGTTCTCAATGCGGATCATGTGATCCTCCATCTTTTGGAGTGCATTGGAGAGTTCATTACGTGGGACGTACTTCTCAGCAATGCGTAGCTCCATCTGGTCAATGCGACGATCTAGATCTGACACTCTTATATTGGTTCGTGAATGTACAGCTGCCATACCACCACTAGCTCCAATGACTAGGGAGACAACGCCAGTAAGAATTGCTTCAATCATTGTCATTCATGATCTTGATTAACTTCTGGCTATACACGGGATCTGTTGCGTAGCCTTCCTGCTTGAGGAGACGGGCACACTCTTCACGAGAGCGGGCACGGTTGACACCCCGGTAGCCTTTGTAATCTTTGTACCACTGGGTTACGAGGTGATCAACACAGTCGTAGGGGGTAGCAAAGTCTTTGAAGGCTGCTTGGATGATTACGGGACCATTGCCATAGTCTTCCCAGGTAGTCTTAACGGTGCCCTGACCTTTAATACCAAAGAAGTTATTACGACCTGAAAGGATGGTGCCACGGGCAGACTCAAGAGCCCATTGAGCTGCAACTACTTCAGGAAACTTGGCACCGGCACGGGCGGCACACGCCTTCATACCAGCCCAAGAGTTATCGAATTTAGTGGACTGCACAGCAGGCTTCTGTACGGCCTTCTGCGGTGTCCGCCAGAGCTTGACCCACGTCTGATCATCAGCCAAGAAATAAGGCCCCAGAGTGTCCTCCAGAGCCTTTAGAGCTGCATCTTGATGTGGCAAACCTTTATAGCTTTTAACTACGTCAAGGATGCTGATAGTCATGTCTACCGACCGCCGATGATACGACGGATAGCATCAATCTGCTCGTCTTCCTTACGGAGGGGCTTCAGGCCATTGACCAGCGAAGCCAGCAGTTGCACGAGGCTATTAGATTTGAGTTTGCTGTTACCAATGACTTCACTGGTGATGAACAGCACAAAGAAACCAACAGTCTCAATAGAGACCTTGGCACCGAGGATGGTAAGCATTATCTGTTGATAAAAGAGGGTGTTGTTGAAGTTAAAGATGATCTGATGAGATTAAGACCAACTTCCGACGGAGGTGTTAGCGCCAGCGGCACCGATGGGCCAGATGGCAAATGAACTACCTGCAAGAGTGGAATAAGCACTACCTGGTGCTGCACTCATCCGATACCTTGGAATAAATGTACCACTGTTTGCGACGCTTAATGTTCCAAAAATTGAGGCAACAATAGTTCTTGTTCCGCCAGCAATGCCAGCAATGTAAGTAAGTTCAGTGGTGGAATTTTGTACACCACAATAAACAGTCCCGCTAGCTACACTATTATTTGTTGGCGGAGCTGCTTGCAAAACAGGAGCAAAAACATTGGCAATAAAATTGTTAAAAGTGGCTGTTCCACCGTCAAAACCCAAAAGGAAGTTGTGACTTGCTACACCAGTAGTTTTACCAAACGTGCATATGATTTGAAAAGCGTAAACAGTGCTAGCTTGCAGAGTTACGCCTACTCCAAAAATGCTCTGTGCCGTGGTTACGTTTAAACCGGATAAATCTGTATTAAGCCTGTAATACATCATCGACGGCGAGACACCACGCCCCGAAGGTGTGCTGTAGATCACTTTGCCGTCGTACTCCATTACACCAGCAGTTGCGGTGGTTAGTCTTGTTCCCGACTGAAATGTCAGCGGTGACAGTGATGTGGTGCCTGCAGCCAGTGTTAAGTTACTGGTTAATGTGCCACCAGCAAAAGAACCGCCTGCAGTTGATGACAACGTTCCTGCAGAAAGGCTAAGCCCAGAACCAACTGTAATTTGTTCTGCAACACCTGTACCAGAAGAAGAACGTCCAAGCAAACGATTCGTCTCAATACTAGTAGAAACAGTCTGCGTACCACTGTCATAGGTGAGTGGTGAAGTAGCTAGAACAACACCAGCAGGGCCTTGAGAACCAGCTGCTCCGGTTGCACCAGCTGCACCAGTTGCACCTGTCGGTCCTTGTGGACCTTGAGGCCCCGTCGCACCAGTTGCTCCGGCTGGACCTGTCGGGCCTTGAGGGCCAGTAGTCCCAGATCCACCACTAAATGAAGCATCAACCCATTCGGTGTCGTAGTTAAGGTCACTGGCCTTACGGAGAACCTGACTTTCTAAACCACCAGGCGCTACTCCTGGACTTGAATCCCCCTCAGGGGCTGTCACATACCTAGCCATTAGACAAACTCAGTTACTTGAGCCGTACCATTTGCGTTGGTCCAAATACCATAGATAGCATTGGATACGATGAGCTGTTGATCGAAGAGAAGGAACGCTCCAGGTTGCATCTCAACAAAGGAATTAGCAACAGTGGCAGGCGTACTAAAGGAAAGGTAGAGCTTACTAGTGCTAACATTAGAAACACTAAGACCTTTGCGATTTGCATTAGAGGCCAGTAAAAGGCCACTTGTAGCTGAGCCACTGATGGAAGTAGTGGTTGGAGTACGAGCTGCTGTATTGGAAGTAACAGAGATTGCAGAAGCCCGGAGCTGAGTATCGGTCAACCCACCAGTCACGGAAAGTGCTGTGGAACGAAGTTGGGTATCAGTCAGAGGACCAGATACAGGGAGAGCTGTAGCACGGAGCTGCGTGTCCGTAAGAGGGCCAGAGACTGGAACTGAAGTCGCACGTAGCTGAGTATCTGTTAGCGGGCCATCAACCGTGATGGATCCACCGCCGTCGTCAATAGAAATCAATCCACCTGCATCTGAAATAGGAAGCGGGCTACTATTTGTATTGTTAACAGTAACTGAGGTCGGAACTGTGATATTACTAATAGTGACCGACCCACCGTCAAGGGTTACAGGAATAGGATTTGTGATTGTGGCAATCGCACCTCCACCATAATTGGAAGGCTTAACAGTAAATTGAGTAGGCATAATTAAGATTCAGTTTCGGTTAGAGGTTCAACAATTAGAGGTTCCCATCGTGAGAACTCAGGACTGGTGACATAAGCAGCAAGCTCGTCAGTGGACTCTGTAGCCTCCAGGAAGTCCTCCTTTTGATTGCTTAGGGCTCGTATCTCAGGCCGACGAGTTAGGACACTCTGAGGGGCTTCTACACCTGTCTCAGAGAATCGGATGATGTACCAGTCAGTTTGAGAAAGAAGACTACCGGCGGTCTGTTTGACTTGGCCGACCCACTGAGTTACAAGCTCAGCGTGGTCCTTAGGAAGCCCAACGCCCCAATAGAAGCGCTGGTCGTAGGGCTGTTCAGTATCAACTACCTCACTGATTCCAACAGCTTCACGCTCCTCAGGAGAAGCAAGGCGGAGCCAGTTGGCCGGATATGACACATCATTAGCTGTAAATGGCACATCGAGTGCCAAGGGTTTTTCATTTAAGATAAACATATGTTCTCCGTGTTAGACGTGTTCACTACTCACCTGGCGCGGGCGTATTGGAAGGGGTTCTCAGCAAAGGCGGCGTAGATGTAGGTGCCACCACTGGAGCCGGAGTCGCCACTGTTATCCCGAACCTTGAAGCCGTTGCTTAGGATGTCGATCTTTGCGTCGGGGCTGTACTCAGCGGCTGATGAGTTAGGCAGCAAGATGCTATTTGCTACGTTGTAGGAGTTGCGAACTGCATCCCAGATAACCCAGTTGCCCGTGGAGTCACTGCGTTTCAGCATTACAAAACGTGGACGCATCCCGGTGTAGACGAAAGTATTGTCCGTGCTGCTTCCATTACCTACATAGCTGCCAAAAGAAGAGTACCCGGATACTGGGCTGAAGGCGTAACAAACAAAGGTATTTCCGTTTGTATTAACTTCGCCGCTGGTGCCAATACTAAATACACTGGATGTTGGTGCAGTTCCCCACGCAGCGGTGCCTGATGTCGTGCCTGCAGTTGTGTTGAGGTTCAAGCGAAGGCTGGCACCAATAGATGCGTGGTAGACGCACCAGTTATCGGATGCGTTTCTGACCTTGCAGATCAAAAGGCTTGGTGCCACGCCCAATCCGTGACCGACTGTGGCCCCATTTACTCCGTTACCCGTATAAGTAACCACAGAGAACCCAGCACTAGCATTTGCTCTCACCTGACTAGAGATGCTGCCTGCTGTGTTGGTGACTGTTGATGTCCCGGCGTCCCAGGCCCAGCCAACGTATGTTTGACCGCTGAGGTTTGACTGTCCAAGTTGACCAGTGGTGCCAGTGCCATCAATGGTGAATCCTGTAGAGGAAGAACCGCTGACGTAACCGTAAATGTCCAATGCATCGCCCGTGCCCTCGGCGTCAGTGCCATTGGGGCGGAGCTTTTTACCTGTAGCAAAGCCTCTTACGGAATCCTGTAACCAATGATTATACGAATCACTTCTGGCTTTGACCCAAATTAAATCGACATCAAAGTTTAGCCCGCTGAGTGTTCTTGGCTTAGTGCTATTACCACTCCACAGCAACACATCGAAAACGGTGGAAGGCTTGGCGACTACTGGCGTGGGCAGGTTTGTATCGACCAGTGCTTTGAAGCCTGTTGGTGCTGTGTAGGCAAAGGCGCGTTGGCCGAAGTTGGCGGTAAACCCAGATGTACCAGTGCCACCATCTGCAAAGGCGGGAACAAATGTGCCGGACAAGCTGCTAAAAGCAGTGCCTTGGCTGGTTCCGTTCTTGTAAAATACAATTGTGCCAGCGTCTAAATCAAGTGCGACACCTATTACGTCGTTTGTTGTGTATGTGGCGCCATAAGCTGAGTTACTCCCGTTGTTGTACTTGTTACCATTATAGTTGTAATACAAATATGTCGTTGCAGACGTTGGAATTGTTGTAGCAGTTGTCTCCGATGCAGCAGAGATTCCTACCATCAAATCAGTTGCAACGTTAGTGGCCAGCATCTCCCAGTACCACTTACCAGAAGAAACTGCAATTGAGCCAACAACTCTTCCGTTCAAGCTTGACGATGTTACGCAGTCAAGGTTGCCATTGGATAAGGTTGATCCTCCAGGATTGTTTAGCGGATTCAACGTTGCATAATTCCCCCGTACTTCCCCGCCTACGCCTGTATCCGTGCCATAACTAGTGGGGGTGTCTACGAGGCTGTCGTTAACACTATTTGCCCTAGGGTCAATGAGAATAGCGCCATTAACCTCAATCGCGTAAACGCCTGCGTAATTGTCGGTGCCAGTGAAGCTGATGGTGTTAATTGTTCCCGTAAAACTAATTGTGCGCCAATCGACGGTGTTTCCTGTGATGGATGCAACGTTGCTTCCGTTAATGTTTACTGTTAGTGTCCCCAGCCTAGGGTAACAAAAGATCCTTAGAGATGAAGAAACGGTAACCGCACTTGGGAGCGAAGTCCAATTCATCGCCCAGGTTCCTGGGGTCCAGAAAAATGCTGTAGATGTATTGCCGTCGAAAGCTAGCGCGTAGTACGTGTTCGAGAAGGGTGTTGGCGCTGTTCCTGTTGTAGTCGTGCTATATTGCTGAGTAGTGGGAAACCCAACACTAAAGTTATTCGGCGTCCAATTATTACTGTTGCCACTAGTGTCCGTCCCTAATGCGGCGGTTGTTGCATTCGAACTGAAATCAAGTTTGAACCCGTTGGTGCCGTAGCTGCCGGTGTATGCCTTCGGGATTAGCTGGCCCGTGGTCAGGTCAGTAGTTGTAAATGATGATGGGTCGAGTTGTTGGCCATCAATCAGAAACACTTCGGCTAAATAGCCGGAGAAATAACCAGACGAACTGCCACCAACACGCCCTATTCCATGTGCCGTAGTGTTGTTAATGTCATAGTCAAAATTCTGCGATGGATAGTTGGAGGCACTAAATACTGTTATTTGTTCTCCGTTTATGTAGAGCTTAATTCTATTTGATGCAGTTGCTTGGGTTGTGTCTACTGCGCAGAGAATGTGATACCAAGCAGAAAAATCCCTATAAACTGCTGTCGTTACTAAGTTCGGGCCAGTCCCCAGGTAAGCGCCAAAATTGTCGCCGTTAAACGCTATGTCGAAGGCAGTGGAGTTACCGTTATTGACGGAAAATAAAACCTGATAGCCTGAATTGCTGCTGCGCTTCACCCACCCCGACCATGTCCACGTCTTGCGATTACCTGCTGATGCAGGTGTCCGGTTTAGGTATGCAGAATCCCCGGAGTTGAAGCGCAGAGACCTACTCACCTGATACAAGCCACCACCAGCGGGTGCAGTCAGCAGGAGGCTGTTGTCGATCACGCTCATTTCACGTCACTCACGATGCGGGCTGTGATGCGGCTGCTGCTCTCGACGTAGTAGGCGAGGACATCAACGCCACTGGCTGTAACCGTTGGGGCAGTGCCTCCTGGAAACTTCCACACAGCATTAAACGCAAGGGTGTTAGCACCACCATTGGTGATGACGATCACGCCGCTTTGACCAGCGGTCTGGTTGGTTGGCGCCCCAAGGGTTCTGTTACCACCGAGTGCCAATGTGTAGTGGTTCGATAGGCTCAGGTCAACGGCCACGGTTGACGCATCCGTTAGTGCTACCGGAGTGCCGCGCTGTGCTTTGGTGAAGCTCTGTGCCGTGCCCAGGGCGGCGTAGCTGCTCATCCCAGACAACGGCTGGTAGGTGCTTGCAGCCGTAGCGGTGTCGAGCTTGGCACCAACAGCAGTATCGGTATAGAGCTTAGTAGCGGGGTGAAGGTTGGTAGTCGGGGCACCAGCAAGAGTGATATCCCCAGTAAGTGTCCCCCCAGCAAGCTTCAGATACCGAGTCTCAGCATTATTGGCGTAGTAGTTCTGGAAATTCCAGGTAGCTCCAGTAGTTGTGTACCGAAGACGAACTGTAAGACCACTATCACCAACAAAACCAACAGGCAAACCTACTAACGGAGTAAAGCTCTGTAGCCCTGTTGAATTACCAATTTCAATATAAGTATCATTGGCAGGACTAGAAGGAATACCAGCAACTGTACCAATAAGCGTGTAATTGATACTGTTACTAACAGCGGATATTGCTTGGTCTGCCTTGGTGTTTGCAGATGTAGCAGACGCAATAGCCGCATCACCCTTTGTGTTAGCCGTGGTAACGGCAGAGGTGGCTGAAGCAGCAGCAGCGTTACTGGTAGCAACGGCTGCTGTCGCGTTAGCAGAGGCAGTGTTAGCCGTGTTAACAGCTGCTGAAGACTGGCTAAGTGCTACGTTTGCTGTGTTAACAGCTCCTGTAGCTGTAGTAATAGCTAAGTCACTTTTATCATCAGTCTCGTCAGCCAGGGTCTCATTCTCCTGGACCACATAAAGAACTTGATTGTAGTTATCATTCAAGTCCTGTGCACGAATAGCTGAACCAGGGTAGAACTCAGAGTTCATCTGGTCACTATTGGTATCCCTATAGATTGAGACCTTGACACCAGCAGCTGGTGCAGCGTTCATCTCTATAGTTGTTGCGTTGGCAAACGTATATGCAGTTGTATTGACACCATTAAGTTGAACTTTGATGTCAGCTGGAAAGAAATATGGGAAGGTAAAAGCAAACAGCCTGTTAGTGCCGTTTGCTGTGTATGTAGTTTTAGTGGTTGCCATTAGCGGTTACGCATTTGTAGGATTTCCTTAGCCCGATCAGTATCCCCACCTTTTCTTGCCGTATTGGCTTGCTTGGTTAGTGCCAAGTCACGTGCCACTTGGCCAACACCATCGTCATCAGCCATTAGTTGCGCCCAGGCAATCTTCTTAGCTCCATCAAAGACCTGTTTGATTTGATCATTGTGGAGAGTAGTCATTGCGTCGTAGCGCCTACCGGCGGCACGGTCGGCTTCCATTTCCATGATGCTTGCAGAGATGGCTGGGTTCTGGAAGAGTTCAGTAAGTTGAGCTTCAACGTTCTGTTGACCAATAAGATACTGGTACTTACTCTTCATTGATGCGTCAAGCTTCTCACCCATTGGACCAGTATTAACTGAAACCTTTACGTCATACAAAGACCTAAAGAGTAAGTCCCTTGTAGGTGTAGTACCCATGTTGATCTGGAACGGAGACACCGCATTGAATGCACGTGTCATAAAGTCGTAGTTGTTGATCTTGGTACCGTTCAAGACATCATATTTGTATGGAAGCTTAGAACCATCAGCACTGATGATGTCAGACCAAAGGTTACGGTTACGAACGCTATCCCAAAAGCCAGCATTCAGTTCACGCATACCTGGGGCAACAATTCTGCCCATTTCATTACGTGCACCTGACAGTGGGAATACACCGTTAGCAATGCTCCCCAGCACCATCATCGGTTTGTTACCTTTCATTTGTAGGACATCAGTAAGCTGAGTCAGTCCTGTCATGAAAGACTTGTTTGTGACGTTCTGCGTAAAGATATAAGCAAGACGACTTAGCTGTTGTTCAGTCCACTGCTCACCCATTTCAAGTGAGGCGTCACCAACGTCAGCCACGAAAGACATGAAGGTGTTTAGTGGTTCAAGAGAGTCATAGCTGACATACTTATCACCAATCTTGATTGAACGTGGGCGCCAACCTGATTGAATCATTGTGTCCCGCAGCTCTCTATCAAACGGTCCATTACCAGTAATGGTGCCGTTCATAAAGGCAGCTGATGCTAGAGCAACTGTCGAAAAGCCAATAGCCTCTCTACCTGCAATCAAAGCTTTAGCCGTTGCATGATCTGTGGCATTGGTGATCCCATAGCGGGAACTAAGAATCTGTGCCCCCTCTACGCTGTTAATATCGAGGTTCTTGATGTCAGAAACTTCTTGGACAAAGTTGTTAAGCAGCGGGGTGTGCTTTGCAGTCAACTCAAGGCTGTTCCAAGAGGTCCGTGCAAACAACATAAAAGGACGGAGGAAAGCATTTGATTTAAATGCCTCGTCCAATTTCTTACCTACACC
>Ga0209107_10001705_pt1 | contig 12288 bp, 9 predicted proteins | sample LakErihyJuly2011_2_FD_187460 | JGI IMG/M metagenome (GOLD analysis project Ga0209107, IMG submission 187460) | Freshwater microbial communities from dead zone in Lake Erie, Canada - CCB hypolimnion July 2011 (SPAdes) (version 2) | ecosystem: Environmental > Aquatic > Freshwater > Lentic >... | reverse complement strand
CCGTTGCTCAGGTTGGACTTACCGCTGACGAGGCCTTTGCGGACGCTCAACGCTTATTCATCGAGAAAAAATATCCCGAAGCCGCTGCTGTTTACTCCAAGTTTCGAGAGGACTATGGAAAATCAGCGGAAGCCGAAACGGCCCTGCGAAACTCTTTGTATCCCCTTGCGTATTGCCACATGGCATTGAAGGACTATCCCCGCGCAATGTCAGCGATCACGGAAGCCTTAGCGGCATCTCCGCCGCTCGCACCCGAGCGCTTGCTCGAGCTTCAGTTTTGGCTGGGAGTATCCTGCATTCAAACCCAAGACGCTATCGCAGCAAGGGAATCACTGGAAAAATTCATCACCCTAGCTGAGGAAGGAACCGCTAAAAATCCCCTCTTCAAAAGGCTGAATCCTATAGCCACCCACATCCCAGAGGCCCGCTTGCTGTCAGCCTCAACATGGCTGGTCGAGGGAAAACACCGTGAAGCAGCGGATCATTTTACGCAACTCATCCCCCTCTTGAACAAAGAAGATCGGGGTAGAGCGGTCATCTACCAACTCTACGCGCTACAGGAATGTTCCGACGATGAGTCTGCGCTTCGAATACTCCATGCCGAATACCCCAACATGCAGAGCATCCCTCAGATCATCTCCTTTCAGATGCTCATCTTCAAACTGGGAGACCGATTTCTGGAACGAGGCGAGTTTCGCAAAGCGATTCAATGCCTGCAAAAGGTGTGGCCCCGAGATCGAATGCTCAAGCATCAGGAGGAGCGATTGAGCACTTTAGAGCAACGTCTCAAAGCTGCGGAGTTAAACTTGGCTGCAGACCCTTCCGCGAAAACTTTTGTATCGCGACTTATCGAAGACGTGCGCCGAGAAATGGAAGGATTCAAAAAAACGGAAGACTTTGACACCGCACTCCAATTCCGCCTCGCGATGGCTTACCTTCGAATGGAACGCTACCGAGAAGCGGCCCTCATCATGGAAAACATGGTCGCCACTTTGCCTCCCAATGCACTGAATGAACAAGCCTCGCTGAATGGGATTCGTTGCTGGAATGCCCTTGAGAACTGGCCCAAGTCAATCGCGAGCGCACAGACTTTTGCTAGTCAATTTCCGAACTCAAAATTCCTCCCACAGGTTCTTTTGATGGAAGGCGAAGCCTACCGCACGGCTCTCGAATTTGAAAAGGCGGCGGAAGTATTCGCTCAACTTGCCGAGAAATTCCCCAAAGACGACTTCACTTCGCGGGCCCGATTCCTGAAGGCCTTCGCCCTTCTCCAAGCGGAAAAAAACACGGAAAGTGCGGCTGCGTTTAGTGAATTTACGACCACATTTCCCACTCACGAACTGGTCGATGATGCCGACTACTGGCTGGGCATGTCCTGGGCCTTCGATAAACAATATGACAAAGCCCTAAAGGCCATGGATGCCTATCTCGAAAAACACAAAAGCGGCATCCACCGGGGCGCAGCCGTTTACCGAAAAGCGTATTGCCACCAGCAGATGGGAAAATTCGGCACGGCCATCGACGAACTCCACGACTACCTAGAGAAATACCCTGGCGAACCCGAGAATGGCGAAGCGAGAATCCTGCTCGGAAACGCGTTAATGAACGAGGGATTCATAGACGATGCCTTTGTCGTCTTTCGGGCTATTCCCGAGAGCGATACAAAGCTGCATGAGGAGAGCGTCTTTCGCACAGCAGATGGACTCAAAGCCCTGGAAGAAAAAGAGAAGTTCCGGGACCTCATGCAGGACTATATCTCCAAGAATCCCAAATCCCCTCGAGTGGCCGAAGCGATCGGTAATCTGGGATGGTATTACCGCCAGTCCGATCAAATCGACATGGCTCGCGACACTTATTGGCGAGCGATTGCCGAGCACGGAAATGACCCCGACATCCGCTCAGTGGATGATCTTTTTCCCGCTCTAGCGCGACTATACCGCACCTCGGAAGAAGCGCTTCAATACCAGGCCCGCTTGAGTGACATGGCTATTGAAGCCAAGACATCAAAAAAGACCTCTCTCCTCATGAGAATCCTCTACGCGCAATCGAGGAGCATACTCAAAACCGCCCCCGAGCAATCCCTCGCCCTTCTTCTCGAAGCATCCCAGTACGCTGATGTGAGGACAACGAACCCAGTTCTTTTGGTCGATTTTGCAAACGCAATTATCCAATCTGGACAAGAGAAGATGGGGGAGGAACTCCTACGCGACACATTGCGATGGAACCCAAGAGCGATACAAAAAGATCGTATTCTTTCTAGTCTTGGGGACATGGAGCTTCGCCATGGGAAAGAAAAAAATGCCCTCGAATTCTATGCAAGGTTCGAAAAGGAAACCCTCGGTTCCGCCATTTTTGGCGAAACCATGCTGAAGCAGGCTAGGCTTCTAAAAAAACGGGGCAACACCGGCGAAACCCTTCGTGTTTTGGATGCCATCCTCGCCTTCCCTGCAGCCAATGGTCAGGAAAAGGCCGAGGCCCTCGTCACCATCGGAGACATTCATCTTGCGAAGGGGAAACCCGAGATAGCGATCCCATATTACCAACGCGTCTATGTGATGCATGGTCGATGGAAGCCTTGGGTTGCCAAAGCCTACCTTCGCAGTGGGGAAGCATTTGAAAAAATCAAAGACCACACAAGTGCCCGCCGGACTTATCACGAGTTGGTAAGCAATCCTGAATTGGCGGAGTTTCCAGAAACGGAAATCGCTAACAAACACCTCCTCGCGCTCGGCGGCCCCTTACCGCCCAAGGAATCAAACGCAAAAACTCCGCAGGGATGATATTTTTTTTATTTATTCTCTCCCTCGCAACCGCTTCAGCAGTGGATCAAGCCACTCTCGTGCTGAAAAATGGAACCAACCGAACTGGTGAGATTGTTTTCGCCGATGATCACCAGATCCGCCTCAAGATCGCTCTCGGCGATCAAGGGGGCGCTACGGCTACGGTTTCCATTCCTCGGAGTGCTCTGGAGTCAATTGACTTTGAAAGCGACCCTGCCATGGAGGAACTTCTCGCCTCGCCCACCCCTTCGCGCACAGGAGAACTGGATGCGCTTTGGACGAAATTCAGCCCTTGGCTTGCCACCCCCCACTCACCCACGGCACGTATCGGGTGTGCTCTGGGAGAATCGCTGCTGGCTTCCTCCAATTCCAAGAACGCGAAAAGAGCGCTTGGAATTTTTAAGGAGGTAGAAAGCCAAGCTTGGAGCCAGACCGATCAAGAACGGGGCAAAGTGGGAAGACTTCAATCCGTCCTCGCGTCTGGAAACGCTGGCGAAGCCATGCGCGAAGCCAAGGAGCTTGCGCTCAACAAAGAGAATTTCACTCTCCTCATCCAAGCAAAATTCATCATGGCTCAGGCCCGACATAAGGATTTGTTGCGATTCCTCAAGGAAAACCCGCGATGGAAAGAGGACCCAATCGCAACCCCGGAGCGCCATCAAATCTACAATGAGGTTCTTGAACTTTATCTTTTTCCTGCCCTTTTTATGGGTTCTGAAGGCGAGTCCGCCGCACGGGGACTCTGGGGGGCGGTCGAAATTTACCGAGAGAGTGGCGAAGTCCCGCTTGCGATCGAAACCTGCCGTGACATCACAGCCCTCTATCCTGATACCACCTACGCTTCCAAAGCCAAAGAGTTCCTAGCTCAACGGACCCCCGAGCATCTCGCGGTCGATAAAGAAAAAGAAGCCCGAGAAGCCATCTCCACGCCAACAAGTACCCCGCAACGCACAGCATCTCCATCCGCCACACCCAATGATTCCCATGAAAACCCCGAGCCAAAATCAACTAAGAAGAAAAAAAATGGAAACCAACCCGCCAAAAATTAACGCATCAAGATGCAGTCGCTCGCATTTGTTCACAAAGGAGTGCCTTTGCGATGCTCAAGTGGATTTTAAATCACGGCCACTCGATTGGATTTTCATTCTCGTAGCAACGATTCTTATATTCTCCCCCTCGACAGCAAGCGCCGCCGAGATCACCAGCCACAAAAGCCTCCTCGACCTCTACCGAGAGGGAGGTCCCATTATGCACCTCATCGCGCTCTGTTCCGTCGCCGTAATGGCTCTTGGGACCTATTGTTTTCTGATGTTTCGGAAAGCGAAGCTCATGCCCCCCACGGTCGTGAACCATCTGAACGGACTCATGGGACAACGAGACCTCCAATCCGCCTACGATTACTGCGCAGCAAATCCCTGCCTCCTCACTTCGATTCTTTCTGGAGCCCTCATGAAAGCCAATTTCGAACGCGACATGTATAATAAGACGTCGATGGAAAACTCGATCGCCGATGACTGCTTTCGCGATGAGACAAAGATGATGGTGGTGGTGAACTACATGAATACCTTCGCCGTTCTGGCTCCAATGATCGGGCTTCTCGGAACCGTTGCGGGAATGATCACCAGCTTTAGCGCCCTCACGGCAGGGAAAGCCGAAGCTACCGATCTCGCCAAGGGAATCGGAGAGGCGCTCATCGCCACCGGCGGTGGCCTTCTGTTGGCGATTCCATCGATGTTTCTCTACTTCTTTTTCCGGGGATTGCTCACCTCGAATATGGCGGATCTCCACAAAACTCTTTCCCATACCCTCGACCTTTTTACAGGCGAAGCACACAGCCACCCGCCCACAGCACGTTAAAAAAGATCATGTCCGCTATACGAAGACGTATTCGCAGGGTTCAGCACGAAGAGGTCGGCCTCCAGATCGCACCCATGGTCGATGTGACCTTGTTGCTCTTATTTTTCTTCATGCTGGCCGGAAAAATCACCAAAGCCGACAAGTTGATGGACATTAAAATCCCGCTCGCGAAAACGGGAAAGATTCCCACTGATGAGGGAGCGAGAGATATCGTCAACATTGACGCACAGGGACAACTCTTCAGCGGAAGCCGGGCCGTCACCTCCAAAGAACTCACGGCGCACCTCAAACAAAGATTCAAGGATTTTCCCCCGCTCAAACTTTCCATCCGAGCAGACGCCAGCACCCCAGGAAAAAAGATCAAAGAGGTCATGGCCATTGCGAGCGAGGCCGGAGCGATCGAGGTGATTTTTGGGGTCATTCAAAAATGAAACGCCTCGAACACCCCCAAATCGAACTGCAGATCGCACCGATGATCGACGTTTGCTTTTTGCTTCTCTTTTTTTACATCCTGACATCGAAGCCCGTGAAGCCAGAGTCGGATATGACCATGACGCTCCCTGGAACTATTCCACAGGAACAAACCCTAGAAATTCCCGACGAACAAAGACTTCTCATCCAAGACAACGGTCAAATCGTCCTTAACGATCTTCCACTTGACTCCATCGAAAGCAGCGAACTACCCACCTTGCTTTCAACACTGAAGCGATTCAAAGAGACGGCGGATGCCAATAAAAGCGAGGCCCTCATCACGCTCGACGTGAGCGATAAGGCCATTCACCAACGTGTCGTTGACGTCTTGAATGCGTGCGCCACTGCCGGCATTCAAGGCGTAACTTTCGCGGGAGCCACAGGAGAAGAGGAATGACGCTCTCGCCATCACAGATCCCAGCGGGCGCTCAGTCGGGCCGCCGTCGATTGGTTGTAACAATCATTTTAATCAGCATCGGGATACATGCGGCAGCTGCCATCGTCGCCGGAATTGTGGTAGTCGCACGCTATTTCGCGGAAGCCCCAGCCGAGTTCAAAACCACCAAGGACGTCCGGATTCCAGCTAAAAAAAGAGAGGCAAAAATGAACATGGCATCCCTCGATGCCATCGCGCCCAAGCCAACCTTCAGCGACAAGATGCAAAGCTCGCGACCCACAGCCTTTTCTCTGCCGGATATACCGAATCTGCCACTGGATCAGATGCTGCCACTGGATCCCTCCCAACTTATCAGCGATCAAATGGCATCACTCTCCAATGTGGAAGCCATGGGAAGCGGTTCGGGAGCCGCCAGTGCGGGTGCTGGAGGCTTTGGTGACAAGGGCATGAGCTTTTTAGGGATTCAATCGAGCGGGCAACGAATTCTCCTGCTTTTTGACGTTTCCTCGAGCGTGACACACAAGGCGGCGAAAGCCGGCGTCCCACTCGAAAAAATCCAGCAGGAAACAATCAACCTCATTCGCAAACTCCCCATCACATCGAAATTCGGCATCATTCAATTCACCCAAAACTACAAACCCTTTAGTAAAGAACTTCTCCCGGCCACGGATAACAACCGAACGGCAGCATTGAATTGGGTGCAGACCGAGTGGGTAACGAAAGGCAGCATGTCAGAATCCTCCAAAGTCATATCAAACAGCCAGGGGTTGATCGGCGTTCTGGATTTGGCTGCCGAGATGAAGCCCGATGTTATTTTTATCATTTCGGATGGGAGCTTTCAGTGGAAAGCGGGCGGTGGATCGGGGACGATCCCATGGACTGTCGTTAAAAAAAGGATCACCGAAAATCTTTGCAAGTCCGGCGACTGCAAAGTGAACTTCATCGCTTTTGAAGCCAAGAGTGATGACACCAAGGAAATGAGAGGTATCTCCCAACGAAGCGGTGGAAAAATGATCGAGCTTAAGTAATTTCCGGGATGGCCTACCCGAATCAACGCTGGGAATAAATCAGGCTGGCAGATGCAAGATACGACCGCACTGCGGACAGGAGACGATTGTCTTATTCGCTCTCAACTCCAAGCCCGTTTGCGAGGTCACCTTCATGTGACAACCCATACAAACCTCATGCTCCAAGGCGACGATCGCATGGGCATTTTTGTTTTTGAATAACCGCTCGTAACGCTCGAGCAAATCCTCATCGATCCCCTCGGTCGCCGCAGGTCGAATGGCCTCCAATTCGGCGATGCGGGATTGGATATTGGTGGATTTTTCCCTAAGCACGCTGATCTGGCCATCATATCGGGCCTTCTCTTCAGCATAGGTTTTCTCGGCAATGGCGATCTGAGGACGAAGACTTTCCGCCTCTTCCATCAAAGCGAGTTCCTTATCCTCAATCCCGGAAACCACTTTTTCGGCACCAGCAATTTCATGAGCCAGTGCGGTGAACTCCTCGTTTTTGCGCGTCTGCATTTGCTGGGTTTTATAACGCGCGATCTGGTCCCGCTTAGAACTGGCCTCGACCTGCAGGGTTTTCTTTTCGACTTCGATCATCTTTGCACGAGTGCGGGCCTGCTCGAGCCTCGAGGCAGAATCTGCAATGAGTTTTTCCTTAGTGGTGATCTCCGCGGGGATGGCTTGCAACTCCTGACGCAGCGAACGAAGACGCTGATCTTTATCCTGGAGGGCGAGGAGTTTTTCGATGGCTTCTAGCATGCCCTGAAGCATGCCTTTTCTTTTTAAAATTATCCAGCCAATCAAAATGATTTATTCAGCCGACTCATCCTGCAAAGATAGGACCCATGTCACATGGAATTTGTTTTCTCGTTGGTGCCGGCCCCGGAGATCCCCTTTTGCTTACCCTGAAGGCTCGCGAATGCATCAAGCGGGCGGATGTGCTCATCTACGATTACCTCTGCAATCCGGAAATCCTGAAATGGGCCCGCGAAGGCGTGGAAAAAATCTACGCTGGCAAAAAAGCCGGTGCTCACACCCTCAAGCAGGATGAAATCAACGATCTGATCGTAAAGAAAACCCGTGCTGGCAAAACGGTAACGCGACTCAAGGGAGGCGATCCCTTTCTTTTTGGACGCGGCGGGGAGGAAGCGGAAGCGCTAGTGCAAGCCGGGTGTCGCTTCGAGGTCGTCCCCGGCGTCACCTCCGCGATTGGAGGTCCTGCCTACGCCGGCATCCCAGTCACTCACCGAGCTCATAATACCATGCTCACGATCTTCACTGGCCATGAAGATCCCACCAAGTCCGAGACCTCCCTCGACTACAAAGCCATCGCCTCCGCTCCTGGCACAAAAATCATGCTCATGGGTATCGAGCGCCTCTCGATTATATCGCAAGGGATGATCAACGCCGGCATGGATGCAGCCACCCCGGTTGCGCTCGTTCGCTGGGCCACGACCGGTCGGCAGCAAACCCTCACAGGCACCGTGAGCGATATCGCAGCCAAAGCCGAAGCCGCCTCATTCAAGGCTCCCGCTGTGGCTGTATTTGGCGATGTTGTCTCGCTCAGAGACAAACTCAACTGGTTTGAATCCCGCCCCCTCTTTGGAAAACGCATCGCCGTGACGCGCACCCGCCAGCAAGCCGGGGATCTCGTTACGCGTTTGAGGGAACTGGGTGCGGACGCTTTTGAAATGCCGACAATCCGGATCGAACCCGCTCCAAACAAACGCGAGTTTTATGAAACGGTTGCCTACAGCCACAGCTACGAGTGGATCATTTTCACGAGCCCCAATGGCGTCGACGCGTTCTTTGGAGCATTTTACGATCTCTACAAAGACGCCCGGAGTCTAGGTGCAGCCCGCATCGCGGCCATCGGACCAGCCACCGCCGAACGAGTGCGTTCTTATCGTTTCGCCGTTGACGTCCAACCTGAAAAATACGTGGCTGAAGAAATTCTCAAGGCCCTTCAAAAGGAAGCCAGCCTCGAAAATGTGAAGGTCCTTCTCGCTCGCGCCGAGGGCGCACGTGACGTGCTTCCTGTGGAACTCGAAAAGCTCGGCGCCATTGTCGACGAAACCGTCGCCTACCGCACCGTGCCCGAAACAGAAGATGCCAGTGGAGGAATCGAACGTTACCGAACAGAAGGGGCCGACATGGTCACCTTCACCAGTTCCTCGACAGCCGAAAACTTCCACGCGCTAGGACTTCCCGCCCATGAAGGAGTTCACTACGCGAGTATCGGACCAGTCACATCCAAAACGATGCAAAGCCTCAAGATGCCCGTTGATGTGGAAGCCCCTGTACACGATATCCCAGGTCTTGTCGCGAGCATTCTTAAGTTTTACGGAAAACCGTAGCAGATTAAACGCATCCCAGCGCAACAACGGATCGTAACATTAAACGTAACCCTTTTTAGTTCGATGACTGATCTGACAAACCTATCCAGCGCTCCCTTTCTTGGAGAATCAGAAACACTTTCCAAAGTGTTACTGCGAATAGAGGCCGAGCCGGCTCGTGTTTTTACGGATGAAGAAGGAGGAATCATCGCCATTAATCCGGCTTTTTCAAATCTCTGCGGCTACACCTTCGGAGAGATTAAAGGAAAAAAACCTGGCGCTTTCTTGCAGGGCCCAGCCACGACTCCAGAAAGCATTGCCACATTGAGAAAGGCCATTCAAACAGGAACACCTTGCGTGACAGAGATTTTAAATTACCACAAGGACAAGAGTGTTTATCGCGTTCAGATCGAACTTCGCCCTTGGGTAGACGATTCCTCTTCCATCAAGGGCTTTATGGCTATCGAGCGTAAGCTTTCCTAAGTCCTTAGGGTAAATTGCCTCTTTTTGTTTCTCGGAGGTAAGCCTCCATCGACTTCCACGCGGCAGCCCAGTCATTGCTCATCATCGCGAGAATGCACTGCAAGCGGATTCCCTCTGGTTCGCGCGCTTGGATGGACTCTTGGATCATCCGGCGCGCAGTGACAAGATTTCCGCGTAGGGCGAGGGAAGAAACCGTTTCCGCTAAATTCATCGAAGTGTCTTCGGAGTTTTTCGGTTCCGGCAACTTGAGGTCGATCGCATATCTTTCTTGAGCAGCGAGCACAGCGGATTGGAAATCTTTTTTCTCGATCCATTGTCGTATCCGAATGGGCCACGCAGCCTCCGCCCAAGCGGGATTTGCCGCTATAAATTCCGCCATGGCTTGGCGATCCCCAACATTCCACCACGTCGTCAAAAATTTACGCTGTTCCTCGGGGGCGAGCAGGGCTAGGAATTCCGCATCTTTCGCCGCTTCCTCGATGCTCCCCTTGGGAGCACGCGCAATCCATATCAGCCACGTGGCAGGTGAAGTGCGAGCATAGGCACCCAAAGCAGTGGAAAGTCCTGGGTGACTTCGGGCTGACCCTAGCATAATTCGGAACATTTCTTCGACGTTGGCATAAACTCCCGCATTATGGATTCGCACCTGCTTTTGGAGGGCCTCGCCCCACAGCGGAGCCGCTCGCATAGGGTCACGGTCAAGCCAGGCTTTCCCTTGTGATTGGGGCAGCTTGGCACTCACGGGATTGAGGGCGCGCTCCAGAGAAAAAAGAGCATCCACCTCGACGGGATCACCGCCGTTTATCAGAAGATAGGCGCTTAGCTCGCGGTAGAGCCCACGTGACATGGGAGAAAGCGGAATTTCCCGGCGAGCCAAGTTGATAGCATCGCCCGTCTTCCCTGCAAAGTCGAGTTGGCGCATCTCTTGAAGAACCGCAGCAGCCCTATAAGGCGGAAAAGGAGGAAGTGAAAACCACTGAGCACCGACCAAAAGCACTCCGAGCGTAAAAATAGCCCCGCCGCCGACAGCAAAAACCCCGCGCTGCACGACCCACTGGGCATTTCTTTCTGTCCGATGACCTGTTGGGCATCCGAAAGCCAACCCCGCCAGTACCAGAATCCACCATCCCAACTCGACTCGGTGAATCGGCACATCAACCAGACCGTGCAAAATGGCGACTAATAACCCGCAGATGATCCCCCAACGCAAAGACCACGTCGGACTCCCGCGAAGGTCTCGCATGTCCCTCAGCAAAATTCCCAAAAGGAGCAAAACGCAAAGCAGACAAGGCAAACCGGATTCCGCAGCAATCATTAGCCAGTCGCTTTCAGGATGCAGGGCTACCGCCTCCCTTATGCTTTTGTCGGCATATGAGGGGTAGACGTAGGCATATGATCCGAGGCCCGTTCCCGTGAAGGGATAATCCCAAATCATTCGTGCCGTATCGTAAAATATCTTGGACCGCATATCCGAGAAAGCCGACTCTCCCGCTGGAGGCGGCGCAGGTTCCTCGGCGCCGATCTCGACCTGCTTGCTTTGGATACCAACCATCTCAAGGATTCGCAGCTTGGAACCCCCAGTTCCTGTAAAAAAGTAAATGAGCAGAGCGATCGCAATCGCCACAGACGATACCAACAAAGGAATCGATCGGTGACTTTGTCCCAATGCCAGCACCCAGATCACCGCGCCTACGAGAAGAAAAACAACACCCGCGCGCGACGACGAATGAAATAACAACGCATAAACACAAAGAGCCAAGGCTCCTCCCGTGAGCAAAAACACCCCCATTTTTTTCGTGGACCAAGCCTGGCGAATGACCCCCAGTGCCAAGATGCTACCCGTGACCAGAAGAGATGCCGAGTGGTTGCGATTGGGGAAAAAACCAAAATCCGGTGGCGCCCACATCCCTTTGTCAAAGAAGGGATATTCCCATCCCGTCATTTTTGCATAGAGAGCCACCCCCGCATACGCTCCACAGCCGAGCGTTCCCAAAAGGGCCAGATAGATTTTGACATTCGAACGCAATGGATGACCGATAGAAAAAAGTCCGATCAACAACGCCGAGGCTAGAATAATGAGCCAATAACCGGACTCGCGCGGCACCATCGTCACCAAAGGCAATCGCGGTAATGCTTGAAAATCCTGCAAGGCCAAGCGCCAAGGCGGAACGGAAAACCAGGACTGCGGAAGCAGTGAACTCGAAGCACAAAGCAGGATGCCACCAGAGAGAATCCAATACCTCAAAGGCACAAGCCGGTTCGGCGCTAGGAAAATCATTGCCGTTCCAGCGACCAAGAAAAATATCCCCGTTGCTCCCTGCCTCACCGTTCCGGCAAGAAATACCGCTGCCATGGAACCAAGGATCAAAAAGCCTTGGACTGCAACAGAGCGAAAAGGGGAATGAGATTGATGCTGGGTTGATCCGCTGGACATGGATTGACGCACACCCAAAGGCGGCACTGAGAAGATTCCACTACTGGGGGTTCCGCTCAAGAAGGAAAAGATGTGAATAACTTGTGAAATAAAATCCCTATCACTGAAGTTTATCAACAACAGCTTTGTGAATGACTGTGAAAAAGATTACGTAAGCGGAATGACATTGAGCGAAATCCAACGGGCACTAACGAATCTGCAGGCTTCTCCGACAAGAACACTAGGCCAGAATTTTTTGCATGATCAAAATCTAGCGCAGAGAATCGTGGAACTCCTCGAGATTCAACCGGGTGATCACATCGTTGAAATCGGTCCCGGCTTGGGCGCACTGACCTGCTATCTCCAGCGACCCGATATCCGACTCACGCTGATCGAAAAAGATGATCGCCTCATTGATCACTTGCGACAAACTTTCGAGAGTGCAACAACCAACGTGTTCCACGCTGATGCGTTGGAATTTGATCTCCGAAAATTGTGGGGCCAAGGGCCAGTAAAGGTGATCGGCAATCTGCCCTAT